>Ga0209755_10004947_pt1 | contig 15405 bp, 13 predicted proteins | sample TergutCo191P1_FD_187301 | JGI IMG/M metagenome (GOLD analysis project Ga0209755, IMG submission 187301) | Cornitermes sp. P1 segment gut microbial communities from Petit-Saut dam, French Guiana - Co191P1 (SPAdes) (version 2) | ecosystem: Host-associated > Arthropoda: Insects > Digestive system... | reverse complement strand
CGGCGGATAGGTTATTGAACGTTTGGAACAAGATGAACGAGGAATGTGCGGAAAGACAAAGAAAGGAAAAATAAATTCGAGCGAGATTGAACTTTAGTGAGGCTTCTGCGTTGAAATTACTTGGTTTGAATTGCCTCGAAAACCCGACCAGTCTGTTTCGGCGACGGTAGGTTTTTTCTATATTTTCTCTACAGGTACTATTGCCCGATCTGTGGGTGGTGGGAGTCTTATACATTGACGGCCTGGGTAGTATCCGTTAGAATAGGAACACGGAGGCAAAAATGGGTAATCCACATTCCCCCCCGACCCCATTACCCATAGGACTTGCGTTCTTTGATCGCATGATCGAGGACGGCTATTACTACGTGGATAAGACCCTTTACATTAAGGATATCCTTGACAAAGGGGCCACAGTAACCCTCTGCACCCGCCCGCGCCGTTTCGGAAAGACCCTTAACCAGACCATGCTCAAATGCTTCTTCGAGGACGTCGCCGAGCTTGGTGGCAAGGATACGCGGGCACTTTTTAACGGCCTAAAGATAGAGGCGGCAGGGGATCGATACCTTGAGCACCAGGGCAGGTACCCGGTTATATTCCTGAGCTTCAAGGATTGGAAGCTGGGCAGCTTTGAGAGTTCCTGCGAGCAGATAAAAAAAGACTTAGCCGATGAGTTCCGGCGCCATGCCTATCTTGAGGATAAAATATCCAATAATAACACCAGGGAAATGTTCAGAAATCTATCTGGAAAAAGTTCCATGGACGACTATAGGTCTTCCCTTAGGTTCCTTAGCAAGTGTCTGGGGGACTACTACGGTAGAAAGACCATAATCCTAATTGACGAGTACGACGTGCCCCTGGAAAATTCCTGGGTGCGGGGCTTCTACCAGGACATGGTGGATTTCATCCGCCCGCTTTTAAGCAGTGCGCTGAAAGACAACCCGTACCTGCAGCTTGCGGTGATAACGGGATGCCTGCGGATATCCAAGGAAAGCATATTCACCGGGTTGAACAACCTGGATGTGATGTCGATACTAAACGACCACTTCGGCGAGCATTTCGGCTTTACCCAGGACGAGATGGACGCCATGCTTAGGTACTATAACCTGGAGTGCAAGGCCGGGGTTGTCAGGGACTGGTACGACGGCTACATGTTCGGGAACACGGAGGTGTACAATCCCTGGAGTTCCATAAAGGTGGCGAGCAACTGGATTAAAAACATAAACAGGCACCCCGAACCCCACTGGGTAAACACCAGTGGCAACGACATCGTCCGCACGTTGATAGACAAAGCTGACGGCGAGACGAGAGAGGAACTGGAAACCCTTATTGCCGGCGGGACAATTTCGAAGCCCATCCACGAGGACATAACCTACGACGAGATCTACAAAAGCGCCGACAACCTGTGGAATTTCCTGTTTTTTACCGGATACCTGAAAAAGGTAGGCGAGGGGCGTTTGGGCGAAAACGGCGAGATAAGCTTTGACCTGTCAATCCCGAACATGGAATTACGGTATATCTATGCCACCAAAATAAAAGAGTGGTTCAACGAAAGCATGGCCGAAAAGAACCTTAACGCGTTCTTCAACGCCATTCTGAGCGGGGATGTGGAAACCTTTCAGACCGAGCTTTCAAAGCTTCTTGCGGAAAGCATAAGCTACATGGACAGCGCGGAGAGTTTCTATCACGGGTTTATGGCGGGGATACTGTCCAAACTGAAGGGCTACAGGGTTAAGTCCAACAGGGAAAGCGGGCACGGGCGAAGCGACCTTGTCCTGTACGGTACCAGTATAAGAGACAAGGCGGTTATATTCGAGCTGAAACTGGCCAGGAAATTTAGGGAACTGCCGGCCACATGCGACGAGGCGTTAAGGCAAATAGAGGATAACAACTACGTCGCCTATTGGGACGATGAAGGGTATGCGGATATTATGAAGTACGGGGTTGCCTTTTATAGGAAGAATTGCGAAGTCAGGCTGGGGTGATGTTCGGGCTATCCAAAAATAGAGAAGGTTATTATTTACGGCTCTAGGGCAAGGGGCGATTATAAAAATGGATCCGATATAGATTTGACGATTGTCGGCGATATTTCCGTTGAGGATAAAATACATATTGCCGGCCTTATTGATGACTTGCCTATCCCGTATATGTGCGATTTATCGATACTTGGGAACATAAAAAACGAAAATCTTATAGAGCATATCTCTAGGGTTGGGCAGGTTTTTTATGAATAGTTGTCCGTGGACATATTGATTTAAAAATAAATCTGCAAAAAAATTGTAAGCAATTGGATTAAAAATTAAGAAATTGATAGGAGATCCTCAAGGTAGTGTTGTTAGTCGTGGATAAAATTGCTACACAGAATTGTATATTAACATTTCAATATATAAGTTTTCTCCTCTCCTCAGAATAAGTAAATTAAGGACTTATCCTTAAATAACACCAGTTTTGCAGAAGGCGATGAGGGCGTATGCAAACATGAGTAGGCCAAGGTAGCTGGAGGCCAGCTCCTCGAACCAAACCAGCAGTTTGCGAAACCTGTTCATCCACAAATGTGTAACCTCCACAATCATCAGGCTTTCTCTTGTACGGCTTCGCGCCGTCACGTTCAGGCGACGGGACGAGCGGTTTAGTCGCTTCTTAGAGCTCTTAGGTAATTTCCTTGAGCGTTTTTCTCATTGCTTCCCCCATGCTTTTGTTATATAGGGAAACGCGAGGAATGTATTTTATATATAGGGGGGCTCCTACTACGCGGTCGGGCAAATGATTCAGAGGGATTTTAAGTAGTGAAAAATATTGTAAAGCATACGTGCGTGTTGCTGTTCTATTTAATGGTCTTGCCCGTGGTTATTCCCTACGCCTTTATAAATTTTGCTGATAGCAGCGGTAACAGCAACCAAGGCGATGTGCCGATTGTCAGAGACAGGGATAACTTCATATATTACTACGACCACGGTGCTATCGGTGATGGCATAACCTGTGATTTTGATGCTATAGTTCGGGCGCATGAAGCGGCAAACCGGCTTGATAAGCCGGTGCGCGCCGATTACAGCAAAACATATTTTATAAGCGGAAAAAGGCAAACCGCGATTATTCAGACGGATACCGACTGGCGAAATGCTGTATTTATTATCGATGAGAGAAATCTCGAAGATAGGCATTCAAGGGTGTTTCGTATCACTAGTAGGTATGAGGCTCAGCCACTTGGTGATTATGTAATTTCATTAACGCGAGGGCAGGCAAACATAGGTAGAACTTTTACGCATGATTCTCTGATCTTCGTGGAAGATGCAAACACAAGGAGATTTATAAGAAGAGGCCGCAATGAAGACACTGGGCAGGCTCAAAGGGAAGTGTTTCTTATCGATAAGGACGGCAATGTTGACCCATCGACTCCCATATTGTGGGATTATGAACAAATAACTTCAAGCGCCATCCGTCCAATTGATACCAACTTATTAACAGTTAAAGGCGGTAGATTCATAACGATGCCAGGTGAACTATGTTTGCGTGGATTGTATCAGTGGCGTTCCATTCAAGTAGAACGTTCCAATACGTTAGTATATGGTTTACGTCATGATGTTGTTAACGATAACAATGCCCCACCACATATGGGCTTTGTATTGGTGATGGATGCGGCAAATGTAACGATTAAAAATAGTTATTTTACTGGACGCAGACGAACAATTCATGGGTCATATGGAATATATGCAAGGCGTGCTATAAACTTGTTTCTTAATGAAGTGAGACAGACAAATGATATAAACGACTCGAGGTATTGGGGTATTTTTGCATCCAATGAGTCAAAAAACATTACGTTTGATGAAGTGACACTTTCACGCTTTGATGCTCATCGTGGGGTTCACAATGCCACAATCAAAAATTCAGTACTTGGGCACCAAGGTATTTCGATTATTGGTTCTGGCTTACTTACTGTTGAAAATACTACTGTAAGTGGTAGTAGGTTCATAAATTTGCGATCTGATTACGGTTCGACTTGGAACGGTGAAATAATAATTAGAAACAGTGTGTTCCATCCCAGTGGGAATACTGCTCAAATAATAGACGGCTCCAACGATGGATCGTGGGATTTTGGTTATCAGACATATTTGCCAACAGTTGTGATTGAGGGCTTACGTATCATTGATTGGCAACTGAGGAGAAACGATAATGCTCTGCGCCTGTTTGCGCGATTTGAACAGATACAGGGTGCCAGATACCGAATTATGTATCCACATGATATTATTGTTAATAATCTGATTCGTGACAGCGGGTACGGTTTTATTACTAGCTTGAATGCTGATGGCAAATTTGAGAATGTGACTGTGACAATCCAATAATTAAGTGTTTTTGAAAAAATACATATGCCAGCAGAGATATCTATAAAGAAAGCTCTAGTTATAACAGCTACGGCGAAGTATGCCAATATTATTCTGGGCATGGTTTTTATAGCGATTCTTGCTAGGCTTTTAACACCGGAAGATTTCGGGACCATCGCCATAGCCATGGTGTTTATAGCTTTTTTTAATATAATTCCAAATTCTGGACTAGGGCCTGTAATTGTACAGGATAAAAGCCTGACTGATGAAGAAATAAATCACATATATTCATTTTCAATATATGTCGGTGTGATTTTGATAATAGCGTTTTTTTTGCTGGGTTTTCCCATGGCATGGTTCTACCAAAATTCAGAATATATTTTCATTTGCCTCATTCTATCATTATCACTTTTCTTCAACGTACTTAACATAGTACCAAATGCACTATTACGTAAGGAAGGACGATTTTTGTTGCTGGGGATTAGGTTAATTGTTGTTAGCACTGCCACATATGGTATCACTATAGTCCTAGCATTAATGCAATTTAATCATTATGCGCTAGTAATTCAGTCTGTTCTTAGTGCTTTCTTTATTTTTTTGTGGAATGCAAAGACTGTAAAATTACGGCCAAAAATAAAAATAGATTTTGCTACTTTAAGGAAGATACAAAAGTACAGTGGATATGATTTTGGGTTTAGCTTCATTAATTATTTCGCCCGCAATCTTGACAAGTTGATCGTTGGTAGGGTATGGGGAGCCGTTCCTCTTGCGCAGTATGATAGAGCCTATAGATTTATGTTGTTTCCAGTACAGAATCTGACATTAGTCATTGGCTCTGTTTTACACCCTGCTCTTTCAAGAAGACAAAATGATTTAGAGCATATATACCATAAGTATCTACATATAGTAAAACCGTTATCTTTATTAGGTGTATTTGTCACAGTTTTTTGTTTTTGGAGCAGTTGGGAGATTATTATTTTAATATTTGGTAACCAGTGGTATGAGGCAGTAGATTTTTTCAAATGGTTGAGCCTGTCTATTTGGGCACAGATGGTTACTTCTAGTGCTGGTGCGATATATAAAAGTATAGGAAACACGAAGTTGATGTTTATAAGCGGGTTAGTGCATGTTTCAGTTTCTATACTCGTAATTATACTTGGTGTGCTGTCAGGTAATTTAATTGTTTTTTCTATATGTGTTTCAGTTGGATTCATTGTTAAATTTTTTATCGAGTTTTTTTTTCTCATTAAAATAGGTTTTGGCAAAAGTATCGTTTCTTTTTTGAGAAGGTTTGTGCCTGATATAATTATTTTTTTGTTGTTATTTGTAGGCTTATTTTTCTTTTCCCGTTTATTAGATTCAGCCGATTTTTCATTGATTTTTTTATTAGCCATGAAACTAGGTTTTACACTTGTATTATATTCTGTTTGTTTGTTGTTTACAGGTCAATGGGTGCATGTAAAAAAGATTATTTACGGAGGTAACCTTTAGATTGGGCTCTAAATACAATACCATTATTTACAAAAAAGAGATTTTTAGTGTATCCAATATTAGCGTCTTTTTTCTTTTTTTGCTAATGCTGTGGTCAGCAGATCCATGGTTTTCATGGGTTTATAGGGGTATTACGATTTTTGCATTGAGTGGATGTTTTTTTTTGTTGAGGATTATTTTATTCACTAGATATTATAAGAAAAATATGGTGACGTACTCAGTTATAATTTGTATCCTATTTGCATTTATGACTCTTTTCATGATACGTGTGCGTAATGGAGGCCTAATTGAAATTCTTAATTTTGTTCGATTGCTGGTTGTTTTTATTTTAGTTTTGACAATGACGAACGATGAGAAAAAAGATATCGTAAGTATGACGACTAATTTATATGCATGGATTGTAGGGGTTTCAATAGTGGGGTATGTGCTTCTGCTTGCTGGGGTTAATATGCCATATTCTATTATAGAAAAGCCTGATAGTTTATTCTATCCTCCATTTGAAAATTATGGCGCATTCATTTTGTTAAGTCATGACGGAAGATTGGGTGATTTCCAAAGATTCCAGTCAGTTTTTACAGAGCCTGGTCATTTGGGTACGATTTCAGCAATTTTGCTTTATATCAACAAATATGACTTAAAACTAAAAAGTGTTTTGGTCATTTTTATTGGTACATTATTATCTCTGTCGTTTGCAGCCTATGCTTTGGTAGGTTTGGGTTATCTTATATTTATCATGGCAAAAAGTAAACAAATTCATAAGACAATACTGAAAATAGGTATGGTGACTGTTTTAGTGGTTAGCTTGGGGGCATATTTTTATGTGAGGTATCCAGAAAGTGTGTTCTCTATAATGATCTTAGGTAGACTTGGGTTTGATGAGAGTAGTGGCGATATCCTTGCAGAAAGGACAAGGGGGCATGTCTCTCATTTTTATGAGACTCAATTTCTTTCTTCGACAGAGAACATACTATGGGGAGTAGATTTATCTGAAGCTCAAAGGTTTGCTCTCTTTGGAAGGGGCGGAAGTAATTCCTACAGAGTATTTTTGATTAATAATGGTATTATATCTGTTATTATATTGTTTCTGATGTATTTTAGTATAGTTGCTATTACGCCATCCAAATTGGGTTTTGGATTACTTTTTTTGTGTAGTATATCTTTTATGCAACGTATACAGACTCCATTATGGGAAATGCAATTGTTTCTTTTTATTGGGGCGGTACAATGTTTTTTCTCCAAAGATATAGCTTTTGTGAAGTAGCGTAATTGTATCGAAATTAATACGTCCCCTTCTTCTAAATATGTAGTAAGTCTATGATTGTGGGCGCAACTAGATTTACTTATGTGTGGTGTATGATTTCATAATATGAATAATTAGGAGAGATTTGTGCAAGTATTGATTAATGTCTTACAAATTAATGGAGGGTCTGAGGTTTTAGGCGGGGTTTCAATGATAACAGCAAGGTGGTATCGTCATATTGATAAATCAACTTTTCGATTTACTTTTTTGTCGTACAATGAAACAACATACGAGGTTTTCCGTGATGAGATAGAAAACCATGGCGGAACAATTGTTGCATTAAATGCAAAAAGTAAGTTATATGTGCAATATGCATACAGATTGTATAAGTATATCAAAAATAATAGATATGATATTGTGCATGTAAGTTCAGGCCTTAGATTTTTTAATTTCATTTCTTTGTTTGTTTGTAAACTTGCAGGTATTAAGGTAAGAATAGTTCATTCACGTAATGCTCCTATTGTTACAAACAGGATATCAGGTTTTTTTCTGAAATTATTAATAAAAAATATAGCAACACATTATTTTTCTATTTCAAAAAATGCTTCGGTGTATATGTTTACAAGAGGTTTAATAAAATCTAATAAAATTGAAATAATTAAAAATGGAATTGTCCCAGATGAATTTACTTATAACAATGAAAAAAGAGAAAGGATTAGACTAGAAATGGAGTTAGGTGAAAATTTTACTATTGGTCATATCGGTAGGTTTACAAAGCAAAAAAATCATCGTTTTTTGCTTGATATTTTTCGTGAATTATTGACCTTGCATCCGCATTCTATATTACTTTTGGTTGGTGAAGGTGAATTGGAATCAGAGATTAGAAAGCAAGCGGAAAACTATGGAATAATAAATAGGATAAAATTTCTTGGAACTAGGAAAGATATTCCTAGTTTATTGAATGCAATGGATGTATTTGTATTTCCTTCTTTATTTGAAGGATTTGGAAATGTAGGGTTAGAAGCACAGGCATGTGGATTGCCAACGTTTATGTCGGATAATTTTCCAAAAGAAATTTCAGTAACAGAAAATTCATATTTTGTTTCGTTAGATCGAAGTGCAAAGGAATGGGCTGAAAATATTTTTTTGTTTATTAGCCATGAAAGAAAAGATCTTAGACACTGTATTGTCGAAGCTGGCTTTGATATGAGAAATGTTGTTAAACAACTTGAATGCAATTATTTATCATATTATTATGAAGCAATGAATAAAAAACATAGAGGTTAGAATGAAAAAATACAAAAAAGGATATACGACAGGGGTTTTTGATCTATTCCATATTGGACATTTGAATATTTTGAAAAAAGCCAAGGAACAATGCGAATATTTGATAGTTGGTGTTTCTACAGATGAACTAGTGAAGAAGTATAAAAATAAGGATACGGTGATTCCATTTGAAGAAAGAAAGCAGATTGTTGAGGCTATAAAGTGCGTTGATCATGTTGTACCACAGAATGTTTTGGGAAAAATTGAGGCGCATCTACATTTGAAATTTGATGTTTTATTTCAGGGAAGCGATTGGAAGAATTCGCCTATATATGTTGAAACAATAAAATATTTGAAGAATGAAAATGTAGACATAGTACTCTTTCCATATACACAAGGTACATCTTCAACAAAACTAACGCGAATACTGGATGAAATGCTACTTTCGAAAAAGAAGGATAGTTAAAATACAATACTGGATGACTTATTATCGGGTAAGGAGTAAAAAATGAAGAAAGAGCTATTATTGAAATTACAAAGAGATACAATAGAAATTTTGGATCATGTTGTATCAATTTGTAATCGGAACAATATTACTTACTTTTTGTATGGAGGTACATTATTAGGTGCAGCAAGACATAAAGGTTTTATTCCATGGGATGATGATATAGATATTTCAATGCCTAGAAATGATTATGATAAAATGATTAATATTTTGAAAATGGAACTTAATAACGAATTGTATGTATTGGATATATTTAATACAAATAAGTATTATTGGTTGCCATTTATGAAAGTTCGAAAAAAAAATACTATATATGAGGAGTGGTTTCAAAAAAAGTACAAAGGTTATAAAGGGATATGGGTTGATATTTTCCCTCTTGATGATGGGAAAACGCCAAATCCTAAGGCTTATGCTTTGCGAAAATTATGCGTATCAAAAGCTAAAGCTATTCTTGCGTGTAGAAATGGATACTGCAAAAATTTAGCATGGGATATAGCAAGGCTTTTTTTTCAGATAATACCACCCTTTTTTTTACATTTTATTATACGTACTGCAATGACCTTAGGCAATAATGAGAAGAATCCTTTTTTTCTTAATTTTGGAAGTCAGTATAAAATAGAAAAACAAGTACATCTAAAAGAAAAATATTATCCTTCTCTCGAATTAGAGTTTGAGGGAAAGATGTATAAAGTGCCACATGATTATGACTATGTACTAACGAAGGTTTATGGAAGCGATTACATGCAACTGCCTCCTCTCGAAAAGAGGACAACACACAATCCAAATTGTATAAAATTTGCAAATGAAAAAATAATTAATTTGTGAAAGTACTCAAGGAGAAAAAATGACAAATATATCAATAATTATTCCAGTCTATAATGTCGAATCATTTTTACGCAAATGTATTGATAGTATTTTAAAACAAACTTATGTTAACTTTGAGTGCATACTTATTGATGATGGTTCGACAGATAATTGCCCTGTAATATGTGATGAATATGCCACAAAGGATCCTAGAGTAATTGTAATACATCAGAAAAATTCTGGCGTTTCCTCTGCAAGAAACGCAGGTTTAAGTATAGCTAGAGGTGAGTGGATAGGATTTGTCGACAGTGATGACTGGTGCGATTCTGATATGTTTGATTTTCTTTTGGAGAATGGAAAAAAACATGAAGCAGATATTTCTATGTGCGGATATCGTATGGTATCAGAGGCAGGAGATAAAATTGTAAGTACATCAGAAAAACATCCTTTTTTGATTATGAATAGCAGAAAGTCTACAAAACAATTGTTATTGAATAGATTTATAAAAGGATATAGTTGGAATAAATTATTCAGAAGACGATTGTTTTTTTGTGAGAATGAAATGTTGCATTATGATGAAACAATAAAGTATTCAGAAGATGATCTGATGTGCTTTTATCTCTTTAAAAGAGCAGATAAGATAGTTTATTTTCCACAGCCATACTATAATTACCGAAAGCGTAATGACTCAGCATCCGTGATTTATGAAAATAAAGGGCTCACTGATGTATCTATAACGAGGTTCAATGCCTACGAAAAAATGCTTCAGACTGAAACTGATAATTCGATTCGTTATAGAATTTTGGCTTTAAAGGGAATTTCGGCAGCTAATGCTTGTTTGCGCTATATTAATTATAATTCATTCAATTATGATGATAATTTTCTTTTTCTAAAAAATATTGTTAGAAAAAATCTAAAGTATATTTTATTAGTTGGTTCAATGAAGGGAAAAGCTTATAGTTGCTTGGTATTTATTCCTTTTATTTTTCATTTATATTGTAATTTTAGAGATGGTAAATTATGATGTTTGTATTAACAGTGATTATATATAATAGATGAAAGATATGCAACTTGTTTCAATTATAACACCATGTTATAATTCTTCAAAATTTATAACTCAGACACTTGAGAGTGTCCTTGCGCAAACATATAAAAATTGGGAGATGATACTTATAGATGATTGTTCGAATGATAGTACGGTAGACATAATAAATGAATTTATCCAAAAGGATGAGCGAATAAAATTTTTTTCAACGAATGAAAATTCGGGAAGCCCTGTCAACCCTCGAAATATAGGTATAGAAAAAGCGCAGGGGCGTTATATTGCTTTTTTGGATAGTGATGATATATGGCTTTCTACAAAATTAGAAAATCAAGTACGGTTGTTTACAAATAACAATGTTGCTATTGTATTTTCGTTTTATGAAAAAATATCTGAGGATGGTACACGTAAAAATAGAGTTGTTGTTTCACCAAATTATGTATCATATAAACAATTACTGAAAGGTAATTGCATTGGCTGTTTGACAGCTGTTTATGATGTGGAAAAAATAGGTAAAAAATATTTTAAATATATTGGACATGAAGATTATGAATATTGGCTATCAATGTTACGTCTTGGTTATATTGCAAATAATACAAATACTGTAGAGGCATTATATCGTGTCAGAATTAATTCGGTATCGACTGATAAATTAAAATCAGCAAGATGGACTTGGAATATATATAATAAAATTCTGAAGCTTGACTTGGGACAAAGCATATATTATTTTTATTTTTATATAATGAAATCTTTGGGGAAATATTTAAAATGAATATAGTAATCATTGGCGGTTCTGGTTTTATAGGGAGTCGTTTAACTACAATTTTACTTTCTGCTGGATATAGAGTAAAAATTGCTGATAAAAATGATAGTTATAAATATTCGCATCTGCGAGTTTATGCAGATGTGAGAAAAATAGAGACATTGGAGGGAGCATTTTTTGGTTCGGATGTAGTAATAAATCTTGCTGCAGAACATCGGGATGATGTAACTCCTGTATCCTTGTATGATGATGTTAATGTAGATGGTGCTGGAAACGTATGCAGTGTTTGCACGAAGCTTGGAATTAAAAAAATAATTTTTACTAGTTCTGTAGCTGTTTACGGTTTTGCTCCGCTTGGAACTGATGAAACAGGTAAAATAAATTATTTTAATGACTATGGACGTACTAAATGGTTGGCTGAAGAGGAGTATCGTAAATGGCTTGCTTCTGATTCTGACAATTCATTGACGATTATTAGGCCTACAGTTGTTTTTGGAGAGCAAAATCGTGGAAACGTATATAACCTGTTGAGTCAAATGGCAAATGGCAAATTCTTAATGGTAGGTACTGGGAAGAATGTCAAGTCAATGGCGTATGTAGAGAATGTGGCCACATTTATAATGTTTAATCTAAATAATGATTTTGGTGAATATATATATAATTATATTGACAAACCAGACTTCGACATGAATGCGCTTGTAGGTGAGGTCAACAAAACCTTAAAGAAAACTGGAAAATTAATTCGTTTGCCATATTGGATAGGTTATCTTGGTGGTTTATGTTTTGATCTTTTAGGAAAGATATTTCGCAAAAAATTTTCGATTAGTTCGATACGTGTGAAAAAATTTTGTTCTAATTCAAAGTTTGAAGTGGTAAATCTTAAAAAGACCAATTTTAAGGCACCAGTAAGTTTAGTTGAAGGATTACGAAGAACAATACAATATGAATTCATTGATAAAATAAATGAAAATGTTTTCTATACGGAATGAAACTTATTAAAATGTAATGGGTGATTCTGCTTAATAGATATCAATATGAGCATTATTGAATCTATTGCTGGTGCTTATAATAAATTTGAAACTACTATCCCGAATTAGATTTCTTATGGTTATTTCTTGAGGTATAACCATCGGAAATTGAGCGTTGGTTGCTTGATTAAATGATGCGAAAATACGCAAAGCATTGTCGTTTTTATTTAACGAGGTATCAATCACTCTTAGGTTATCTATCATAATAGTTTGCGGTAAAAATGTTTGATATCCAAAATTCCAGGTTCCATCGTTATCACCATAGATTATTGTGGCTGTAGTGCCAATGGTATTGAATACACTATTTTGAATAACAATATCACCATTCCATGTTGAACCGTAATCAGATCGTAGATTTATAAATCTGTTGGAGCCGATGATTGTAGTATTCTGGACGGTTAGCAGTCCCGATCCTATGATATTTATTCCAGCATGACCGAGTGTACTGTCTTTTATAGTTGCATTGTGAACACCTCTGTGTGCATCAAAACGCGAAAGAGAAACTGTATCAAAAATAATGTTTTTGCTTTCGTTTGATGCGAAAATACCCCAACAGCTCGTGTCGGTTATGTCATTTGTTTGCCAAACATTTCTGAGAACGATATTCACGGTTCGATGCGCATAAATTCCATATGTACCGTGTATAGAAAGTCTGCGACCTGTAAAATAGCTATTTTGAATAGTTACATTTGCGGCATCGCGAACAGTTAAACCGTCATATGGGGAGGCTGCATAATCATCAACAATATAATGTCGGAAGTTATCCAACACGGTATTTGAGCGTTCTATTAGGATATTGCGATTGTGATAGATTCCGGAAGGATTGTGATTTTCGATTGTCGTAAATTTTCCTCCGCTAATTGTTAGTTGTTCGGTATCAATGGGGCGAATGGCACTTGCGGTTATTCGCTCATAGTCCCAAAGTATGGGTGTTGTCGGACAGACATTGCCATGTATATCTACCAGAAATACTTCTTGCTGAGGTTGTCCGCTATCCTGATTTGAACCATGTCTTATGAATCTTCTAATTGTGTTATTTTCTACTTTAATTAGCGAAGGATGCTCGAATGTTCGGCCTAAGTTCGTTTGGCCCCTTGTTAATGAAGTCACGGTGTTACCGAGCGGCTGTATGGTATGCCGGCTTGTTATTTGAAACACCCATATTTTTGGGCTTGCTAAATTTCGGTCGTCTATTATAAAATGCGCATCCCTCCAGTCTGTATTCGTTTGGATTGTTGCGGTTAAAGCCATGCCGCTAATAAGGTATGTTGCACCATAATCCGCGCGGACTGGCTTGTTCAGTCTGTTGGCCTCCCTATGGGCTTCATAAATAGCTATAAAATCACAAGTTTCGCCATTTCCGACTGCCCCAAAGTCGTAATAATATATAAAGTTTTCCCTATCCCTACCATCACTATACACCGTTACCGTAACAAACGCCTCGGTCAACGTATTGCCGCCTTCCAGCGAGGTTGCGGTTATTATAGCCGTTTGCCCCACTACGTCCTTATTCGCCACCCTTATTTGGACGGATGATCTAGTCACCACTGCGAATCTTGGAGTCATTCTGTGGACGCTTACTATGTTGGGGTTGTCGGAATCCCACAAAATATTTGTTAATTCCTTGCTGTCTGGGCCTTTTGCGTAAAGGGTATATTGTTGGTCTATACGCAAGTCAAGATGAGTAATGCGGTCGCCTTTATCGTTGACTATCATTATGGACGCTGTTGGTGCCGGTACATCGGTCTTTTCACCATCGACCCACCAAAGACCGTCTTTGATCTCGGGGGTAGTGTTTGGGGTATCGCAAGTTGCCACCAAAAACCCGATTGCCAAAGCGATGCCCACAAGCCATAGCAGTTTGGATCCGTTCATGGTGGAACCCCCTCGGTTGTAATTGGTCGCCCTGCCTATGGCGCGGGTAAAACATAAATTCTTACAGCATAAAATAAGGCTCTTGCGCTTAGGAATCAAGTTGAAGTTCAAGGTGTTATAAGCTGTAAGCATATAAAGTGATAAAAAAACGAGAAAAAATTCAGCTAGAGGGAAACGATGACTTTCCAGGAAATTTTCATCATCAACTTAAAGAGTTTCCGAAAAAATCGCAAGATGTCACAGGCAAGGCTTGCCGGATTGTGCGAATCCTCCCAAGTATACATAGCCGAAATAGAAGTTGGCAAGAAGTTCCCGTCCCCCAATATGATTGAACGGATAGCATCCGCATTAGATGTCGAATCCTACCTTTTGTTTCAGGACAAGGCGGAAAATAAGCAAGCCCTTACGCCATTGCAGCGCCAGGATATTGTTTCCAAGTTACATGATGTTACCTTCAAAATATTGAACCAATATTGAATAAACATGGACGTAAAATTAATTTTTGGAAAAAACCTGAAGCTTTTCCGAAAGGCAAAAAAAATGACCCAGGGACAATTGTCCCAAAAGGTAGACATATCTGTCAAGCATTTGAGTGCACTGGAAAGGGGGTTGGCCTTTGTTTCAGCCGATTTACTGGAAAAACTTGCCAGTTCCATCGATGTTCCCGTTTTCTGTTTTTTTGTGAACGACAAAAAGATAATTTATAACGAAAGGGAAGTCTTTTACAGCGATACTATGCTGGAAACAATAGACAAAACGATTGAAAAACATTTGATGCAATCTGCTAAAAAATTCAAGTTCTCGCAAACGATACCTATTCCTGGCAAGTAATGGACGAATGCCGTTATCATGCTATCCAATATAGGCACTACTACCCTAAATCAGGCCGTGCGTATGCACCCTCTCTTCTCAAAGCACCCGTGGTCCTTTTCAAGATCGGCCCTTCCAGATGTCCTCCTGGAGCCGGGGGATTTGCCCTTGACGCACGTACAAAAAGCACGTATGCTTATCATATGACGGCTCGGGAGGTCTTGAAAATTCTGCGTGCGGATGGCTGGTGCGAGGCGACGCAACG
>Ga0209755_10004946_pt1 | contig 15406 bp, 11 predicted proteins | sample TergutCo191P1_FD_187301 | JGI IMG/M metagenome (GOLD analysis project Ga0209755, IMG submission 187301) | Cornitermes sp. P1 segment gut microbial communities from Petit-Saut dam, French Guiana - Co191P1 (SPAdes) (version 2) | ecosystem: Host-associated > Arthropoda: Insects > Digestive system... | reverse complement strand
GAGCAATAATCAAATCACCGACGAAGTTCCGGATTTAGCGGTACTTCGTAATTTGCTGATTTCATTTGACCATAGTTATCAAACCCTTTTTGGGGCAGGGCATTATATAACAGCACGGGAGCTATCCGAGCTATTATCATCATTTGAGGTGTGGGCAACCCCGCTTTCGGATAAAAATACATATGACTACTGTATAGAAAATGCGCCTAAATATGCAATTGACATGAGCCTCGTAAATACATGCTTGCATCGCTACGAAACACTCGCCCAAGACGCGCAAACCCACAATAATCAATACATTGACCGTATTGTAGAGCAAGAAGAGAGTTATTTCGACAATCTCCTCAAAGACATCGACCCCGGCATCAAGCTGGATACTGAGCAGCGGCGGGCGGTGGTGACAGATGATGATTACTGCCTTTTAGTGGCGGGCGCCGGCGCCGGAAAAACAACCACGATGGCAGCAAAGGTCAAGTATCTGGTGGAAAAGAAAAACATCCCGCCGGAAGATATCATCGTTATCTCATACACCCGCAAAGCGATAGACGAGCTGAAAGAGCGCATAAATACCGGACTGCGCATTCCGGCACGAATATGCACATTTCACTCATTTGCCTACGACATAGTCCGTAAATTCAGCGACGCCCCGCCGGAAGTAAATTATTCATCGAACAATATTATCTTTGAGATGCTGGAGAAGCGGATATTCCACGACAAAAAACTGTTGCGGAAGGTTCTGCTGTTTCTCGGCTATTATTTTGATTTGCCGGCAGACGCAATGAATTATGATAATCTCAATCAATTTCATTTAGCGAAAGCCGCTCAGGACTTCGAAACAATTAAAAGCGGAGCGGGCGAATATATAAAGAAAATCGCCGCCCAACGCGGACGCGCTGCGCGGACATTGACCGGGGAATACCTGCGTTCGGTTCAAGAAACGCAAATTGCGAACTTTCTTTTTCTTAACGGCTTGGATTATGAATATGAGCCGGTCTATCCTCACGCTATTAGTAAAACAAAGAAAAAATATACCCCGGATTTTATCATACGGCAAGGCGAGCATACCGCTTATTTAGAACATTATGCTGTCGGCGAGAATGGGCATAGCTATGTCCTCACTCCCAAGGAGATAGCTATGTATTCAGCGACGATCAAAGATAAGCGCAAGCTGCATCGCGATATGGGAACGACCTTACTTGAGACATGGGCATGGTTTAAGGATAGGCGCCCGCTTTCGGAGCACTTAAAAGAGGTACTTGAAAAAGAAGGGTTTGTCCTAAAAGAAAGGGATTTTACAGAAGTTTATAAAAAAATTGTTGATACAAGCAAAGATAAATATGTCTTCAAAATGGTACAGTTCTTAGTTACTTTTATTGCGCAGTTTAAGACCTGCGGTTATGATATTGGCGGATTTGAGGTGCTGAGGAATAAAACGAAGAACTTACGGACCCATCTGTTTTTAGACATCGCGGAGCCGGTGTACCGTTATTACCAAGAGCAGCTTGCAGCGCACAATCGCATTGATTTTGAAGATATGATAAACGATGCGCATTTCTACCTTGCCGAAATTGAAAGGCAGCAGTTGGAACTTCCGTATAAATATATCATCATCGATGAATTTCAAGATATTGCCCGCCAGCGCTTTAATCTCACAAAGCGATTAAGCGAGATAACTAAGGCAAAAGTCGTCGCTGTGGGTGATGATTGGCAGTCGATTTTTGCGTTTTCCGGCTCAGAAATAGGTCTGTTTACCCGATTCATAGAGCTTATGGGGAGCGGCGTGGAAATGAAAATAACACATACTTACCGCAACTCGCAGGAGCTGATTGACATGGCGGGCGGTTTTGTACAGAAGAATAACATGCAAATCAAAAAAAAGCTAATCTCACCAAAGCAACTCGCCGAACCTATAATTATCATGGAGTTTGACGATACACACAAGCCCGATTATAAAATGGCGGAAGCTGCGGAAAGCGCTGTTGAACGTATTATCGGCGAACATGGCAAGGAAGGCTCTATCCTGCTCATCGGGCGCTACAATTACGACAGTTACAAGCTAATGAGGACAGGGCGGTTCTCTGATTTGCCCGGGAACAAAATCAAATGTGAAAAATTCCCCGATGTGCAAATTACATTTATGACCGCACATAGCGCAAAAGGGCTTGGATTTGATAACGTCGTCATACTAAACATGTTTGAAGGGAAATTCGGATTTCCGTGCCAACTGGAAGACGACCCGATTATGAAGCTGGTTCGTTATGAAGATACTTCAATGCCTTTTGCAGAGGAGCGCAGGCTGTTCTATGTTGCGCTTACCCGTACAAAAAACAGGGTTTACATCTTAACCCCGCAAAAAGGACCGTCGCGTTTTCTTATTGAACTGATCAATGATTATAAAATCCCACATTCCGGCGAAATAAACATGGAAACTGTCGATATATTCAGATTGCGCTGCCCGCGTTGCAGATACCCCCTTAAATATGAGCTTAACAAGAATTATGGATTAGGCCTTTATCTATGCACTAACGAGCCTGAGGTCTGCGATTTTATGACAAACAATAGATCGCATCGGCATGATATTTACAAATGCGATCAATGTCAAGATGGCTATATGATTGTAAAACTAAATGGCGATGGCGCATTATACGGATGTACAGGATACAACAGCGCAAAAAAATCCGGCTGCAAAAACATCCGGTCTATCAGCACCGATTCTTCACGTGCCGCTTCCCGGAGGATTATTCATCGGTAGTAGTATAGCCGGAATAATAAAGCGCGTTTGCTTTTAATGTCTTCAGGCTTTTTTCGCATAAGTGAACTAAGAGTGATTTTTTCAAATGCGTGCAATCGCAACACTTTCAAAAAACGCAAATAAAGATGTGGGTCAAGGGTAGTTTTCTAAAGAGGGTAAAGTTACTTGTTTCAAACCCCCGGACTATACAACATCGCTGCTGCTGACTCATTTCTGAAGCGGGGAAATTAGTTTTCAAACCCCGACCCTCTTTAGCAAAGAGGGTGCCCCCGCAGGGGCGGGTGTTTTGTTCCTCGACTTTCGCAATCGCCCGCCCCAAAGATATACCTAAGAATTTTCCTCCACAGCCGGATTTAGAGACCTACGCGCACCGGGAAAGCATGTTAACGTTGCGTGAAATCCTACTACAATCCGAGAACGATATACGCAATAGCCGCGTCCATACAGTAGACGAAACAGCCGCCGCCATGAAGCGGGTTATTGCGGAGACTTCCGGTGGAGAGTGAGAATATTGTTGAAAAACATCAAAAGAATCGCCAAAACGAGATATAGTTTCTGCAATATCTTCACAGTAGGTTTTGATGTGGTGTATACGCCGAATGTCACTGTTGTCCATAAACTGTAATCCTTTCTTCATATAAATGCTCTTTGAAGCCCGGCGTCCGTCTTTGGACATCCGGTTGGTCTAACGCATCAACCGTAATCAAATCTATCGATTTTCCAATCGCTTCACTCAAATCGTTATACAAGCCACCCATCTCTAAAAGACTTCCAAGTTGAGCACCTGTTCTATCCACCAGTATATCCACATCGCTGCTGTCCGAGGCTTCACCTTTTGCATATGATCCGAAAATATATACTGCCGGAAGTCGGTATTTTAGCGCGACGGGGGCTATTAATTCCGTTAACTGCTCAATCGTATAGACCACGCTCATCACCTCTCACAACGTAATGGATAGTTCAAGTATAACAGCACATAAATTTTATTTCAATTCCAAATAATTGCAAAAAAGTTGTTTGTTATTGTTGTGACATTAAACAAACTGCTCAGTAAAAGATTGAGTGGTAGCACTGCGTATGAGCAATGCATGTTGAAGCTGCATGAAACCCTACTGCAACAGAGAGCGATATACAAAATAGCCGCGTCCATACAGTAGCCGAAACAGTAGCCGCCATGAGACATGTTATCGCGGAGGTTGACGATGGAGAGTGTCGGCACATGTAACGAAATGGATAGGAAGCTCGGCAGCATCGAGGTCGATGGGTATGATTCTTGTGCGGTCTCCGCCAGCGCTTATCTACAACCAAAAAAGTAAAAAAGGTCAAAATGACCTTTTTTACTTTTTGTGGAACAAGTCATCCGGCACACAATAGGAACCATAGTTACCGGGCGATTTGATCGCCGTTACGCAATATCATCAGCTAATGCAAAACCCTCCGTTGCCCTACTTGAACGCCCTGTGTGGGTATAGGCGTTCACTCCGCGTGCCATTCATTATAATGTTTTCTTTATATAGAAAAATCATAACGCTGGTTTCAGAGCTACGAACTGTTACGGCTTTTGCCTACTATTATTATACTCTATTTACATGAAAGAGATAACAAACAGGTCTGTTGGTGAGACTGAAATTGACCAAATATTCGTCTCCTATAAAAAACAGAAAAAATATCTCGACAAGCCGACCACTTTATTTACTTCGGGGGGATATAATCAGTGCTAGCCTTGGTGTTCAATAGCTACCTGATCCCCACAGGACAAAGGACGAAACCTATTCACATTAAATTGTACAGCGCCTACAGCGGAATACAGTGGATTTCCTGCTCCAACAAGAATATCAGTAAGGCTTGTACTTCCTCCAAGCACTTCAAAGAATAGATGGTCTCTGAACGTAGCGGAAATGGTTGTTGGATCAATAATGTCAAGCATTCAAATATCGAGAAAGCTCCCATAAAAAATGACGCCTGCTGGGAATCTTCGACAGGCGGTCTTTTTTAATTATCTGCGTCAATTAAGTGCTTTTAGTCGCATATTTCGCTCACTAACCGCGCTTAACAGTGTGGTTGCCAAACCCTTGATGCTTTCGTCATTCCCTGCGGATACTTCTTTTTCAAGGTTACTTATGGATTGAAGAATGTGATCTTCAATTTGCGCTAATTCTGGATGCGACTTGATGGGGCTTGAATATATCGCGTCATAGACACGTTCGACCTTCTTTTTTACGTCTTTGTCAGAAATACTATCGAGCAAGCTTTTCAATTGCGCTGAGGCATTCTTAACATACGCGATTTCAATATGCCTTCTATCTTCCGCATCTGCGGTGCGCTCATTTGCAATCATTTTCGATGTCAACACTATTCCATACAAGCCTGCGATACAAAGCTGAACTACCAACGCAGCCCTATAGCCTTCCGATGCAATCAGGATAAAGGCAACGCCTGTAATCAATGAAACGAAAAAGTAGGCGGTTGATATTGAGTAGAGGGAAAGCCCGAAAACAGCCGCGCTTTTACCTTTTCTTGCCAGAATCGGCGTGAGTAATAGCATAATGTAGGCAAAGTGGATGAAGCCATAAGATATCCAAACGGAAGAATTATGCTCAGTTCCGCCGAGTACGTAGAAAAGTGTATTGAAAATTATTAAGAAGATAGATTCTAAAATGATCCACAAAACGGTTGTTTTTTTCATTGCTCTCCTCCTACATCCTGCTCAGGATTTCGGCTTGTTTCGTGTTATATATATCCTGTGTAATCAAACCTTGATCAAGCATGTCTTTAAGTTGTTTGAGAGACGCGACAGGGTCATTGGTTCCCTCGTCCGGCGCAGGCGTCGTTTGTGAAGATTTCTGCGTGAATCTTCCGGATGGTTGCGGCACGGCAGATTGCGGCGTTTGCAGGTTCATCGGCGCAAACATTTGATTAGCCATATTTCCGAAAACGCCACCGGCGGCCACCCCCATGCCAAGACCCGCTCCGGCTGCCGCTACTCCTCCAGCGCCCGGATTGGCGGCAACCGTACCGAGAATGTTTGCTGCTTGTTGTCTGCCCCAATCGTCACCGAGTACACCCATAACTCCTTTGTCAGCCTGAGCATTACGCAACTTTGCTATGGCATCCATCCCGATTTCATCATAACGGCGACGTATTTGATCATCGTCAAGGTCGAGCGCTGCTATTGAGAATTTTATCATCTTCAAACCGTAATCCTCAAACACCTCGCTCAGAAACGGTTCAACTGTTTCTGCAAATTCCTCCATCCGCGCTTCGATTCCAAGAAGCTCTGTTTCTGTCTCATTCAAGGCGCGAGTAATGCTCGATTTTATCTTGCTTTGAAACTCGTTTGTAAAGTAATCATCAAAGAGAGCTTGCTGATCAACGGCAGTTACATTGTTTCCTATCATCTTGGTCAAAAACTTCTGCGGATCGCCTATTTGGATTCTATATGCACCTCTCGCACGGAGCTTTGTTGCTATACCGAGCAATTTGTCACGCACTTGAATAGGAGATGTTGTTCCCCACAGAATTTCTGCATTATGTGCTATGCGAACAAAATAAACAACACAGTTAAAAGTGCTGATTCCTCCGGAAAAAGCATTACGTAACCGACCTATAAATGGATAGTTCTCGGTCGAAAGCTTGTATGTGCCGTTATCAAAGACTTGCTCAATAACTCCGCCTTTAATGAATATGGCTTCTTCACCAGGCATGACAATTAGAGTCGAATTTGTATTGAAATCTTCCTCAGGCTGACGCCAGATTAGAAACTCACCATTTCCAGTGCTCTTGATTACATCAGTCCAGTGTTTTTTACCACCGACATATGCAGATTCGTTTGGATTTCTTCCGAAAAGTGCCATTTTGAGCCCTCCTCGTTACTGTTATAAAAATCAGTTTAAACCGCCTGTGTGTTGCATATCATCAGACGGGGATGTCAGCCATACCAGCGTCAGCCATACCCGCACCGTCCATACTCATATCAGCCAAACCCGTGTCGTCCATAGCTATATCACCCACAGGGGCATCATCGAGCATGTGACCCTCGGTTGGCGTTTCGCCCTCAGTTAACACATCGTTCTCGGCTGGCAGTTCGTCTTCGATTGGCAGCTCGCCCTCGGCTGGATGCTCGTCCACAGCTGGCTGATATTCGGCTGCCGCGTCGTCTCCGAGTTCTTTCTCGTTCACATCGGCATTTGCCTCGCCAGCTTCCGTTCCATCGGAGTCGTGTAGATCGCCGAAGTCGGAGTAATCATCGTCCGGCGTTTCACTTTCGCTTTCTGATGATTGCTCGCCCGTATCTGCGTTCGGCTCACCAGTTTCCGTTCCATCGGGGTCATGTAAATCGCCAAAGTCGGAGTAATTATCATCTGGCGCTTCACTTTCGCTTTCTGATGATTGCTCACCCGCATCATTGTTCGGCTCACCAGTTTCCGTTCCATCGGGGTCATGTAAATCGCCAAAGTCGGAGTAATCATCGTCCGGCGCTTCACTTTCGCTTTTTGATGGTTGCTCTCTCTCATCTGCGTTCGTCTCACCGTCTTCCGCTCCATCTGGGGCGTGCAAATCGCCAAAGTCGGAGTAATCATCATCCGGCGTTTCGCTCTTGCCTTCTAATGGTTGTACGCCCGTGTCGTTGTTCGTCTCACCGGCATCTGATCTATCCGTGTCATGAAGATTGCCAAAATCAGAGTAATCATCATTTGCCTCACTTACGACTTCTTTGCTTGCGTCATCTGCCGTTGTAGCGGCAGCTTCTTCGCTTAAATCATCAGCAAGCGCGTCTTCGGATTGAACATCGTTTGCAGGTGCATCTACCGCGTGGGTATCATTCAAATCTACACCGACGCTCTCCCGCTCGTCTTTTTTTCTATCGGCAGTTACGGCATTTTCGTTATTATCTCCGTTTAAGTCGAGTCCAGTGTCACTTGCAAGGTTTTTGCTGAATATTTCATCAGACCAATCCGTAAATTCATTAGTCGGGATTTCCTCGATAGGCGCAACTTCGGGCGGAAGCTTGACTTCGCCGCTATTATCAGGACTATAAATGCCGCTGCCGTACTCAGAATCATATTCATAACCGCTCATTTTGATTCACCTCATATTTTTGACAGAGTAACTTGAATGGTGGCGTCTGAGATTTTTATCTCCGTTCCATATCTGACTCGACGCAGTAAATGAAGCTCAACGCAGGCAAATAAATGCAGGTCAAACGGTTCATCGTTTAACTCCTGCTGAATAAGCGGCGTCATTTGCCTAAACACAGCTTTAACAAGGCTTGAATCAGCACTGTCCGACTTGAAGTTTTTTACGAAAATGCGCCGCGCTATTTCGCGCCCTAAAATCCGCTTGTTATAATCACATTCCTCGGCGCAAAATCGGCAGTGCGCACATTCGGGATACGGGCGCAATTTATCTTTACGGCTGTTCCAATACGTAGACAATGATTTTATGCCTTCGTCGGAGAGCGTTATGTTAATATTATTGGCAAGTCTATAATCTTCAGTCTTTATTTCTTCCGGCTCGTCAAGTTTTCCGAAAAACAGAAATGCCTCACCGGGTCTTAACCTTCCAAGGCGCTGTTCTTGTGCCTCATTCATATTCGAACTATCCGCTAATATCTGTTTGTCTTTTGCTTCCACCAAACGGAATGCCAGTTTTATATCAGTCAGAGCTACGACGTCGGTTGTCACCTTGCGCGGCGACTGGTCGGCTATAACGATTCCCACTCCGTAGGAGCGGATTTCCGCAAGCATACGCTTTATCAATCCCTGAGCGGTGGCGCTTGGATTTGCCTCGCCCTCGCCAGCGTTTGTGTCCGCGTCAAGCAAAACGTGGGCTTCTTCTAAAAGAATCACGTTCCGCAAACTGCCTTCGCCGAGATAATTACTGTTCACATACGCTAAGATAGAAAGCAGCAGCAGGGAGATCAGCAGCGCCTTTTGGTCGCTGTTTTCGATTGCCGCAAGCTCAATGATAGTCGGTTTTTTCAACATATCCTCAATCGGTATGGAATAATAATTGTCAAACAGATTCACAAGGCTTTGCACGCGTACCAATCCTGCGCGTCCGATATTTTTAGCGTCACCGGTATATCCGATTGCTTCAAAGGTTTCTTCAAAACACTTGATAAAGTCGGTAATATTGAATGTCCGCCCCTTGTCATCGCTTGTATATGTATCAAGCCAACGAAAATCGGAGTAGCAATTATTCACCGTTTCCTCGAAAATCTTATCAAGCGGTGTTGACATGGATACCGCCGCCGCGAATGCCGTTTTCAGCGTTGATTTATATGTTTCAAGCCTTACATTTTTTGGCGGCACGAACGGGTTGAACACAAAAGGCGAGATAAAATTTTTGCCCGGTGTAAATACTTGCAGATCGGGAATGCTCTGCACTAACGCACGATATTCGTTCTTGGCGGGTTCAATAACCAAGAACGGGATATTATGATCCTTCCACAGACGGTCAAGTAAGCTGACTGAAAACGTCGTTTTACCTGAGCCGGGCGTTCCAACAATCAACATATGCTTCGTAAGGTCTTTTAACGTGATGCCGATTGTGTCGCCGTGTGATGAGGACTTTAATGCTCCAACCATAATATCGCCGCCGCCGACAACATTATCCGCATAAGTGCGGCTTGTTTTTCCGGATTCATTTACGACAAGCCCGGCGTGTACGGCATCGCTCCCAACAGGAAGCCTGAAAAACTCTGACGCTTCCTCCGCTGTAATGATGTATGGCAGAGAGTAAAATGCGTTCAGATTTTGCCCCGCGTTCCAAACGGACGGATTCCTGTCGGTGCCGAGAATTATCTCATGCGCCGCCCACGGGAGCGGGTAAAAGTTACTGTCTTTTTTCACGTCGTCTGCTGACAATGAGATAACGCGAAGTTCGCTGCTGTTGTTAAGTTGTGCGAGTATTCTTGTGGCAATAGTATTTGTCGCGTTCGGCGTCCCGTAGACAAGAATATTAAATGAAAATTCCGCCGTATTCTTGTTGCGTGAGTAATACTTATATGTTTCGGCGTGTTTTTCCGCCAGCGCAAAGCTTATGTTGCCGATGCCTTGATCCATTACCCCTTTTGAGAGAGTATCAAGCATTTGAGTATTTACGTCAATAGCAGCCGATTCTTCGGGAGAGTATGAGATGGGAATAAGTTGAAAAGAAACCGCACAGTCAGGATGGTCGATCAGAGCGCTGACGATGCGGCTCATATCATTTTCAGTTTCCGGCAATTTATCAAAGGCGAAGCAATGTGGAAGTATGCTGTTTTGCAGGTTTTCAAGTCTCTCGCTTTTTACAATCGCTTTGACTGATTGGTTATTTATATTGCGAATATGGGATGTAACATCATCAATATTGGCATCCCTGTAGTCATATTTTCCAAAGTCAAGCGTTGCTATGCAAATGCGCATGAGCGACGTTATTGTGGTTACTATATCTGCACTGTTGATACCTATCGCACGGAGAATAAAGTGCAGTTTTATGGAGGCATTGTAGGGCTGATTCATTACTTCTTGTGTTGACCATAAAAACTCCAATGAAATGTCTTGGCAATTATTTACGGCATTTTTGTAGTTCTGAAAAACCTCCGATAGCATACGCGCCATGTCTTGCTTATACTCAGTGTCAATATTCACCGTCTCGGAAAATCGCTTTTGAAGAATAGACAAGTGAGGAATGGTTACTATTTCAACGGCGCATATACCAACTCTTTCGCCGTTTTCCAATTCAGATATTGATATTGATTTCGTTCCATCAATCACAAACAATCGCTCCCATATATGTAGTTTACGCCTGCAACAAATAGCGATAAAGCTTTAACTGACCTGCTTCTTTATCAGTAGTGTGGCTGATTACTGTATAAATCTTCACATACCTGCGTATCATTACAGCCAACAACGCATTCTCAAATACTAAAATCAAAACAAAGAGAATATCCATTAATGAATTCCCAGTAAAACAGCCTTACGCTTGTCTACGCCTCTTTGAAATAGTAGCAAACACGGTAATTATGGCAATACACACAACGCCAGCGGTTATAAAGATTGTTGGCCGATTTCTATAGGTAAAGCGATCTATTTCGTCGATTACTTTTTTAATCATAATTTTCCCCTGTTGTGGTCAAGCCATCTCGCTATCCTTTGAGCAACGAGATTGTTAAAATAAGACAGCTCATATCTGCAACTATTATCCTTGCAACAGGGAAAGCTGCATATGCACAAAGTGCGGTAGTTTTCCCGAAGCCGCTCTTGCTTGATTGCTCGATTTATTTATTAATTCATTGCTTGCTTCTTTTCTTTGATTAGGTTTCTCATGGCATTAATTGAGCGATTCACCTTCTCTGAATCGGCCTTTTTGAATGAATATCTGAATGTCGTACCTGCTGATGTTGTCAGTTCGATAAATTCACCGCCGTGAGCGTCTTTGTCATTCTGATCCACTTTTAGCGAAACAATATCCCTGTAGAAGTATTCTTCCACAGTATCCTTCTGCTCATTCCTAATAATTGAGAATCTCCTGACAAAGCAATGCACCAAATCATTTGAAAAGAAAAACAAGGCCACCTCGTATTGAGAAGATCTCCATACACCGTCTTTCCCTTGTCTGTACTTGATACCCATGCCCTTTGAAGTCGTATCGTAGCTACTCACCTGAATATGATTTGCAGCACTAACCTCGTCTTCATCAAGTCCTATCCTGTTCAGTGCCTCGGCTCGTAAGTCACTAAACTGGCTTTCGCAAAGGTGGTCAAGTTCACTATCACTGATTCGCTTATTGTTTGCGCTTTTATCCAAAAAATGAAATAATATCACAACACCAATTAGCAGCAGTCCAATTCCGTACGCTGCCAGAAGTAGCACGCCCGCTATGATTAATATAATTTTTACATTGCGAGAGAGTGTGGCTTTATCTGCATCAAAGTATTTCATGTTGCGGTTATAATCCATGATGATGGTCTCCTAACTCCAATTAGTCCAAAATTGTGAGGGATGCCTCCTGTGCCCTTCCGATACAAATCCATATTAAGTCTTATGTAGAAGAACACAGGAGGGTGTGCTCACTATGTGACCCATTAACACCTACCCACCGGATACACACTGATGCTAGAGCCATACTTATTTCTGCTGCACATCCCAGTTCTTTCCGCATTTCTGACAAAGAGCCTTGGTGACTGTTTTGTGATCTTTTCTGAAAATCATTACGGCAAGAATAATCCATCCTATCACAGGAATGAATATCAACAGCCATCTTGCAGGGCTCTTTTTTTCGTTCACCACTTGCATTTGGACTTCGTTGCTACCGCATTTTGGGCATACTGTCATTGTAAAGAATCCTCCTCAATAATTTTCACCACTCATAATATTCGAAAGATACGCATCGAGCAGCATAAATGCGTCCTTCCACGGCATATTATCTCTAGGGAATGCCGTTAAACCCGCACTCGGTGAAAAAAGAGATTATCCGCTTCCACGCCAAATTTTCATTATCATATTCAGCTTCCTCCTTTTCCACCGCCGATTTGATGACTTACAGTGCGGCTCCATTGCTTTGTGTCGTTGCGTTCCCGCAAATCGGACTAAACAATACACCGTCTATAGGTTTTCCGGGCGTGACACGCCCAAGACTCCATATAGTTGATCAATATCAAACGGAGATACCCCCGCACCTTCTGCCATTCTCAGTGCCTCTTGGTATGTTGGCGATGTGTTAAAATACTTCCGCTCGTAAAAATCGTATTTTATGTATGCCCAGAAGTGATAGAAAATCCCTCTTTGCTCAATCATTAATGCAGCACTTATATAGTCTTCGATTTTCTCTATTGCACTTCGTTGGGTTAGAAAAGCTTTTTTTCCACCGAGCAAACAAACAGCTGCGTAAAAGAAGCTCTCAGGATTGTCAAAGTTATCTTCCATTGCCTTTTCAAACGCAGTCAGTGCTTTGTCATACAGTTTTAGCTTTAGGTAACACATTGCAAGATTATTGTTTAAGTCCCTGGCATCTGGTTCGCCCTGCAATGCTTCCCTGTAAGTAGTGGCGTATTGATTAACCATGGGCATGGGCATAGCAAACACGCTATTGAATGTTGAAATCAAAACAGGCTGTTTGCAGAATCGGCATATTGTTTGTCCAATATCCGCTGCCGCGCCACAACCACGGCACGAGGTATCATTAACATAAGTGGTCATGTTGTAGCTCTCCTCGCGAATGGCTTTCCTGCCTATAATAAGCTATGCGTACTAATGCAGATTGACACTAGCTCCCATTTAAATGATGCGATTGTCAAGTATCCGACCCTCTAATCATAGCCTCCGCTGTTACTTACTCATCTTTAACAAAAACCAGCATGTTGAAAAGGACATCTTCGAATTTAAGCCCCAAACACCCTATTCCACCTCCTAGCAGAAGTCCTATGAAGAAGGCTCCCGTATAATCTACCCGCGTGTCACCAAGCCGTATTATCCCACCATTCATTCCAATGTAAATCATCGCTAAAACCGCTCCTATTATTGCGCCAATTACAACGGTGGTAAAGACGAGCTTTTTAACCGTTATCTGCTGAATCAGATGAAGTGCCCATCCGCCGACAGACTCTTTATCAATGATTTCGGCATACTGCCTAACGGCGTCTTCGTAACCCTCTCCTGTCTGTGCTTTAAGTCCAATCGGTCCTGCAATAGTTTTATACTGTTTCATCGTAGTTTTCCTCCTCTAAAATAATGTTCATATAAAATCTCGGCATGGCGGTTATGCTTGCCAGAGTTTTCATATTCGCTTCACGAAGCTATCAAGCAACCTCCTGATAGTCCCTATGGCTATTGAGGAATTACCTATCTTATTTGCCAAGCAAGGGCTTACGAAGTAATAAAAACGTATTAACCCTCGTCCAAATAAATTCTTTTCCAAGTGTTCATCTCGAAATCTTCGGAGAGCAAAAACCTCATCGCATACATATGAGCCATACACAGCAGTAGCTATATAGCAGCCGCGTTTTTTCTTGATTTGTTTATCGTAGTCACCGCGCTTTACAGATTCGACATAATCAAGGCTTTCCCTGATATCACCACGGTATCTGACTGCTATATCTTTAGGTGCATATTCTATAGCCCTTAAAGCATACTTTTGTAACGTGCCATTCATTATCTCCGCTTTCGTCAAAGGTCCTTTTTTTCCGTACTTATCTTCATAGTTGTAATATTTATCAAAGGCGGCATTACACGTATAAAGACCCCACCATGCTTCATGGCAGTTTGGCTTTATCGTTAGGATTTCATTAAAAAAGTCAACAGCTTTTTCAAGATTTCCATCTTGTATTGAATGTTCTGCGGCAGTTAAAAGACTCTTTGCTGTCGGAAGCCCATCAATGGTGATAACATCAGTGACTTTATACGGCGTTTTGCAATGCTCACATTTCCCAAACCCGTTTAAATCAATATCATCGACCATTATTTTGCCGCCACAATTTGAACATACAGCTGGTTGAAGAGCCATTATAGAACCTCCAAATGCTTTGTCTCAGTGGATTCCAAAGCCCCCCGCACCACGATTACGACAGGCTGCATCATGAACTTGTTCGATCATCTATCAATTCGCGCTCTAAATAAAACTCCTCGTCTTTTTTCCGTTGCAATTTACACATTTTGCTAGTGTAAGTACCACTACGTATACCTATGTCATGGCGTCGAATAAGGAAGACTTTTTACTACAGAAGGTATTGGCATACTTTACAAGTTTTGGCTATAATCATTTAGATAACGGTAGTAAATAATTCCTACCCCATTTAATTTTGTTGGTTTATGTCTGACAGCTTTTGGCTTTGCTTGCTTTACTTTACGAAAAAGCTTTACGCTTGCTTTGTTGGTTTTGAACACACTCGTTGTGTTGCTTTTGTCTGCACTTGTTGTCTACCCAATTATAGTTTTGCGCTCATTATCGGTACGTAAAACCCTTATCGTGGCATTAAAGGAGCGTCCTTCCACTTGTGCGTTGCATCTTATACCCAACCCCCGACAAGTCTACACACAAAACCATCAACCATGTTCCCCCTTTTAGGTAGAACAAAACCTTAGGTAACCGCTGATTAAACCGCACCACTCAGCTTTACGGAACTTTTTCCGCCTGATTCCCGCGTTTTTCAGTTAAATACAGTAAGTATTCGCCTACAAACCCGAAAAACAGTCGAAAAAATCTCTCGTAAATCCTTCGGGTGGATTTAATCAGTGGTTATCAAGAGAAAATCAAAAAAAGAAAAAAGGCTTTTCTGAATTACAAAAAAGTCCTACTGAGTTACAGGTCACTGGAGGCATAGAAACCGTCTCAATTACCTGTCCTTTAAGCGCGCAGTCGCAGAATCCATTGAGAAAATAAACCATAATTGAAACAATTTGAGCAGTTTTTAATGATTGTGTACTGGATTCTGCAACTGCGCGCTTAAATGACGGAAGCATTCAAGCACCCAGCGACCTGTAACCCTACTGAAACTTGACACAGACAAATAACATCGGCATGAGCTGCCCTATTGATTTAATGGTATAATTGTGGTACAACCCGAGTTTGCCACTTCGCGAGAGAAAACGAAGCCCTAAGAGGTCTCGTTTCCTCTGATATAGTGGGATTATGCTTGGAAATAGGACGCTCTTTTCGTTTGATAAAATGTAC
>Ga0209755_10004945_pt1 | contig 15406 bp, 12 predicted proteins | sample TergutCo191P1_FD_187301 | JGI IMG/M metagenome (GOLD analysis project Ga0209755, IMG submission 187301) | Cornitermes sp. P1 segment gut microbial communities from Petit-Saut dam, French Guiana - Co191P1 (SPAdes) (version 2) | ecosystem: Host-associated > Arthropoda: Insects > Digestive system... | reverse complement strand
CATTGGCGGCTTCCGGGTTTGCACCCACGGCGTACATGTTTTTGCCCAGGGTGGTTTTGTTCCATATAAACCACATTATGATAACAGCGCCTATGGCGTAAAACACAAAGATGGGAACCCGCGTTCCCCCTATATTCACCATGAACATAACCGCGTTTCGGTATTCGGGGGTTATGCCGGAAATGGGGCCGCCTGAGTTTGTTCCAAGCTGTACGTAAATAAGTACGAGGCCGTAAACAATCATTGAAGTGGCCAGCGTTACGATAAACGGATGCAGTTTGAACTTGGCCGTGCAAAATCCGTTAAAAATGCCGAAGACTCCCCCTATGGCCATGGCAAGCAAAAGAACCAAAAGAATCGGGGGGGCTACCAGGTCGGGGAACATCTTCGCGGAGAATTGCTCAACGGGCAACTGCAAAAGCGAGGCGCACACCACGGCGGTGAGTCCCATGAGCCTTCCGGCGGAAAGGTCTGTCCCGGTCAAGACGATTATGCCGCCTACGCCCAAAGCCAGAAACATCGCCGAGGCCGAGCGTGTCAGAATATTCACGATTGAGTTAAAAGACAAAAACGTATTATGAAAATTGTTTTGTATGCTGAATATCTGCACATAGATAACAACCGCGCCAATTATTATGTAAATGGCGTTTCGTATCAGGAAATCGCCCCAGTACATGAGCTTGTCCCTGCGATCCATTTCTTTGTAATTCTGCCAGCGGAGTTTTAATTCCCCGGTAAAGTTCGATAGCATTTTAGTTCTTCCCCCTTATAAGCGTTACACGCATTGAGCCGCCAATGTCATAATTTCTTCCTGTGTTGTTGTTGCGGGTATTACTTCGCCTGTCTTGTATCCCCCGGACATAACGATGATTCTGTCGCAGACGCCAAGCAATTCTTGTAGCTCACTCGATACCATGATGATGGAATCCCCCTGCTTGGCAAGGTCAATCATAAGCTGGTAAATTTCGTACTTCGCGCCGACATCAATGCCGCGCGTTGGTTCGTCAAGCAGCAGCACATCGGGGTTGGTCAGCATCCAGCGCCCAAAGATGGCTTTTTGCTGGTTGCCGCCGGACAGCGAGCGTATATGGGTGTGCTGGCTTGGTGTTTTTATGCGGAGTGTTTTAATGGCCCATTCGGCATCGGTGCTCATTTTTCTCCCGCTTATGTACAGGTTCAGGCGCTTGTATTTTTTGATGTTCGCGGCGGTGACATTTTCGCGCACGCTCAAAACGCCGAAAATCCCCGTAGTGCGCCGCTCTTCTGTAAGCATGGCAAAGCCGTGCTTCATGGCGCGCTTTGGCTTCCCGGTTTTTATCTCCACGCCGTTTTTGTAAATCGCCCCTGACTTTAACGTAACAAGGCCGAAAAGCGCGCCCAAAAGTTCCGTGCGCCCCGCGCCCACAAGGCCCGCCACGCCCAGGATTTCCCCCTTGCGGAGTTCAAAAGAAACCTCTTTTAGTTTAACGTGCTGTGCGGTAAGGTTTTCGACTTTTAAAACGGTTTCGCCCGGTATATTGTCTTTGGGCGGGAAAACATTGTTCAGTTCCCGGCCCACCATCATGGTGATAATTTTGTTCGTACTCAGTTCGGCGGCGGGCAGGGTGTCCACCATTTTGCCGTCGCGCATAACAGACACGTCATCGGAAATGCGCAGTATCTCGTTCATGCGGTGGGATATATAGATAATGGCACAGCCGCGGTCGCGCAGTTCGTTGATGATGCGGAACAGGTGCTCAACTTCAATGTCCGTCAGCGAAGAAGTCGGCTCGTCAAGGACGATAACTTTGCTGTGATGCGAAACCGCCTTCGCGATTTCCACCATCTGGCGCTGGGAGACGGACAGGCTTTTGATAATGGCGTTGGGATTTATTTTGATGTCCAGTTCTTTAAAGACATCCAGGGTATCCTGATACATTTTACTGTGGCTTACATACACAGGCGGGAGGCCCGGAAAGCGGCCAAGCCAGATATTTTCCATTACACTGCGCGTGTGCACCTGGTTCAATTCCTGGTGCACCATGGCCACACCGCTTTCCATGGCCTGTTTTGGGTTGGCGAAAAGAACCTTTTTGCCGTCCAGTATAAACTCACCTGAATCAATGGTGTATATACCGAAAAGGCATTTCATGAGGGTTGATTTGCCCGCGCCGTTTTCGCCCATAAGGGAATGGATGGTTCCCGGACGGACGTTAACGCTTACATTATCCAGGGCCTTTACGCCCGGGAACGATTTGCTTACTTGAATTATCTCTAACAGATTATGTGACATAAATGAATCGCGGCTCTTTTTCTTACTGTAAAGGCAAAGACCCTTTCCCGGCGAACGGGAAAGAGCCTTCGCCCCTTTTACGCACTATTCAAAAATAGCGTGAGGTACGCGAATCTTGGCAACGCCGGCGTCCACGTTAAAGCGGCCAATACCAGCCGTCAGGGAGCGGCCCGCGGCGATATTCTGTGTCAGGTACAGGATGGTTCTGGCCATTTCTGTGCCGTCTTGCAGTATCGTACCGGTCATTCTTCCGGCCCGGATGGCTTCCTGGGCGGCGGAGGTAGCGTCAACGCCGAACACCGGGATTTTTCCCGCACCGGGAGCGCCGGTGTTAAAGCCAAGCTCGTTCATGGCGGAGATAGCGCCAAGGGAGGCATCATCGTTGTTGCCGATGATCAGCTCGATAGCGCCGGTGGTAAGGGAGTGGGCGACAAGCGCGGTGCTCATGAGCCTGTGGGCTTCGGCAGCCGACCAGTTGGCATACAGGAAGTAGTTGCTGATTCCGTCATCCGGGTACATGGTGTGCACCACGTTCGCCGGGGAGGGGGCCAGTCTAAGCCCTCTGGGAGCCAGGAGCCTGTTGGCTTCCCGTACCGAATACAGGGTGCGGCCAAAAGCTTCCGCGTTTCCGTGCTCGCCGCGAAGCATGACGTAGTTGATGACGTTGTTGCCGTCCAGGTCAAAACGTGACCTGTTGCCGTCCCAGTTTTCCGGCCTGAGCAGGAAGTTGGCGATGGCCTGGCCCTGCATGACACCGGCTTCGTCCGCGTCCGTACCGACAAAGACAGAGTTGGGATAAGCGCGCACTATGGCATCGGAAACTTCGCGGTTAAACCACAGAAGCGGCACATTGGCGTTTCTGGCCAGTTCCACAATGGTCATGGCCGCGTCATCGGAACCTGTTGTGACGATGTTGACAATCAACAGGTCGGTGCCCTGAACAAGAGCTGTCTGAATCTGGTTTACCAGAGTGGCCTGGCTGTTGTTGGCATCGTGATGCTGCACATTAACCCCGGCCCTTGCGAACTCCGCTGTCATGTCCTCGCGGACACTGGCCAAAAACGTATCGGCGAACAGATACCAAAATGCGTCCGCCCGGAACTCGCGGGGAGCCCTGTCCCTGCCGCCGGCGGCAAATGCTACTGATGCGCTTAATACTGCCAGTATTAAGACAAAACCTAACTTTTTCATCAATTCCTCCTGGATATTTTGAGTCTTTTGCATAGTGTATACCAGTTTTGTGTTTTGTCAAGCTTAATTTTTTGGAATCTTTGGAGATATGCTAAACGTCCCTAATCCCCATCCGCGGCCCACCCTTTTTCGCCCAAAAAACCCTCCTGACGGAAGCTAAAGTAAAAATGCTCCGAAAAAATGAGGTGATCCAAAAACGTGACTCCCAGGATATCCGCCGCGGCCTTAAGCCTCCGGGTGATTTCATGGTCTTCCTCGGAGGGCCTTAGATTCCCCGAAGGGTGGTTGTGGGCGACAGCTACCGCGCTGGCACGGTCAAGGATGGGATCCGCAAAAACTTCCCGGGGGTGTACGATAGTTCGGTTTACAAGGCCGATGGTAACAATGCGGCTTGCCAATACCTCGTGGGCTCCGTTAAGGGAAAGGCAGAGAAACCTTTCCTGGCGGCGGTCGGCGTGGTGCCTGATAAGGCTGTAAATGTCCGCGGGATGCCGTATGCGCTGGCCCCCGGCCCACTTTCGCCGGCCAAATTCCAGCATGGCCGCCACCGTACAGGCTTTTGATATACCCATACCCGCCATTTGGCATAGTTCTGTCACCGGTGGTATGGTTTTTTCCCTGTCCAGCCTTTCCAGAAGTTCCCGCGCGACAAGGGTCACATTCTTGCCCTGCACCCCCGAAACAAGGATAATGGACAAAAGCGCCTCATCCGACAGGGATTCCGGGCCGCAGCGGATAAGCCGTTCCCGTGGTCTGTCCTCTTTGGGGAGCGAAAGCGGGCCTGGAGGGGGAAATTCCTTCACAACACGGGCAGACGAGGGGGTTTCGTAGGTGTATTCCATGCTTTTATACGGCACGGAGATGAAAAATGCTTTTGTTTTAGCTTTCTTTTATATTAATGCTATGCTAGAATTACTGTGGTAGAATAATAGCTCCCAAAAACAATCAAATCAAGCGAGGTTTACAATGGTTATTTTAACACTGAATTGCGGTTCTTCTTCTGCGAAATATCAGGTGTACGACTGGGAAAAGAAAGATGTGCTGGCGGTTGGCGTGGTGGAAAAGGTCACCCAGGGGGGTTCCTCTATCAGCCACAAGGCAAAGGGCCAGGAGGAGTATGTGCTTGCCCACGACTGCCCCACCCACACGGACGCGGTGAATCTTATCATCAAGACGCTTACAGACCCCAAAGTCGGGGTTATTTCCGACATGAACGTTATCAAGGCGGTCGGTCACCGGGTAGTCCACGGGGGCGACAAGTTCACCAAGAGCGTGATTGTGGACAAAACGGCTTTGGATGCCTTTAACGCGATCATAGATTTAAGCCCCCTGCACAATCCGGCGAATATCATGGGTATTGAGGCTGCCCAAAAGGTACTGCCCAATGTCCCCCACAGCGCCACCATGGATACGGCCTGGCACCAGACCATGCCGCCTGCTTCCTATCTTTACGCGGTTCCCTATGAATGGTATCAGAATTACGCGGTCAGACGGTACGGCTTTCACGGCACAAGTTTCCTTTATACCGCCAAACGCGCGGCAGTGCTTTTGGGCAAAGACCCCTTCAAAACAAACGCCATTATCGCCCATTTGGGCAACGGCGCTTCCATTAACGCGGTAAAAGACGGCTGCTCCTTTGACACGAGCATGGGCCTTACCCCGCTGGAAGGCCTTGTCATGGGAACCCGCTCCGGGGATGCCGACATGGCCATGCCCTTCTATGTGATGCGCAAGAGCGGCATGAGCGCCGCCGACATCGAAAGCGCCCTGAACAAAAAATCCGGCCTCATCGGCATTACCGGGAACCTTGTTGACAGGCGGGATATTCAGACCGCGGCGCTGAAAGGCGATGAGCGGGCGATCCTGGCCAGGGACATAGAAGCCCACCGGGTGAAAAAGTACATCGGCGCGTACCAGGCCATCCTGGGAAGGGTAGACGCCCTTGTCTTTACCGCCGGTGTAGGCGAGTTCGCCGCCTGGATGCGCGGCATGATTCTTGACGGCCTTGAAGGCAACGGCATCGTCTACGATCCCCAAAAGAACGAGATCGCCCGCACCCGCAGCACTGAAACGCTTATCAGCAAGCCTGAGTCAAAAATCCCCGTTTACGTCATCCCCACCGACGAGGAACTGGTAATGACCGAAGACGCCTACGCACTTATGGCCGGAACCTACGATGTGCACACCAAGTTCACGTACTCCTTCCAGAGCAAGGACTATGTAAACAAGGGCCGCGCCGCGGGGCTCCAGGATGAACTGGCAAAAAGGCCGGAACTGAAAGACGTTATCGCACTGCCGAAGTAAATTGATGCGGAGCCCGTGATGCTTAAACGGGCTCCGTGTTAGCCATTCGCCTTGACATATCCGTGTGCGTTGCCTTTGCTTGCAAATTTTCTCGCAAGATGCCAAGGGGCGCAAAGGCCGCAAAGTTGTTGTTTGAAAACGGTGACAATCAGCTATGCGCTCCCCCTTTCGAGCAATGCGTTGGTGAGGGCGGCAACGACTTTCCGGTCTTTTTTATTTAGCTGCAGTAAGTTTCGTACAATATAACGAATATCGGCCGGAAGGATTGCTTCTTCACCTGTTACCAGATATTCAACACTCACCCCAAGCTCATGAGCAATTTTCACGGCGATATCGGCAGGAGGCATTGAAGCGTTTTCACTCAGTAAATAGGTATCCAGAGCTCTTTTTTGCACTCCGGATGCTGCCGCAAGTTCTTTTACCAGCATCCCGCTCAGATTTAATTCCTGTTTTAAATTATCCCGAAACCCCATATTTTTACATTACTGAAATATCCGTAAATTCTTGTTGACTTATCGAAATATATGTAGTATTTTATGATGAATTAACGTAATTTCAGTAATTAATAGTAACACTAAGAGGATAAGGAGGGTCGGGTGGTCAGCAGGTTCAATCTTATCAAAACCATCGCGCTGATTGCGGTGATAGGGGTTTCTACAGCAGCTTACGGACAGCAGATTATCGGGGTAGATACGTTGGTACTTACGGGGGAGGTTTACATCCCCATAAATGGATGGAGGGCACCTTTTGAGGGAAGCATTGCGGTTATCTCCGAGCCTCCCGGTGGGACGGGAGTGATCGCGGGCGGCCAGTTGAGCTTTATCTTCGGCAGACCTTCCATTCTGCTACCTTTGGCGGATGTGCTTACGGATGTAGTTCGAGGTTGGAGTCTCGTAATAAGCGCTCCCGAAGCTATGGGTGCCCGCTTGGTCCTACGCACGCCGGAAGCCGGAATGACGATTAGCCAAAACTCCGAGTCCGGAGGCGGTACGAGTGGAGGAAGCATGAATGTCCATTACCTATTTGTTGACAGGGATGTCACCATAAGCGCACGGCGCAGAATCGAAAACACCAGCGCGCGGGACGACCGCGAATGGATCGCGGATTACAGAGCATTTAACATCACCCTCAGAACAGGCTGGAATGGCCTGCACAGGCGTCTCAATGAGCGATGGGACATGGAGGGTAATGGGGAATCCACTACTACGCTCTCCCAGGACATTCCTGAGTGGGCAGGGTGGTTGTACCGTCCAGATAATATGGTGCCGTTTTTTAATTAGCAGTTTGAGAGGGAAGCGGGTAGTTGGGTTTCCGGTAATTTGGAAGGAATTTCCGTATGGGAATTTAATATATGCTGGTGGTGACACTGGCACAACAAAGGAGTTCAGTTATGAACAAAAAAATTTGGACTATTGCTATGATTTTCGCAATAGTAATCGGTGCTGTTGGAACGCTATATGCTCAAACAGGTGTCAGGGTTAGTCAGTTGCAAATGGGGCGATATGAACCACTAGGGGCTCATGGAGGTATTAGTATGCAATTGAATCGCGGTAGTGATGCTTGGAGTGGAACAGTAGTTTATACCCATAGCAATGGGCAAAGATTTAATGGGAGCTGGCGCGCTGATGGCAGTGGGGCAGATTTTATTATTTCAATAAATAACATCGGAACATGGCGCGCAAGAACTACTGGCACAAGATCTTTCATTGTAAATGGTGTAGAAGAGTGGGTTAGAAGATAACAACCTGATTTCGCATGGCAGGGAACGGTAGAGAACTGAAAAAAATTAGGTTGATTTACATCTCTCTGTCTTTCCTGCTCCTTACCATGGGTATGTGCGGATACCTTTTTTTCAGGGACTTTAGCAGTATAGTCCTTTTTGCATGGATGCCGGGGCTTCCGGTTCCGGCATCCCCGCACATCCCGCTAAGCACGGACACAATATGGGGCTATTTGCTTGTTTTCAACTTACCCCACGGGTTATGGTCTCTATCGGGATTACTGGTCATTCGGGCGATTTGGCTGACCGACACCAAGTGGAGGGCAATTTATGGCGGAATATTTTTCGTAGTCATATCGGCTCTTGAAATTAGTCAACTGAGCGAAGACAGACGCGGAACCTTTGACACGCTTGACCTTGCGTCTTATGGTGTTTCTGCTTTCGTGGAAAGCATAACATACAATCTATTCATTAGGAGGAAATTGAGATGAAGAAAAAACGTTTGTCGCATGTTCTTGCGATAGTGGCTTTGGCAGTATTCGTTGCTTTGGGGTTGGGTAGTGATGCCGCAACCATGCAGGCAATGGGCATGGGTGGCGGTGGTGGCGGTGGATGCGGCATGGGTCACTCGTGTTATGCTCGAACTAATGCAGCCGGAGACGGTTCATTTATTGTTTGCCACAATTCCAATTGCGCAGTACACAGAGTGCCAAATCCTGTACCAGCAAACACAAATGTACGGTGTAACTGCTAGGGAGGCATGGTAAGTCATACTTGAAAAAGGTGACAATCACACTTTTCCCAGCCATCGGTTAGCGGAGTGTTCCAACGTCCAGGAAAGTTTCTATGCGCAAGACACACCCCTTGTCGCGACGCTGTCTTATATTTTAGGAGGAATGGAAAATGAGAGCGATTATATTCACCCTGGCATTGTTCATGGCAGGATTCGTCCCGGCGCAAGTTGGGGCGCAGACATGGAGGTCAGTATCCGCAAACGGGGAGCGCACCATGGCCATAAGAGAAGACGGATCGCTCTGGGGTTGGGGCAGCAACGAGCATGGCAAACTTGGCGATGGTGCCGTGACAGTATTTGATTACTCGTGCGTTGTTGTAGATAATAACCGCCGCAGCCCCGTAAGAATAGGATGGGACAACAATTGGGCTTACGTGTCTGCGGGAGGTTCCCATACCGTAGCAATCAGAACGGACGGATCACTGTGGGCCTGGGGGGGCAATTGGGATGGGCGGCTCGGTGACGGCTCAAGCACCGCCCGCCACAACCCCGTCAGAATAGGGCTGGACAACGACTGGTCTTACGTTTCCGCAGGCTCTACCCACACCGCTGCCGTAAGGACTGACGGGACGCTGTGGGCCTGGGGAAGCAACTGGTACGGCAAAATTGGTGATGGCACCATAACAAGACGCGATGACAACTGGAACATTATCGAGGACAATACCCGCTATAGCCCCGTCAGGATAGGAACGGCGACAACCTGGAGATCGGTGTCCGCAGGCTTCCGCCACACTATGGCGATAAGAATCGACGGAACGCTGTGGGCCTGGGGGAACAACGAGTTTGGCCAAATTGGTGACGGCACGACAACAAGGCGCGATCCCAATTCCCCCTGGATTATCATCGAGGACAATACCCGCATCGCCCCCGTCCAGGTGGGAACAGCAACAAACTGGGCCTCCGTAAATGCCGACTGGGGGCAAGTTGTGGCCATAAGAACGGACGGAACGCTCTGGGTTTGGGGGATCAACGAGAGCGGCATACTTGGGGACGGCACAATGACAAACCGTACCAGCCCCGTGCGGATAGGGACGGCGACGAACTGGGCCTCCGCGTCCGTGGGCCGGCTCTGGGCAAGGGAAGCCGGCTCCTGGCCCTGGGGATATTTCATCGCGGTAAGGACAGACGGAACGCTCTGGGCATGGGGCTACAATTGGTATGGCAACCTTGGCGTCGGCGCAGGAGGTACCCGCATCGCCCCAACAAGGGTAATGCCGTAACAAGGGCCAGGATGAGGACAGGGAGAAAACAGCTATTCAGTTTGACTAGAAATTCCATATTTTTAACCACGAATGCGCACCTACGGTGCTGCCACGAACAATAAAAGCCTGGCACATTACAAGTTCGTGGTGTTTGTGTGGTTCGTGCTGGATACATAGTAAGTTGATGCGGAGCCCGTGATGCTTAAACGGGCTCCGTGTTAGCCGCGCGCCTCACTCAAAAACCTGTTCCAGCGCAATGCTGAAACCCGGAAGAATGGCAACCGGAACGGTATCGGCGGCTTTCCAGGAATTTGTTGTAATCGCGCCGCCTTCCGTAAAGCAATAAACCGTAAGCTCTGAGTGTTCGGTATCGACAACCCAATATTCCCGCACCCCTGCCCGCCGGTACAGATTGAGTTTGCGTTCCATTTCGGCCGCGGTATTTGAGGGTGATAAAATCTCGATTACCAGATCAGGAGCGCCCCGGCAGCCTTCCGGCCCTATCTTGTCTTTATCGCAAATAACCATGATATCCGGCTGCACTACGGTGTCATCGCTTTCGTCTTCTTCGTAGAAAAGCCTGACATCGTAAGGCGCGGGAAACACCCTGCAGGGTTTACCCCGCAAATAGGCATGGAATTGGCTCAGTAATTCCATAAGTATAACCTGATGCCTGGTATTTGACCCGGACATGGCAAAGGCTTCACCGTAGATAAGCTCGTAACGCTCTCCTTCGTCAAGTTCCCATTCTTTGTAATCCGCGTAGGTAAAGCGGGGGGCTTCTTTTCGTTTGGCAAGGCCCATAATGTACTCCCTGATTGTAGTATAACTCATCCGGTGTGTGAAAACCAGATGAGTTTCGGCGGGAGAGAAAAAATCACCTTGACAACTCGGAACCCCCGTGTTCTACTTAATCAGGCAGCTTAATGAAGTATTCTGGCGTTATCTTCGATTTGGACGGGGTTCTCTGTCACACAGACATGTTTCATTACCAGGCGTGGAAGGCGCTGGCCGAAGAGCTTGGCGTTTATTTTGATGAAACCATCAACAACCGTCTGCGGGGCGTCAGCCGCATGGAAAGCCTTTCCATCATCCTTGAACGCTACGAAGGCCGGCCCTTAAGCGACGCGGAAAAAGCAAAATACGCGGATGAAAAAAACGAACGCTACAAGGTTTTGCTTGGGCAAATGGATAAAACGTATGTATCGGAAACTGTTTTGCGCACACTTACAGCCCTGCGCGAAGGCGGCGTAAAACTTGCCATCGGCTCTTCCAGTAAAAATGCCGCCCTGATTCTTGGGCGTATCGGCCTGGACGGTTTTTTTGACGCGCTCAGTGACGGGAACAATATTCAGCACTCAAAGCCTCACCCCCAGGTGTTCCTGGTGGCGGCGGACTATCTTTCTCTGCCGCCCTCGCGCTGTTTGGTGGTAGAGGACGCCCGTGCCGGCATTGAAGCCGCGCTTGCCGGCGGCTTTGACAGCGCGGGCATTGGGGACGCGGCCGCTGACGAGCGCGCTGTCTATCAAATTAAGCAACTGGATGAATTGCTGCCAATTATTTTTGAAAGGGAGTTATAAACCATGACAAATCTGAAGGAAAAACCTTTTTACTTAAGCGATGAAGATATCGCGTGGGTCAATGCGACGATTGAGGGCATGACGCAGGATGAAAAAATTGCGCAGTTATTCTGCCTCATTGCCTATAAATCGGAGCCAGAGTTTCTTGAGAGCCTGGCAAAAGACGTGAAAGTCGGCGGACTTATGTGCCGCCCCATGCCCGCCGCCGAAACAAAAGAGGTGGTAAACATTTTGCAGAGAAACAGCAAAATACCCATGCTTATCGCCGCGAACCTGGAGCGGGGCGGCGTTGGCGCTATGTCGGACGGAACCAGCATGGGCTCTCACCTGGCAGTGGCGGCAACAGACAACGATGAAATGGCCTCAAGGCTCGGAACCATTTGCGGGCGCGAGGGCGCGGCTGTCGGTATCAACTGGTCGTTCGCCCCGATTATTGATATCGATTACAACTTCCGCAACCCCATTACCAATATCCGCACCTTTGGCTCCGACCCCGGGCGGGTAAAAAGAATGGGTGTGAACTACGTAACGGCCTTGCAGAAAGAGGGCCTTGCCGCGTCCATCAAACACTTCCCCGGCGACGGCGTGGACGAGCGCGACCAGCATTTGGTCACGGCCATCAACAGCTTCGCCTGCGAAGAATGGGACGCCACTTTTGGCAGCATCTACAAAGCCTGCATTGACGCCGGGGCCATGACCGTCATGATCGGCCACATCATGCTGCCTGAGTATTCCAGAAAACTCGTTCCCGGTATAAAAGACGCGGACATCCTCCCCGCTTCCCTGGCGTATGAACTGACAACCACGCTCTTGAAGGAAAGACTGGGCTTTAACGGTCTGGTCGTCTCAGACGCGACCACCATGGCGGGCATGACCATCCCCATGTGCCGGGAAAAAGCTGTCCCCCAGGCCATAGCCGCCGGCTGTGACATGTTTCTGTTCACCAAAAACATGGATGAAGATTACGCCTTTATGAAAAAAGGCGTAAAGGACGGCATTATCACCCCCGAACGCCTGCAGGATGCGCTTACGAAAATCCTTGCCCTTAAAGCCGCCCTTGGCCTTCACAAAAAGCAGGCCGAAGGCAAGCTGCTCCCCACAGGCGAAGTTCCTTCTATAGAAGAACACCGCCTGTGGGCGAAAGAATGTGCCGACCAGGCCGTCACCCTGGTCAAGGAAGAAAAAGGCGTACTGCCCCTCAGCCCCCAAAAGTATAAAAGCGTACTGGTATACCCGATTGAATCCGAAGAAGGCTTTGCCTATTCCGTCCGCGTGGGGGCAACGGGCTTGTTCATTGACTTGCTCAGGAAAGAAGGCTTTAATGTGGATATCTTTAATCCGCCTGCGGATCTTGAAGGCAGGATGGAGCCTTACTCGGCCATCTCAGACAAGTATGACCTAATCGTGTACATCGGGAACATGGGAACCCGCAGCAATCAGACAACCATCCGTATTGAGTGGGCCATGCCTATGGGCACGAATGTCCCCATTTATATGGAAAGCGTACCCACGGTGTTTATTTCCATAGAAAACCCGTATCATCTGCTGGATGTGCCGCGGGTCAAGACTTTTATCAACACCTACGCGTCTACAGATACCATGCTGGAAGCGCTGATGGACAAACTGACCGGACGTTCGCCTTTCAGGGGCGTATCGCCGGTAGACCCGTTCTGCGGAATGTGGGACACGCGCCTTTAGGCCTACAAAAACGAACGCACCGCCTGTCCCGCCAGCACCCGTTCCAGGTCGTCAAGTATGTGGTCGGTATAAGCCTCAAGCGTAAAGTGCGGCCTGCCCCGGTTAAGACTTGTCAGCACCCGCCGGGCCGCCGCTTCGTGAAAGCTCACCGTGTCCGTGCCGCCGTCCCGGTAATGAAAAATGACCTGCAAAAACGGCGGCGGGAGGGCCGCGAAGGGAATGCCGCCGTACTCGTCAAACCTGGCGGAAACCAGATTCTGATAAAACGTGCGGAAGTTTCTCACATCCAGGGCGCTGCCGCCGGCGTTCACCGCCAGGGCCGTCCCTTCGCCGTAAAGGGAAAAGGTAACGGTTCTCCCCGGCGTCAGTACGTCAATCGAAGCCACCGTGTCAATGTGCGGGAGAAGAACCGTCCTGTCCATCAGTTCAAAAAAGGAAATTTCAAGCCAGGGCAGAGTGAACGCGAAGGCTTCAAAAATCAGGGGGGTTCCTGGACGGTGAATGTACACTGTCCCCGCGCTGCCCGGCCTTGAGGCCAGAAGGCGGAAGGTCCCGTCCGCGCCGCTCACTTCCAGCGTAGACCAGGGCTCCGCAAGGCCGAAACGCGCAAGCTCCTGGGCACTGACATTTGCGGCGACAACCCGGCTGGCGTTCAGGCTGAACACCGCTTCAAGCAGTAATGCCTGATCCCTGCCGACCGGGGCGTTTATGGGGCTGGTGATTTGGTAGGGGCCTCTGAAAATAACGGCGGTTCTGTCGGCCTCGCTTTGCACAATGGTGATTTCTTCCCGAACCTGGCCGCCAAAGGTAATGCGGTCAAAAACAAGGGTTCCGTCAGGGCTTGTACGGGGCGGGGGGGTAAGGGTGGTATCCACAAGGGCAAAGGCATCCCGGAGAAAAATCCCCACGTCAAAGGGGGAAGCCAGGTAGATGCGCGGGGAGCCGTCAAGTTTCACATACACATTGCCGTCAGGCGCGTTGGCGCCGATAAGCACGGTCGCTTCGCCGGCTTCCGCCCTTATACGCACCCGGGCGCGGGGCGGGGCAAGGCCGAAACCGGGCAAGTCCTGGGCCGCCTCTGTCACAAGTCCCCTGGAAACAAGGCGCTCCGACATGATGATAAAATGCAGGAAATAAAATATATCGAGGGGGAGTTCCTCAAAGCCGATTATGGCGGGGTCATCCCCAAGCCGTATGGTGTAGTCGCCGTGAATGTTGCTGACCGTGACATAACGCGCGTTGCCGATGATGTGGATATATTCCGTTTCCGTAACAAAGACCTGTTCGGGCGGCGCGGCGCTCTCCCCGCCAAGGACAAAGAGCGCAATTCCAAGGCCGGCCAGCACGACCAGCATTACCATAATAAAACCAATTTGCTTTTTCACAGAGCCTTCCTATTTATGGCGGCGGCGCAGCCACACGACAATCCCGGCGGCCAGAACCGCCAGGGGAACCAGCAGCGTAAAGATCACGGCTATCACAATAACCTGGGCGAAACTGGCCCGCAGTTCGGTAAAGGCGATGATCTTGTCCATGATAAAGACGCCTTCCTCCCGCCCTGTCAGCTCCCCCAGCAAATCCAGAAAGTACGCGGCGTTTGCGATGTGGGGGTTGCCAAGGGCCGTTCCTTCCACAGCGAGAACCGAACCGGCAACCAGCACATGGGAACGCAGCAGGTTCCTGTCATCGTCAATGCGGGACTCGCTGCTTAAAAGGAGCGTAGGCACGTTCCCGGCAAGATCCGGCGGGCCGGGAACCCAGTCGGCGGGGGCGTCAAAAGGACGGACGCCGGAAGACGGCGAGAACCGCAGCAGGGGCGTTACCGTCCGGTGGCGGAACTCGTCAAAGACCATGTCCAGCGGACGGGAATGGGCGATAAGCATGGGGAGGTTTCTCCGCAGTACGTTTCTGGAAAAAACGTCCTCGGCGTAATCTACGATGGCGAGGAAGGGCGAGGGGGAGACAAGCCGCCTGTTGTCGGTTTCAAAGACAAGACCGGAGTCTACCGCAATCCCCCACTCCCGTAAAAAAGCGTCAAGGTTGGGCAGAGGCGGCTGGACGACAGAAGCGAGGTAAAAGAAAATACGGTTGTCGCCGCCAGCAAGGAAAGTGTCAATCCTGCGCAGTTCCTCCCCGCTTAAATCCCGTGAGGGGGCCGCCAGGATAAGCAGGGATGTCTCAGGCGGCACATCGCCGGTAAAAAGATTTACTTCCACGGTTTCAAAATTGTTCAGCCTCAGCAGTTCCAGGAACGTCCACAGTTCCTGCTCCTGCCCTGCGTGGCCTGTTATCACCGTAACCAAAAGCCGCTCGTCATTGACAACATTCATCATCGCCGAGGTTATGGCCTGCTCCGCCCTGGAAGACGCGATAAAGTTTCCCTGCGGGGTACTGCGGATATTGAAAAGCCCCGTGGGGAAAATCACATGGTGCCTGCCTTCGGAAACAACAATGACATCATTGACTTCGATTTGATCCATGGGGAACCTGGCGGCAAAGCCCGGGTTCCTAAGCAGGTCGATATGCTCAAGCCTTACCCGCCTTGAGTGCTGGGAAAAACGCCGCATCACTTCGTTGGCCTGGACAAAATATTCATGCGGGGGCGTGGAAACAAAGTTGGCTTCGGTGTTCATCACGTAGATCGTA
>Ga0209755_10004943_pt1 | contig 15411 bp, 13 predicted proteins | sample TergutCo191P1_FD_187301 | JGI IMG/M metagenome (GOLD analysis project Ga0209755, IMG submission 187301) | Cornitermes sp. P1 segment gut microbial communities from Petit-Saut dam, French Guiana - Co191P1 (SPAdes) (version 2) | ecosystem: Host-associated > Arthropoda: Insects > Digestive system... | reverse complement strand
GTGATGAATCCCTTGTCCGCAAGAACGGCATACAGCGCTTCTGCACAATGCCCCTTGCTGAGTATGAATCGGTCACGGTCCGATGTGTGACGCTTAATTTTTTCCGCATCCATGACCACATCATATAATACGGTTAATATATCCATGCAGCTCATGCTGCCGCCGATATGTCCTGCTTTTGCATGGTAGACCATATCCAATACCGTCAATCGGCGATTGAATGCAGTGTGTTTTAACGATGCCGTATCAATCAGTCCTTCCATCAATAAGTTGTATAGAATAATTTGTTTTCTAAATTATTTAAGCGCATTTTTTTAACAGCAACAACCAATCTGATGAATCGGTTTTTTTGTCAGGTGGTATTAAATGGACGATGTTTTCGTTTGCATTAATTTTACTGAAATAGCTTTTAATGCCGCTCATGGGGTCAATCCAATATGCATTGAAGCAACCTTGAAGTGTGATATCAAACGCAGTGCCATTAAATATATAAATTAAGATATACGTGTCGTTTCCAAAGGCAATATTAACATCATCCGGATTGTTTGTTGAGGGTGAATGTAATATTTGTTTCATAGTTTGGCATTGTGTAAAATCAACTTCATATAATAGATCAATAAGGATTGTCATGTGTGCGCTGCCTAAATCATGAATCCCGACATTCCATGTTTCTTTAACACCATAAACAGGGTCACTGCCGGTGCCGTAAAATTGTATAATCGCATTGTGCCCATAAACATGACCAGCACTGCCGGAGAGTACTGACCAATATGCATATCTACGTGCATGCTTGGATTCCCAGTATGGCTCTGCCGGATTATGCAGTCCCTGTGGAATCATTTCATAAGATGGTTCACCATCGAGAATGGGACGCTTTGGATGTCGATTAATGTTATTTTCAACATATAAATAACTTGCTTCGCCATACCATGGTTCATTAGAATTGGCCTCATCCCATTCATTAAGCAGCCGCTGATCGGTTCGCCTATGTCCTGATTGAAACATATGAAAATCAATCCAGTCTTGTTTTTGAAACCAGTATGAGCTGCATGTGCGTCCAAAAGGATGAAAACTGATTAAACGAAGAGGGTCATCTGATTTAAACAATGTCCCCATGTGGTTCCATACATCGTACCCCATATCGCCTCTGATGTCGCCGCCTAAAACCCAAATAATATTTTTAAATCGCGCAAAACGATTGATTAAAAAACGTGTATACACATCACAATTATTTTTATTTAATTTTCCACTTTTCATCACACTACCCCACACCGGCAATAACATCATGTACATACCACATTTTTCGGCATAATGAACCACATTATTAATGTGCTGCCAATAATGTTCGTATTCGGGTTTTAACATTTCTGTGAGATCATGATTCGGGATGTCTGAAAACTGTGATGATTTTTGGGTGGACTGGAAATTAACCAACACAGCGGCAATGGCAGTGAATTTTTTAATGCTACGGTTTTTAATGTATATTTTGCTGTCTTCAAAGGTCATTTTTTGGAATAGCGTCCATGCTGTGTCAGCCAGTAAAAAGAACGGAACCTCTCCGTGTGCAAAATATCGATTATTATTCATAACATGCAAATTACCATGATCCCAAGGTTTCAAAGTAAATCCCTCCTTATGCTTGCATTAATTATATATCCATGATAACTTAATTAATATGTAAATTTAAGTGAAATTTACTAAATATGAACCTGAATTACATAAAGGGGCGATTTCATGGGGGTAACGGCAAAGGAACTTGCACAAATCATGGGATTATCTGAGGCAGCGGTATCAATGGCATTGCGAAATAAACCCGGTGTCAGCACAAAAACACGATTGATGGTTTTAGAGATGGCAGAGAAACATGGGTATGACTTCATTAAAGTAAATAAAGAAAAAAATCAATCAAGACATATTGTATTTGTTATTTATAAAAGGCAGGGTGCAGTGGTTAATGATACTCCGTTTTTTTCTGCGCTATCTGAAGGGATTGAGCATACTTGTTCCGTACTGGATTATAAATTGCAAATTCATTATTTTCATAAATGTGATGATGTCGCACATAAAATTCAAGACATTAACAACACCGATTGTGCCGGATTAATTTTGTTGGGAACGGAAATGGAACTGGCTGATTTTTTACCCTTTAATAAAATACGCCATCCGTTGGTATTATTAGATGCCTATTTTGACTCCATTAAATATGATTGTGTGCTTATTAATAATGTACAGGGTGCGGTGTTGGCAACAGATTATTTAATCGCGCGAACGCAAAAGCAACCGGGGTATTTACAATCAGCGTATTCCATCGGAAATTTTACTGAACGTGCTGATGGTTTTTATAAATCACTCCGTACTCATGGCATGTCAGTTTCAAAAAGTATCGTGCATAAATTGACCCCTTCGGTTGAAGGGGCTTTTGCGGACATGATGGAAAAAATTGAGCAAGGAGAAGAACTTGCAACGTGTTATTTTGCCGATAATGATTTGATTGCCATTGGTGCCATGAAAGCATTCCAAAAACATGGATATAAAATACCCGAAGACATTGCCATTATTGGATTTGATGACTTGCCGATGACATCATATATTGAACCGCCACTTGCGACAATTAATGTGCCGATAAAATATATGGGACAAACCGCGGTTGAGCGGTTGGTTTGTATGATTAATGAACCCAACCATTTTCCGTTAAAAATTGAAATATCTACGGGGTTAAAGAAGCGCAGATCGGTTTAATTCATCAGCCATATTATTAACCAGTACATTCCAATTTAAAAAACCCGGCGACATAATGGGTTCGCCTGTTTCAGGGTTGTAATATTCATGCATGTCACCGGATTTTTTAATGTCTTTACTAAGTAGCGTTAATGTTTGATTACAAAGGGTTACCGCTTCGTCAACATATCCATAATTGAGTAAGCCTTTAAAGACAACATAATTTACCACCAACCAAATGGGCCCGAGCCAGTTTGACGGATTGTTGGTTGCTTCAAGATTGTACATCTTTTCATCTTTGGATAAAGAGCGGATGCCAAAATCCGACGCAAAAGTGTGTGGATCTGTAATGTGTTTTTTGACAATAACTTCGGCTTGTTCTTTGGTGGCTATGTTTGCATACAGCGGAATAAACCCGGTCCATGTGCGGACTTTGATGGGCAAGCTCTTCCAAAAAACACCGAGCCCTTTATGGAACCAGTCATAACTACGCGTTTTTATATCAATGTCTGCCGAGTAAAAAAATTGATCCCGCGCATCCCAACATTCTGCTTGAATGGCGGCAATGAGTGCTTGCTTTTTGTTGGTGAAGAGTTTACAATGCTCTTTTTGTTTAAAATGGTTTAAAATTTTAATCATCGCATCAAATTCTGACACCATGAATGCATTGAGATATACATTGGCCGTTGAAAAACGCGGTCTGCCGAATGTTGCAGGGTCATTGTCAAAACCAATCATGACATCATCGGCCCATACATACAAACCACAAGTTTCGTTGAAATAATATCGGTCATAACATTTAAAATATTTTAATAATGGTTGAATATGGTCACTGATCCAATCATACGTCTTAATATTTTCGTTAATCAGTGCAATTTGTTGACATAAAAAAGGTTTGTGCATATTCAGAACAAGGCCTTCTTTGTGTTTTTCCAGCAAATAACTGCTGAGTCCTTCACCGGCCAAACCACCAACCATCATGGGAATATATCCATCATCCATTTGAAAATGCAAAAAGTTGAGCACACCGCCTTTGGCATGTTCAATAAATTTATTTTTAAGATCATCGTCGATACAGACATGTTTTATGTATCCAAACAATGAATACACTGTCCAAAAGCTATCCCAGTCCCATAAATTTCCGTCATAAATCGAGCCCGGATCGATGAACGGATAGGGAAAGGTATCGCTCTTTTCTTTAAAGACGCGCGGTATTTTTTTCGTGATGTAATCATTAATGATGTTCAAGGCTTCAGTATTGATCATAACTTATTCCATCCCTCCTTTGTCAGTGTCACAAACCGGTCTGGTTACGGCAATTGCTGCGCGACCGGATAAACAGATTGGCAGGAGAACATTGTTCCCCTCATATGAAAATTTTTGCCTCGCAAATGTTTCACACTTTCCATCATAATTGGCTGATGATATAGCTTAACGTGAATTGTATCTTACTTCAAGCTATGTTCAAAATTAAGTTATTAATTTAGTAAAAAACACTTAATTCTAACTTGTAATTAATTCACAAGATTAATATAATTGGACACATTCTCATTGGCAAAAATGCTGTATACAAGAACTGGGAGGCATAGCGTGACATCGAAAAAAGCAAAAACCATCAGTTATCTCAAACGGTATTGGCAATTGTATGCATTATTGATTTTACCGATGACTTTTTTAATTATTTTCAGATATTGGCCAATGTTGGGTGCACAAATTGCGTTTAGAAATTATCGTTTTGATATGGGTATATGGGGTAGCCCGTGGGTTGGTCTTCAACATTTTCGGACGTTCTTTAATTCTCATCAATTTTCCCGGTTGATGTTTAATACGATGGCTCTCAGCTTATATTCAATGTTTGCCGGATTTTTACCACCTGTTATTTTAGCGATCTGCATTAATTATTGTGTACAGAAGCGCATTGGTAAAACTGTACAGATGGCGACATTTTTGCCATTCTTTATCTCTAATGTGCTATGGATGGGCTTGGTGACACAATTTATTTCAACCAATGGTTTATTCAATTCCTTTTTATTAAATTTTGGTATCGGTCCAATTCAGTTTTTAAACAGACCAGAGTATTTTATGCATATATTTGTTATTAGCAATATTGTGCAAAATACAGGACATGGTGCGATTGTGTATATCGCAGCATTGGTTGGTGTGAGTCCTGAAATGCACGAAGCGGCTATTATGGACGGCGCCAGTATTTGGAAGCGCATTTGGCATATTGATATTCCGAGTATTTTACCAACCATTATTGTGTTATTAATTTTACGTACTGGAAGTATATTAGATTTGAGTTTTGAACAGGTATTCCTGTTACAAAATCCACTGAATATATCTCGCTCTGATGTTATTGCAACGCATGTATACCAATTGGGACTCATCAATATGCAGTTTAGTTATGCTGCTGCGATTGGTTTATTCCAGTCTGTGATTTCCCTCGCGCTTGTCGTTATTGTGAACCAAATTTCACAAAAATTGACTAATTCAAGTTTATTTTAAGGGGGATTTGACATGCTTGATAAACGATTGTCATTATCAGATAAAATGTTTCACATCATAAACTATTTATTTTTGTTTATCTTTTTTGCAATTGTTATTATTCCTATCCTTAATGTGGTTGCTTCATCAATATCATCCCCTGCTGCAGTTGTCAGTCGGCGCGTCAGTATTTTCCCTATTGATTTTACACTGGATGCGTATCGCTATATTTTCAGGTCTCCGAGATTAATACGCGGATTTTTAAATACCGTGTTCTATACAGTTGCTGGTACCAGCATTAACATCGCTTTGTCTATTATGGCAGCTTATCCAATCGCACGGAAAGAACTTAAAGGACGAAAAATTATTATCGCCATTATGTTTTTCACGATGCTATTTAGCGGCGGTATGATTCCAACCTTTCTTGTCGTCAGGGACTTGGGTTTGTTTGACACACGATGGGCGATGTTGTTGCCCGGCGCACTTAGTGTATGGAATGTCATGATTATGCGTAGCTTCTTCCAAAATACAATCCCATCAGAACTATATGAGTCATCTGCAATGGATGGTGCTTCAGAAATGACCATCTTATTAAAAATTGTATTGCCGCTCTCTGGTCCTGTCATTGCAGTGCTTACGTTGTTTTATGCGATTGGGCACTGGAACAGCTTCTTTCACGGGCTTATTTATTTGCGGTCGCCGGATTTATTACCGCTTCAAGTAGTGTTGCGTAATATTTTAACCAATGCCGCAGACATGGCGGAGCTGGTTGAACACATCACGCAAGCGGAAGTGGGAAGGCTTGCGCTGGTTGAGGTGCTTAGGTATGCCATTATCACCGCTGGTACCTTACCGATGGTAATTCTGTATCCATTTATACAAAAATATTTTACCAAAGGTATTATGATTGGTTCCATCAAAGGGTAATGTTCATTATAGCCGACAAGGCTTTAAATAAAAGGAGGACATATGAAGTCAAAATTATTAACAGCACTCTGTATTTTTGCATTGATTGCAATATTCGGAGCATGTTCACGCGATGACGGAACACCAGCAGCGGTGCCAACGCCGGGTACACCTACTTCAATATCAGTACCCGGTGTCAGCGCGGCAAATGTTTTTCCCATCGTTGAAGAACGGTTAACTCTGTCGATTACGGTTGCTGAACCGAATGCACCAACTGATTGGAGCACCAACTGGTGGACGCAGATATTAGAAGAAAAAACGAATGTTCAAATTGATTGGCGTTTAATTAACCCTGCCGGTTTTAGAGAAAACATTACACTTATGTTTGCTGCCGGTGATTTAACCGATGTGATTTTAAATGGTGTTGGCGGTGACCAGCGTATGACCAGAATTACTGAATCACAACTTGCCGCACAAGGGCAACTACGCCCACTGCGCGATTTGATTTATGCTTATGGCCCCAATATCCTTGATGCATTCCATTATCATCCGGGTTTGTATGATTTTGTTCATATAGACGGAGAAATCTTTTCCATTCCAACGATTGATGATGCGTTTCATAACCTGTATCCCGGGAAAATGTGGATTAATCAACAATGGCTTAGCAATTTAGGCTTGGCTATGCCAACAACGCCAGATGAGTTCTTTGATGTCATGGTCGCATTTAGAGATCAAGATCCAAATCAAAACGGACTTGCAGACGAAATTCCATTGTCGACAAGCATTAACGCAAATCATGGTGCACTAGACATTTTCTTAATGAATGCATTCACATTTTCACCCGGTCCAGATCGATTGTACCTTGAAAATGGACAAGTTGTATTTACCGCAACACAACCCGGCTTTCAAGACGGTCTTAGATTTTTAAACAGAATGTTTTCTGAAGGCTTAATTTATGTAGACAGTTTTTCACAAACACAAGCTGACAATATTGCGATGAATGAATCTGGCACAGTTCCTGTTGTTGGCGCATTCCCCGGCATGCACTTAGGTCATGCATTGGATGTTCCCAACTCTATTTTCTGGCACCAATATTCATGGGTGCCGCCACTTCAAAGAGCTGATGGCGGTGCTCCGGTTGCAACATGGGCTCCTTATGGTGCTTTCATTACCGGGCATGGTATTGTAACCAGAGCCGCTTCGGATCTCGCCGCAGCCGCAGCCATTCGTTTGTTTGATTTTATGTATACAGAGGATGCAGTCACACAAGCGTTGCGTGGACGTGAGGGTCTTGAATGGGAGTGGAGAAGTGGTGGCACCGGTCTCGGCGGATTCCCATCCGATATGGCTGGTCTTGATTTTGATTCGAATGATCCTGCATTCCAAAACATCACGTGGGGTCAAATGTTCCCAACGCATCGACCTATGCGGTATTATTATCGTATGGAATTCCCTGCGGATCCATTCCATCCATCAGTACCACCAATGACAGGCAGAATGGCTGTTTTCTGGGATGCAACATCAGCGTATGTACCTTATGCACCACCGATTGAACAAATCTTACCGCCGTTAGCGTTCGATGACAGCGTTATCATGGAAGTATCTCAGTTGCAAGTTGCAATTAATTCGTATGTCAATGAAATGGTCGCTGCCTTTATTGTCGGTAATAGAAATGTAGAAACTGAGTTTGATGCATTTCTGCAAGAACTCAATCGAATGGGATTGCCTCGATATTTGGAACTGCATCAACAAACATTTGATGCAACCTTTGGTTCAAGCTAATACTTCATTTTTTTCTTTGCAAAGAGGTTGCTGTGCGGGCAACCTCTTTTATTTGGTATAATAATTGAATGCAACAAAAAAATTATCAAAAAAAGGAGTCTTGTTATGTTGTTTGAATATTCACTGAAAACATCTAAAGAACATTTATATTCTATTTCAGCGCAAGTGCGGCAGGCGATTGCAGACAGCGGCATCGTGCATGGTATTTCGGTAGTTTTTTGTCCGCATACCACAGCCGGAATCACGATTAATGAAAATGCTGATCCTGATGTGGTGCATGATATGCTGTTGGGTCTTGCAAAAGCCTTTCCGAATCGTGCCGAATTTTTACATGGTGAAGGGAATAGTGCTGCGCATTTAAAAGCATCAACCATTGGTTCCGGTGTGAATATTATTGTTCAAGATGGAAAGCCGATGCTTGGCACATGGCAAGGGATTTATTTTTGTGAATTTGATCCCCCGCGTACGCGGAAGTTCTATGTGAAAGTAATGTAAAAACAAGTCCACATGCGGAACTTGCTTTTAAAGGAAATAATAGGTTTGTTTTGCGAAACGTTTATCTTATAATGCTTTTTGTGCCGGTTTTAGTATTTCGATCATGGTTCTTGCAATGTTATCAATACCAATGGCATCAATTCTCAGTGATGGCGCTGATGTTGATATTGCGGCGATGAGTGAACCGTCGATGCCAAAAATAGGGATTGCGACACAAGTAACACCATGTTCATGTTCCATATTATCAATGGCATATCCGCGTTGTTGAATCAATTGTAATTCTTTGAGCAGGTCTTTCTTATTTGTAATGGTTCTTTCGGTATATTTTTTATAGACTCTGTCCGCATATCTTTCTTGATCTTCAAGCGGCATGAATGCCAGCATGACTTTGCCGAGACCGGTGCAGTACATATCTGCACGTTCGCCAAGAATATTCCTTGTTGCCATTGAACCGCGCGGAAAATTGTTTTCCAGATATAACACTTTTTGCTCATAGGGAATGCCTAAGAAAACCACTTCATTGGTATAATTTGAGATTTTTTCCATAAAGGGCAAGAAAAAATTTCTAAAGCCAAGATGATTATTAATAATATAACTAAATTTTAACAAACCGCGTCCCAAATAATATTTACTGGTTTCTTTATGTTGCCCCAAGTATCCCAGTTTTACAAATGTATCTGCGATGTTGTGTGCAGAGCTTTTTGGAATGCATAATGTTTCGGAGATTTCTTTGATGCTGAGTTCCGGTTTTTCTAAAGAAAAACACTCCAGTACATTCATTGCTTTGGCAAGTGATTTTACTTTTATATCTTCTGACATAGTATTCATTCCTTTATAAAAAATTGGCATTATTGTCGCATATTTGTGGATTTATGACCTTAAACGTTGCTTGTTCGTGCAACTACTTAATAATAACAGGCGTGTATATAAAAACATATTAGAAAAATTTACATAAAATGTGTTGACATCATACACTTCTTTGGTGTATATTCTCATTAATAAAATAATGAACAATGTTCATCATTGTTGAACGGAGCGTTGTATTTGATAAATTCTTGTGCGCAATTAACAAAAAAAGAGGTGTGGCCTGTGATGCTGACACCATTTACACTTGATGGGCAAATTGATTTTGATGGCGTGTTGTCCTTAATAAAATGGTATGAATCTGCCGGTGTCGGTGGTTTATTTGCGGTGACACAATCCAGTGAAATGTTCTTCTTAACACTGGAAGAGCGTATTTCGTTGGCAGAATTTGTTGTAAAACATGCAACAGTTCCTGTCATTGCTTCAGGCCATATCTCGGATGATCTTTATGCGCAAGTTGAAGAAATTAATAAAATTTCAAAAACAGGCATTCAAGCTTTTGTACTGGTTACGAATCGTTTTGCATGTGAAGATGAATCTGATGATGTGTGGAACCGCAACTTTCAATTTGTTTTAGACAATATCGATCAGGACATTGAATTGGGTTTGTACGAATGCCCGTATCCATACAAGCGGCTGCTCTCGGATGAACAGATTACCATGATTGCATCAAATCCTCGTTTTAAATTTTTAAAGGATACTTGCTGCAACATTGAAGTGTTAAAACGCAGGTTAAGCATCATGAATGGTAGCGGATTCCGGTTGTTTAACGCAAACGCAACAACACTTCGTGAATCGCTAAAATATGGTGCTGCGGGTTATTCATCGGTGATGGCGAACTTCCATCCGGAATTGTATGTTTCGTTAATGCAGAGTTATGATCTGCCAAAATCAGAAATGCTCCAGGCATTTTTAACGGTATGTTCTCAAATTGAACGGCAATGTTATCCGGTTAATGCAAAATATAATGCTGTGCTGCTCGGTTTGCCCATAACAACATATACGCGCAGCAAAGATTCAAAAGAACTCACAGAAACATTTAAAGAAGAAATAAAACAAATGCATCAACTGGTGACCGCGTTTAAAGACAGATGGGAGCATAAATAATAATGAAAATAACCAATTGTGTTAAAGAATATATCTACCAAGAAGACCGTGAATTTCAATCGGGTCACGCATCAACGGTATTAAATTTAAAGAACGGTGATGTGTTGGCGGCTTGGTTTGGCGGTTCATGGGAAAAAGGTTCTGATGTTGCCGTATGGATCTCGCGCAGAACAAAGGACGGTTGGCAAAAGCCATCTGTTGTTGCTGATGTATGGGGTACGGCGTTGTGGAATCCTGTTCTATTTCAAAGACCGGATGGCAGAATCCTTTTGTTTTATAAAGTAGGGCACATCATTCCTGAATGGAAAACATTTATAAAATATTCTGATGATGAAGGATTGTCTTTTTCAGAGGCCAAAGAATTGGTGCCGGGTGATGCTTCCGGCGGCAGAGGCCCTGTGAAAAATAAACCCATCTTGCGGCATGACGGTGCCATCATCGCACCGGCATCCATTGAGAACGACACAGATGGCTTGGTGCGAAAAGGCCAATGGGATTGTTTTGTGGACATCTCGGCAGATGGCGGCGACACATGGATGCACAGTGATTTTGTACCGGTTCGGCGCGTGGGTTACGATGTGGTCGATAAAGTTTATGACGCGCGGCATTGTTACGGCAAGGGCATCATTCAACCAACATTATGGGAGTCAAAACCCAATCACATCCACATGTTGACGCGCTCCACATCATCTGCGGCGTTTCGCAGTGACAGCACTGACGGCGGCATGACATGGTGCTGTGCCTATCAAAGCGGATTGCCAAACAACAACAGCGGGTTTGATCTTGTAAAATTGCCAAGCGGCGGATTGGTATTGGCATGGAATCCTGTGAGCAATCATCCGAACTATTATAAAGGCCCGCGCACGCCACTGGTCTTGTCGTATTCCGGTGACAACGGCATCACATGGACACAAATTTTTACACTTGAAGACGAACAAGGCGGATTTGCATATCCTGCCATCACTGCCAATGATAATGAAATATTTTTAACCTATACATGGAACAGGGAACGCATCGTTTATTGTAAATTTGATTATGAAATATAAACAACCGCATAAAATGAGCATCTTTGAAAGGGTGTAAAGTATTGGTTGCACAAACTGCAAAAAAGCCAAAAAATAAAATAAATTGGCGCAGAGTTAGAATCAGAATGTATCAATCCAGATATTTATATTTGATGATATTGCTGCCAATTATTTATTATGTTCTCTTCCATTATGTACCCATGTACGGAATTCTTATTGCTTTCCAGAATTTCCGTGTGGCAAGGGGTATATGGGGCAGTGAATGGGTCGGTTTTATGCACTTCCAGCGTTTTTTAACGGACCCGTATTTTTGGCAACTTGTACGCAATACGTTTTTGATTAGTTTTTACGGTTTGTTATGGGGTTTTCCTGCACCCATTATTCTTGCCATATTGCTGAATGAACTGAAAATGAGACGATTTAAGCGATTTGTTCAAAGTGTGTCTTATCTTCCGCACTTCATCTCCGTGGTGGTTATCTCCGGTATGGTGGTTCGGTTCGTATCCTTTGACGGGCTGGTGAATCAAATACTTGGATTGTTCGGTGTTGCACCGCGGCAATTCCTCATGTTCCCTCAATATTTTAGAACGATTTTCATATCTTCGGGCATTTGGTCCAGCATTGGCTGGGGCTCAATTATTTATCTTGCGGCATTATCGGGTGTAAATCCTGAATTATATGAAGCAGCATCCATTGATGGTGCCGGCCGTTTCAGAAAAATGATCTCGGTGACCTTACCCAGCATCACCCCGACGATTTCAATTATGCTGATTTTAAACTTGGGACGGATTCTAACGGTTGGGCATGAACGAATACTGCTGTTATACAACGGCGCAATTTTTGAAACTGCGGATGTTATTTCTACTTTTGTATTCAGACGCGGTATCATGGGGAATGATTTTAGTTTTGCGACAGCCATCGGTCTGTTTGAGTCACTAATTGGTTTGGTATTTATCGTTACCGCTAATAAAATATCAAATAAAATTAGCGAAAATGGATTATGGTAGGAGGTCATATGTTTAAAGCGAAGAAAACAAGCAACAGGATTAAAAGGACAAAAGCAGAAATTGCCTTTGATGTTTTTAATTTTTTAATCTTGCTGCTGCTTGCATTCATTATGATTTATCCGATGTATTACGTGTTTATTGTTTCCATCAGTGCCGGGATTCACGTCATTCGCGGCGAGGTTTCATTTTGGCCGATGGCACCGACTTTTGAAGTGTACCGAACGGTGCTTCAAAACCCCGACATCCATACCGGATTTAGAAATACGTTGTTGTACACGACCGTGGGAACGGCAATCAATCTGGTAATGACCACATTGTGCGCATACCCACTGGCAAGAAAAGATTTTTACGGCAGAAAGCCATTAACATTTTTCTTCTTACTTACCATGTTTATCAGTGGCGGTATGATTCCTTTATACCTTACGGTGTTGAATCTTGGTTTAATCAATACCATGTGGGCAATTGTATTGCCGCCGGCAATCAGTACGTGGAATATGTTGATCATGCGGTCATTCTTTATGAATATTCCTGAGTCGCTTCATGAATCTGCCAATATAGACGGAGCGAATGATTTACAAGTGCTCGGAAGAATTGTACTTCCGCTGTCAAAACCTGTTTTTGCAACCATGTTGTTGTTTTATGCCGTTGCGCATTGGAACAGCTGGTTCTCCGCCGTTATCTATTTAAACCAACGTTCACGGCTGCCGCTTCAAGTATTCTTGCGTGATATTGTTATTACAGGGGTTTTCGGTGATCAAGCAGAGTTATTTGGATCTGCTGCCGATAATTTCACGGTGGTTGCAACAAATTATCAGTATGCGGTCATCATCATCACGGTTATCCCCATATTGTTAATCTATCCGTTTTTGCAAAAACATTTTACAAAAGGCGTTATGATTGGCTCTATCAAGGGCTAACATATAAACCAAGCATGCCGATGCCCAATCATAGGCAGGGTATCGTTTAACCCAACAGAGGAGGATTCAAAATGAGTAAGACAAAAAAACTTTTGCTGGTAATTGCGTTAATTTCAATTTTGGCAATTTTAGCAGCATGTAACAATGCCGATTCAAATGGCGGTTCAGGTTCCGGTGTGGCGATTGCCGGGCAAGAGGGTTGGCTCGTTGAAAATGAACGGACACTTAATGTGTTGATCTCAGAACATGCACTTCAACCCATTAGAAACATGGCTCCCGCACAAGAAGAAATCTTGCGACAAACAGGCATCCGGCTAAATTTTGAAGCCTTCCCCGGTGGGGTATATGCTGAACGTTTGAGCATTCTTCTGGCAACCGGTCAAATTCCGGACATCGTACAATTAATTAATATGGCAAATGTTAATGACTTTTACGATGCTGAAATTTTTCTTCCGCTTATGCAGTTTAGTCATCTAATGCCCAACTTTATGGAACTGTGGCATCAAGATCCAAATTTCCCAATGCTGTTAAGAGGTCCGGAACGCGAACTGTTTGCATTCCCGGTTATTCGTGCCAATGAATCACGGGGTGGATACGGACCGGTTATTCGTACGGATTTATTAGAAAAACACAATCTTCCGGTACCAACATCATGGGAGCAAGTCATTGATGTGTTGGCAGAACTGCGCGTGCATTATCCCGACTCTGCACCATGGGCACCGCGCCGTGGTTTTGGACGCGGGTTGTTTGATACCACGGCTTATGCACTGGGTTCGGGATGGGATGAAACCCACATTGTTTATTACGATGCCGATCAAAGCCGCATCATCTTTGGCCCGATGACCGCTGAATTTAGAGACATTATTTATTTTTACAGACGTGCATATGAGCGCGGTGTATTTGCACCGGACTTTGCCAATTTGTCCAACGACGAATGGCGTCAATCGCTCTCCAGCGGAAGATCTTTCTTCTATGTAGACAATACTGGTTTCTCATTGCAGTTCTCGCGTGATTTGCAACATGAAAATCCGGACGCACGTTTTGAATTTATTGGTTCTTTGTATAACAATCATGGTGTGCGCAGAGCACAGTGGACTTATGGTGTATCCCGTCAATTTGCAATCAATGCCAACATCAGTGATCCGGAAACCGTTATTCGGTTCTTTGACTGGTTGTATTCTCCCGCCGGAACAGCAATCACAAACTTCGGTGTAGAAGGAACACATTTTGAATTTAACGCGCAAGGCGAACCACGTTTTATTCCTGATTTTGTGCTTCAATATCAAGATGTGGAAAACCCATATTACGCAATCTTTGCCGATGTCGGCATTACCATGTTAAACTTTGCGCCGCATGCCGCAAATACCTGGGCAACCCATCAAGTGAATGATATTTTAGGTTTCTTTGATGAATGGCAAGAAAGACATCAATATATGATGGATAATGATCCCGGTTATCGATTTGGCAGCTTGTTCCCTGCATTAACCACACAAGAAGCGGATCGTGTCAGAGATCTTCGGGCTGATTTATCGACATTCTTGGATCAACAATACTTTAGATTCGTTACCGGTCAAGTGCCTATGTCTGACTGGGATGATGTGGTAATCCCGACTTTGGAAAGAATGGGCGCACAAGAATTAGAAAATATTTGGAATACTGCACTCGACAGAGCACTCGGCAGATAATAAAATAATGAGGATAAAATATCCTCAATAGGAGCAATGTTCTAATGAATTTAGACCAACTCAAACAAGAATTTCTCTCGCCGAGCATAAAGAATCGTTCCCTGCCTTTTTGGGCATGGAACGATTCTTTGCATGCTGAAGAGCTGGTTCGGCAAATCCATGAGATGCATGCGCAAGGTATGGGCGGGTTTTTTATGCATTCGCGTGAAGGACTTGAAACGGAATATTTATCACAGGAATGGTTTGATTTAATTAAACGCTGTGTTGATGAAGCGAAAACACTCGGCATGGAAGCATGGCTGTATGACGAGGATCGTTGGCCATCCGGCACCGCCGGTGGGCGGGTCACGCGTGAAGGCGGCGATGCGTCGCGGTGTAAGGGACTAACCATGGAGGTTTGCTCCGTGCTTCCGTCGGAGGA
>Ga0209755_10004942_pt1 | contig 15413 bp, 16 predicted proteins | sample TergutCo191P1_FD_187301 | JGI IMG/M metagenome (GOLD analysis project Ga0209755, IMG submission 187301) | Cornitermes sp. P1 segment gut microbial communities from Petit-Saut dam, French Guiana - Co191P1 (SPAdes) (version 2) | ecosystem: Host-associated > Arthropoda: Insects > Digestive system... | reverse complement strand
TCCGATCTGTCCCGGAACTTCACACGCGAATCCAACAAGAGGCAGTACGGGTTTCAACATGGTCGGATCATGAACTCGATACGGCGGCGAAGCAAAACCTGTATTACAATTCCCATCAACCTGTTACTATCGAATGAACTACTTGACGTTGGCATCCATGATACGGAACGAAGAACATTATGTGCAGGAATGGCTCACGTTTCATTACGTACAGGGTTTCGAGCAATTTATCATCGTCCTGCACAAATGCGACGATCAGACCGAGGAGAAAATCCAGGCGTTGCCTTTTGCCGATCAAGTCCGTATTCATAAGGTAACGAGCGATACGCAGTTTGCCCAGATGAGTACCTTCGTGTGGATTGCCGAACATTATGGCAAGAGTACCGAATGGCTGTTGTTTTGCGATGGCGACGAGTATGTTTTTGGCACCGGGACGGACGATTTTAGGGAAGTGCTGGCACACTACGAGGATTTTGGCGGACTGTTTGTGAATTGGCAGGAATACGGACACGGTAACCGAACGTAAAGATCACCCATTTTTGATTATCCCGATAGATGATGCGGATTTGAATCCTGCAGCATTGCCGGTCATTTTGCAACAAATACAGATTTTGCAGCATCCGAATGTGCTGTTTTTGTTTAGCGCGCAAGAGAAATCACTGCGTTCGATGGTATATATTTCACAATTGGAACTGAACACGAACAGAACTGATACGCAGCCTGTGGTTAACTTTGGGGACCTGATTCATAGAAAATTGCGTGACGTGGAAGATATTCGCATTGATACAACAAATAGAATCGAAAAAATCCTTCCTCGCAAATACCGAGTAAGAATCCAACCACTCTCACCAACAGAGCGTCTCAATTTTAAGCCCCTTGTTAAGAGCAAGCAAAGTAAAAATAATGCAATAGCCGATGGGCAGGACAAGGGTGTTCCCTCGTTCATAGAATTGCTCGAGAAAATTCCTGTGGACATATTTGGTGATTTACGATCCGAAAATCTCGCTCAATTTTTCGATTTGGGACAATCCTTCAAGCGTCGTCCAATCTCAGAGGCAGAGACATGCACAAAATTATGTATACTCCCCACCCCTGATACTTTCGCCACAGAAGGTATTCACTCTTTTTGCAAAATTTACCAATCATTGAAAATACACAGTGACATTTCTCATCCTTCTCATCCGTGGAAGTCACACTGTTTGCATTATAACACAGAGAGCAAGAAGGAATATAACGAATCTGAAAAGAATGAAATCAATCTGTCGGTCAAAAAACTCGCTGAAAAGCTCAACTTTTCTTTGCCTATTCCTTCATGTTATGCTGACATGTTGCCAAAGTATCCACGTACAATGGAACAAGTGTATCGAATCTTGAACCGTTGGGTTATGAGCATCGCCTCTGCCAAGGATAAATTAAAAAAAGTCGAAGATGCACTAAGCACGAAAAAAGGAGCTGGCACAGCCACAAAAGAAGATGGACAAGCAGTAGTCGATGCAGAAAAAAAGTTACGTGAGAACGTTGCTCAATCCGTTAAAACATTGCTCACAACCTGTCTGGGCTACATTCCCCAACTACCGCATGCATTCGAGCGTCGTATAAAATTTATTGATAATCCAAATACTGCATCCAAGCATCCGATCCTCATTGATTTTGAAACGGATGTACTGAAGAACAGCATTGAGGTGAGCGGTGAAGGTATTGCGATTAATGCCAAAGCTTCCCGACTTCTGAGTATCCACTCCATAGCCAACCATTTCATGCATATTCCAGTGCCAACGGTGCCAACGGAGCAAAACAGTGAAAAAGTTAAGACAAAACATGGTATCCCTAACATGTGGAAGACTTTGACAAGAAAGGATGCGGAAAGAGAACTTGAGACAAAACTTATTCGTGTTCCCAGTGCATATTTTGCTGCCTATAATTTGGCTTACGACTTGACCGCAACTTATGGAGTATTTGGTAGGACAATCAGTAGTTATCGGTATCAGATGCGGGACGACACGCCAGTGAGCATTTTTTCAGTTTATGCAGATACTTCACTGTTCATGGACTGCTATTGTGCTATGCCCCGATGGTACAGAATAACAGACTACCAATTGTTTGCGTTGGCGTGGAATGATCTTGTTCAACGTGTTGAGAATATCAAGAAAGAATTAAAATTAGGAGAAGCAATGCCGGATGACCACGTTATTTCTAACTGGGTTGTGCTGTCATTATTGCGGATTCATATTTGTCTCGAAATGAATTACTCTCCCTTCGTAGTAACGGATAAGGAAGAAGAACTGATTATCAAAGCTATAAGAAAAGAAGATGCCACAAAGTATGACGAAAGGCTGGATTATTATTCTGGTAATCCTCAAAACTTTGGGCAACTTATGGGCATGATAAAATGTTTTGTGCAAGATGGACTGAAATCATTAGAGTGCCGTTCAAAACCACGGATAGACGGTTTTGGGGCAATGGAGGGACGCAAAAATGCCTATGTTTTTTACACTTTCCCAGTTCACCCAAATTGCCAATGTTGGTTTTGAACGGCTCTCCAGTTGTTTTCGCACTTTAAGGGGCGAAAGTGGCATAAAGTCGATACCCCCGAAGCCAAAAATACGCAGATTTCAGTCTACCGTTGTGCCACCGGGATGCTCCCGTTGAGCCCGTTCTGGTTGCACTGGCGACCAGTTGGACAATTTTGTGCGGGCGGCAAAAACCACGAAAACCGCCAAACGGTCGAATTGTAACCGATTTGCCTCCGACTTCAACAGCTATCGCAAAACGGCGAAATTCGAGCAACCGTTCAAGTCAAAGTATGGGCGACAGTCGTCTCTTGCAAAGAGAACAGTGTTGGAGTAGAATCGGCACCGACTCGTCCGCATTTAGCAAAACAGCAAGGATCATTCAACATGGCATACGACTTGAATCGCTCCACCAATAACGAATCGCTGTGGGAAGACCTATTCGGCGGCAAGGGCGGGATACTGCTGCTGACAGGCGGACTGCTCCTCATTTTGATTAACATCGTGGTGTTTTTGGGCGTAGATATTCGACCGAGCACTTGGCTTTTCAACCTCAATATGCGTTATTGGTCGATTCACGTAGCCGTCATCTTTTGGATAACGGTAATATGGCTCACCGCAGAACTGGCCGACATTGTGGAAGATTATCGACAGTTCGTCAGAATTTCTGCGGTTATCGGCACCTTGCTTGTAATTGTTTTCGGACTGCACAGTTTTTTCAGTACCCCAAGCCCACATGCCCAAGGAAGTCCGCTCTGGGTTAGTGCTATTATTGTCGCCGCAGTTTGTTGTGCCGTCCGTAGCCTGTGGCTTCTCTATGATTACCGATACGGTGAGGAAGAAATTGACTTGGAAGAAGCACAGTGGTTCTGGGGGATGTCGGGCTTCCTTTTTGCTGTCTTAATCATTATCGGAATGATGCACATTATTCACATAAAAGTACCGACGCATCCTGGAATGGACACTTATGGTTCGGAGTCGCTCTTCAAAAGTTGCCGGAATGCACTGCAAGTTTTGATACGGAACGGAGCAGGAACGGTGGCAATACGGGCACTCGCTTTTCTGATCTTTACAGCCTCCATTGCCTTCGTTTATGTGGCAGGAAAATGGGCACTCATTTACATGTACAGGCTCAAAGAGAGATGGGAGTAGAATGGGATGAACAACCGGAATATTTTAATCCCAACCGAGCCATTCCCGCACCGTTTCGCAGATTGTCCCCCACGACATGAAAGCGAGGAAAGCAATGATTGAAAGCGGCAAAATGTACAAAAGAAACACCATCAATAGCGAACGGGGCTCGTCATGGACAACAGTACCGGGTGGTGGCGCAAACCAACTTCCTCGTCTCTGGGCGAGCATCCACTGGAAACAGTTGTAGGTAGTCATCGCAGGAATCCAAGCATTATGTCCCGATGCATCATGTTCGGTCACCGCCATCGAGCCGCCAGCACGATTGATCACACCCATTGCCATTCGGTTCGATTCAAAATCTATTGCCCTATCTCCACTGTTGACGATAACCCATATCGGTGTTTGCGTCAGTGTCGCCAACCTTTGAAGTTGCCTCGGCGCACTACAAGCGGTCGGAACTGCCCCCGCAAGTAAATCGGGATGCCGTAACGCCAATTCCCATACACCCCAGCCGCCGCTACTGACTCCGGTAGCCGTGATCCGTCTTCTGTCAATGGGATTCTCTGCAATAACGTGTTCCATAATCGCGACCAAAACGTCCAGCGTGCCGTCTTGGGTTGGTCGGAAAAACCAGTGCCGCTCATCTCTGGGGCACTGCGTTACCAACATGAAAAAATCCTGCCGATCCATCAAAGGCATGATTGAATCAAGATAAAGGAGCGAGTGCCTATTACACGCTCCCGCTTCGCCTACACCGTGCAAATGAATAATGAGCGGGTATCTTCGACCAGACTGAATCCTTTCCGGCACGTGAAGGCGGTATCTGATTTCGGCGTTTTGATACCTTCCGCCGGTGTAGTTGAACACCCTTTCTTCAAAACGATCAACAAGAGCCTGTGGCTGCGCATTGCTCACTGGTGTTGTGAGTGCCAGCGAAAGCAACACGAAACAAACTGCCAGTAACCGCCGGTTCATAACCTCTCCAATGAAATGTCCCACTCACCGCGAGTCAGTATATCAGGAAAGCAGGCACATTACAAGACGGAGTCTTGGAGTCTTGACCGCACCCGTGAAAAGCGGTAGATTGTACGCCGTCAGGGAGTTCTGAAACGTACTTTGGCACCATGTCCACCCATCCGCCCCGCATTGCCGTCTTACTCCCCTGCTACAACGAAGCCGCCGCCATTGCCAAAGTCGTTGCCGCTTTCAAAAATGCTCTTCCAACAGCAAACGTCTACGTTTACAACAACAACTCTACGGATAACACCGCCGAAGAAGCATCACTTGCCGGTGCCATCGTTCGGCGGGAACCTCTTCGGGGAAAGGGTAACGTCGTCCGCCGAATGTTCAGCGACATCGAAGCGGACATTTACGTAATGGCGGATGGCGACGAAACTTACGATCCCGCCATTGCCCCGGAGCTGATCCGAAAACTCGCCTGCGAACACCTCGACATGGTCGTCGGTAGCCGGGTGGCGACCGATGCCCAATCCTTTAGGTCGGGACACCGGTGGGGCAACCGTATGCTGACCGGTCTTGTCAAACACCTTTTCGGCTATGGCTTCGAGGACATGCTTTCCGGCTATCGGGATCATGTCCCGGCGTTTTGTCAAATCGTTTCCGATTCACTCGCACGGCTTTGAAATCGAAACGGAAATGTCGGTTCACGCCCTTCAACTTCAACTGCCGGTCGCCGAAGTGCCGACGAAATACGGCGTGCGTCCCGAAGACTCGCAGAGCAAATTGCGTACCTATCGGGACGGCTTTAGGATACTTTTTACCATCATCGGCTTGTTGACCACCGAGCGTCCGCGATTGTTTTACGGAGTGATTGCGTTGCTATTGACGTTGCTTGCGTTTGGATTGGCAATACCCATTTTTCACGATTATTTCGTAACGGGCATAGTAAAACGTTTTCCGACGGCGTTTCTCTGCTTGGGCTTGGTGCTATTGGCAGCACAGGTTTTGGCGTTCGGTTTTCTGGTGCATTCGATACGCCGAGGACGGATTGAAGCGAAAAGACTCGCGTATCTGGCGCAGAAGGGGCATGTTCCAAAAACTGGTGAGTTTTGATACAACGTGAACCGGCGCGTTGTTTGACGACTCTGCATCCCAGTTGGCAGGCAGCTTCCGTGGGGCTGGGTAGTCCGCTAACAAGTTTCCTAATAGGTAGTTTGCCGACCTCCGGGCGGCAATGTGCGGTACTCCGCACTGGCACCCGAACACGCTTGATATGCCGTTTCCCGCCCCCCTGTCGGCTATCGCCGACGCAGCCGCCCGGAGGTCGGTTGACTACCTTGTCCCACCTCAAAATTGAAACTTGTTAGCGGACTGGTGGGCTGGGCGATGGCGATGTCCAAAGACACCCCCATTGTGGTAAAGAAAATGTGCGGTAAAATGACGGACCGGCGATAGCGGTGTGTCGCCATTCGTAAAGGTGGTCTTGCCAAAAATGAGCTGAAATGAGCGAAAAAGAAGGCAGTGAAATTATTCAGGTTGACGAAGAGAGAGAACTTTTCACTAAGATGAAGTCCTTGGTGGAGAAGGAGGTTGAGGAGTTGCCGCAGAGCGGCAATCGGCGTTGGTTTTTGCGGTCAGTCATCGCGGCTGCTGCCATGCCGGTGGTAGCAATTCCAAAAGTTTCAAAAGCGTGGAATGACGAATGCTCTGCTTTTGAGTGTGTGCCTGCGTGTGAAGTGACATGTCAAGCACCAGGGGGACTGACGTGTACTTGGGGTTGCCTAGTGACTTGCGAGACTTCGTGCGAGTGGTCTTGTCAAGGGGAGTGTCTTGTTTCCTGTGAGACTCAATGTCAGGCTCCAGGTGCTGGTTGCCAGATGTGCCAGGATGGTGGTTGCCAGATGTGTCAGAGTGGTTGTTTGACAGACTGGGAGTTGTGTCAGCCATTTCAGACACCATGGTGCCAGGGGGGCTGTGAAACGCCGGAATTATTGAACCCGTCGTGTACGGTGCAGTGCGAAGTAATCGGGATAATGGCTACGCCCTGATGCCAAGCAATTTGGCATCAGGACAGAGCAGTAGGTTTCTGTGTGGGTGTGGGGTCGTGGGGGCTTTGTTAAACCGAACGCATAGGCTGTTGTCGAGGCGATGTCCCGTGTCTTTTGCCGGAGTCGTCTTTGTGTTTGTTGGTACGAGGGAGGTGCGGTATGAATGTGAAAAGGAATGTTAAAAGGCGCGTTATTCTGGGTGCTGCCTTTGCCGCCCTTGTTGCGGGACCGTTCGTGGTACGCTCTCTGCGTAAACCGGAAATTCTGGAATGGAGAATTCCTTCCGAAATGTCCTCATCGGGCAGCGTTCTAATGGCGGAAGCATCATTCAGTCCACTCGTTTTGCCGAATTCAAATGATATCAACCATAATTCAATCGCCGCGTGCCTTTCAACAGACAAAGATGTGATTCTGGTTTCTTATAGTTATGGAAACGATTCGAAATCGCGGCTTGTCTGTGGCTCATTGTCGAGAAGAGGAGTTATTGGAAATTTTGAGACGTTGCTGAACATAGAAAGACCTTTGTCGGTCATTGCGAGCATCGGATGTTCTGGAGTGAAAAATGGTCGAGTGTCTTTTGTACTTCGGCAAGGTGACCCGGAAGGTGACGAACGCTCACTCTGTAGAGAGCTATTTTGTTTTGCTCACCTAAAAATGTCGCATAGCGGCGTTTTTTCTCTGCCCGAAGATGAGATAGATGTAGCCCCCAGTGGTCAGTCGATTTTTAAGAGAGCAATTTTCAGTCGTATGGATTTCGATCCTCATTGTTGGGCAGGAGGTGCAAGCTCGTTGTTTTTTGGGGGACAGCAGGGAATTGAGCGTTTCTGTCCCGCGGAAATAGAATTTCGTGCAGCATACACAAGAAAGGTAATTTTTGCTTTTGCGAAATCAGGAGAATCTTTGAATCGAGTGCCTGACCCACAGGTTATTTGCAGTAACATCGGTGAAAACGGCGATACAACATTGAATTTTGTTATTGCCCCTCTATCTGCTATTAACTCTTTTCATTCCCAAGAGCAAATAGAGCATTTTGGGAAGAACGCGGATCGCGGGAGTATCGATCTTGGGCTTTTCACGGGTGACGGGAACAAAACAGTCATTGATCTTGAGGGCAACGTTTTGTCTCAAATTCCGTTTCCGACACTTCCGTTTAACCAACAGGCTAAACTTACGCGAACTCATTGGTGTTTTGTGCACTCCTTTACAGGGAAGAGCTTATTTTCCGCTCCCTTGAATGATCCTAATAATTACACAACTTTTATATTTCCCGACGATCAAATTAGTATTCCTGAAAAAGAAATAGGTCTCACCTACAAAATTCATGCCGTATTACCTGATGGTCAGAGCCTTTTATGCTCTCGCAATGTCGGGACTGCTTTTGTTGAAAGGGCAAAAAGAGAAGGTATTCCACTTAGTGAGCTTGGCATTGCAAAACTTTCACGATCAATAGGATAACGAGTTATGCAGCAGACAAAATTACAATTACGAAAAACGCCACGTATGCCTGTGCGACGGCTGAATCTTTCGTCGATTCCTCCATCGGGGCAACGCGTCGTCAATGCAATGTTTGATTTGACGTTGAAATGTAACCTGAGGTGTTCCTACTGCTTTAAGGAAAAAAGAAACGAGGATATGCCGTTACGAGTCGCACAAGATGCCATTATATGGTTGATTTATGCGAGCGGGCAGGAACGAAGAATTGGTGTTTTTTTATGGGGGGCGAACCACTTCTCGGTTTTGAGCTGATAAAGTCATTGGTTCCCTTCGGCAAGGAAAGAGCAAAAGCACACGGCAAACAAATCACTTTCGGCGTTACAACTAACGGCACACTGCTTGCACCAGAGCATATTGAATTTGCACAAACGAATGCAGTGCATTTTCACCTTTCACTTGACGGGTGTCCTAAAGTTCAAGACCTGAACCGTCCCTTGGAGTCCGGTGCTCCCTCTTCTCCGATTATTGAGGAAAAAGTATCTATCGTTCTTGAAAAGCAGCCTTCCGTAATGGCACGGGCATGCCTTTCGCCTGAAAACGCAAAACACTTATTAGAATCATATCATTATTTTCGCAATCTGGGATTTACCACGATAGGTTTTTTTCCCAGTGAAATTGACCGATGGACGAACTCTGCATTGAGTGATTATGAACAACAACTTTTGTTGCTTGGCAACGAATATATTCAGTCTTGTCGTGACTCGAATATGATAGGCTTGCAACCTCTGGAACGCTGGTTTTCTCAAAAGAGCCCAAAAAAACGCGGAAATGTTCCTTGTGGTTCGGGACGTGGTCTTGTTTTGATCGACGTGCATGGCGGTATCTGGCCATGTTCGAGATTTAGTTCACATCCAAAAGAAGAGTGGCAACTCGGTAGCATTTACAAAAACGGATTTCAAGAAGAAAATCGCAAACCATTTTTGACAGGTTGCCCCGAAGACACCTTTCACGAGGAATGCGAAGAATGTATAGCAGCGCGAATATGCAGTGGGGGTTGCTATACTGAAAACCTTGAGGCAACCGGAAACATGTACATAATGTCTCGAAATGACTGTGAACTGAGCCGTATTCTTGCTCGAGTCGGTACACATGTTCACGACATACTCTATGCCGAAAAAAATCCCTTATTTTTGAAACGATATTATCCGCAAGAATGGAATGAACTCGAAAAAGACAATGCCCATGACACTAGACTCGATGAACCGTGCGCAACTTGAATCTCTCATTGCGGAACATAAAACTCTTTTTTTTGACTACGGTAGCGATGGTTTTCTTCTGATCCATCCCGAAGGTTCTGGGATTCGTCATCTATCGTGCCTTTCGGATGACCAGCTTGAAGCAGCGCACGTTTTTCTGTCTTCCTGCGCCCAAAAACCAGTGCAAACGGAAGAGAAATCAGTTTGTGCCGAAAGTGAGCCACGTTGCGATGCCACCGGATGCTGTGCTGCTGGAAAGAATGCCAATGTTTTTCCGTTGCGGAATCGCTTGACCCTGGATGTTGATGCAGATGTTCTCCGTGTACCGGAGGATATCATCTCTTTGTTTCAGACGGTTCTCGCTGAAACGGAACCATCGGGTGGTATAGCGATAGCCTTGTGCTTTCATTTTGCCATTCAAAAAGAATCTTGGGCTGAACTCCTGCAATCGACAATAGAATCACTTCCTGAGCCGACAAAAAAAAGAATTATTCAACTGACTCTATCAGGTCCGTTTGAGCCTATTTCTCCAAAAGACCGGCAGTTTTTTATTGATCATAACATTCGTCTTGAATTTGTGCATGATCTCGTTGCGGATTCGTTTGGTTTTTCGGAAAAAACCCGTTTTAACGTCTCGCATCTCGCCGAAATGGGTTTCCGTGTCCCTTTTGTCTGGTATGTAGATGACCAGAACGTTGATAAAATTTTTCCATTGATTGATGAGGCAATGTATCTCAATTTCCATTCAGGGTTTTCCTTACCAACTTTCCAATATAATCTTGCTGTTCCCTCCACGCCGTTCATCAATCTCTCATACAAACACTATCTCCGTCTTTTAATAGGAGTTTATGAGCATCATAAATTCTGCGACGATATTCTTTATCCATTAAATGACATTCAGATTCTCTCCATAAATCCCGGGAGCAGTAACTTTGTGAGGCGAGAATACTATGAACGCAATCTTCAGAAAATAACGGCGTTTCCTCGAACAGCATTGACCGAGAGAATGGAAGCATTTTTTTTGCGGTCTTTTCTCTGGCAACGCTGGAAGGTTTCGCAAACGGTTACCGCCACAAATCCTGCTAAACCAGTGCAGACGTAATCGCCATGTCCGAAAGCCCTCCCGCCCCAAAAAACAGCCTCGTTTTCAGAGTAATCCTCATTACTCTGCTGTTCATCCAAGCATCGCTATTCACCTACCTTTCGTGGTCAACCAGCCCGAATCGCACGGAAACCGGGCATATTGGAGCGGCAGTCTATCTTTGGCACACGGGAAAACTCGATGTATTCCACGTCAACCCGCCTCTCGTTCGCGCTATCGCCGGAGCACCGGTCGCCCTGTTCTGCAACCCAAACTACGATTGGCGTGCCTATTCACCGAGACCACAAGACCGTAGCGAATGGGCACTGGGCAGAGCATTTATCGACGCAAACGATCTCGACGACTTGCGTCTGTACGTCTTCCTGATGCGTCTCGCCTGCATTCCGCTCATCCTACTCGGCGGATATTTTGGTTATCGCTTTGCCTCGGAACTGTACGGCAGGTGGGCAGGCGTAACATTTCTCATTCTCTGGACGTTTTCGCCGCTCATTCTTGGCTGGGGAGCAACGATCTGTCCCGATGTCCACGCCGCCGCCATCGGCATCGTTGGTCTCTACGCCTTTTGGCGTTGGCTCAAAACACCAACCTGGGGCAAAGCCGTCATTGCCGGCATCTGTCTCGGTCTCCTGCCGCTCACGAAAACGACCTGGATCATCGCCTTCCCGATTTGGCTACTCTTGTGGGGCGTTTGGAAGTTTCGCAACATCCGACAATTTGCGGTAATTATGCTACTCGGCATCTATATGATCAACATGGGCTATCTTTTCGATGGTTCCTTGCGACAACTCAAAGATTATCAATTCATCAGCGGCACTCTGACCGGTCATGAAGTTACCAAAGGCAGGGCAGTGAACGTTGGCAATCGCTTTGCCGACACTTGGCTTGGGCACGTTCCTGTGCCGTTGCCAGCGGAATTCGTGCAGGGCATCGACACGCAAAGGATCGACTTTGAACGGACAATCGAATCTTACGTCCGAGGTGTTTGGTCGGATCGCGGTTGGTGGTGGTACTACGGCTATGTCCTTCTTCTCAAAGAACCACTCGGCGTTTTAGGACTTTTAGTATTTGCGCTGTTTGTGAGTATTTTTTTCCGAAACGCCAATGCGACGTGGCGGGACGAACTGACAGTGTTGATTCCTTTGCTGGCAATTTTCGTTTTCATTAGCAGTCAAGACGGCTTTTCGATTCATCCGCGATATGTCGTTTTTGTGTTGCCGTTGATTTACATTTTTGTTAGTAAGGTAGCATCGTCCCGCGTAAACAAGAAATGGGTATCGGGTTTGACTATCATTCTGCTTGCTTGGGTGTTCGGCAGCAGCATGTCGTTCTATCCGCATTCGATGTCCTATTTCAACGAACTGGCGGGTAAGCCGAAAAATTATCCACAGCATCTACTCGGCAGTAATATCGATTGGGGACAGGAGGCATATGCTTTGAGAGCGTGGGTGGAGCGGAATCCAGAAGCGAGACCGCTTTACATTTCGTATTCCACGCCGATACCGCTGGAAAAGTTAGGTATTGAAAGCGAGGGTGCGGTTCCGAACGAACCGACCATTGGTTGGATGGTCGTCGGTGTCAATGATCTGTTTACCAGAGACGGCAGACTTGACTGGCTCAAGGAACATGAACTTATTGGCATGATTGGTTATTCTGTGTGGATTTATCACGTCGCATCAGACGGAGAAAATACGAAGATTTGACGATTTCCTCAACCGGCGTTACACTCCGGCATGATGCCGCCGTCTTCTATTCCGATTCCCGGTCTGCAATGGATTGACGAACCTTTGCAGACAAGCCACCCTAACGCTATTCTCCATAAACCTGCATCGGTGGCAGGTAGAGCGACGTATCGCTTGACGGATGTTGTCCTCGCGTTACATCCTGCACGGTAATTCGCAACTGCGATACTTCCCGATTGACCGGGAAATCAAAGTACCGAGTCCGCCGTTCAGCAGGGGCGAATTCTACTTCTCCCAAAGATTGCCAAAAATCGTCGTTTGATTGCCGCCCTTCAACCAAGAGGCAGTTGGCGTAAAAATATCCGTAGTAATCGTAGTAGTCGGCAATGCCGCCGACGGAAAAACCGCAGACTGTTTTCGGCTCGTTGAAATGAATCATAAACCGATTCTGGTCTCTCGTGCTGGGAAGACCTCGGTTCGATTGCCAGTCGCCACCATTAAAATACCATGCGAGTGTGCCGTGTGTGTACGCCTCGACCTGCTGCCGGAAGCATTGGTAGAGATTGTGATTGGTAGGGTCAGAGATCAACCGCACTCCGGCGTTTGTCGGTGCCGTGTTGGAAGTCATGGTGATCGACACGAGCGGAACGGCATCGAAAAACTGACACGATTGCACCGCATTTGTGGAATTGGTCAACACCCGCACGGCGGTGCAAAACATCGGTGTCGTCAATTCGCCGTTACCAACGATCTCGTTGGTAATGTTCGTCAGAATCGTCGGGTTCCGTGCCCATCTTGGACAAACTTTTCGATTTGTGCCGAGAATGTGCTCATGATGCAACTATCCTTCCGAAGAGTCGGTTGGCTCTGGCGTGTGCCTACGCGTTGTCCAATGAAGCGGCTCTGCGACGTTTTTGTACGGATGGACGTTTTGCCATCGACAACAATGTGTCGGAACGCACGTTGCGAGAATTCGTTGTAGGTCGCAAAAACTGGCTCTTCTTCGGAAGTCCAGGGGCGGCGAGCAAGTCGGCAATCGTTATGACAGTGCTGTCGAGTGCTCGGCGACATGGTCTCAACGAATGGGAATACTTAGTCGATGTCTTGTACCGATTGAGTGATTTACCATCGGAGGGCTCGTTGTCGGACTTGTTGCCGGATCGCTGGAAAAAATCGCCGCTCCCACCGACAGAAGCCGCCGCAATGATCGCCACAAAAACACCGAGAAACACCAATTCTACAAGCACGGAATCGCTCAAACCTTTATCGACAAAATAACGAAAATTCTGAATACGCACTTGCTGGAATGGATACAAAATATCGACGGCTATCATCGCCTCGCCGGTTCGGAAAACGTTTTGGAGATTCATGGTTCGTTGGAAAAACTCTTTTGTACAAAATGTTCTTGGGAATCACGCCTAGATTTACATGACCCTACGTCGATAGAACACCTGAAATTGCTTTGCCAGAATTCCGTTCCCACTTGTCCGCTGTGCGGGGCGGTCATTCGTCCACGAATCGTGATGTTCGAGGAAATGCTTCCCAGACAGGTGTTGGTGCAATTTGAGGAAGAATTCGACGACGGGAAGGTTTCGACATGGTCTTTTCGGTTGGCACGTCGGCAATGTTTCCGTACATTACCGCTCCGGTACAAATGGCAATTCATTGCGGCAAAACGACGGTCGAAATCAATCCCGTCGAGGGAGAACTTTCGCATCGGGTTTCCTATCATTTTCCGATGGGTGCCGCCAAAGCACTCACGCAGTTAGATAAACTTGGCATAAATGCGCCATAAAAGCCGCTGGGACTCCTACTCAACGCAGTAAGCTGGTGAAAACCGCCAATGTGCCGATTCCGCAAACCGGCTGTACATTCTGTCGATACCGTCTGCCCCTTTTCCGATTCTGCCCGGTCTGCAACGGGTTCTGGGAGTCCCGGCGGCAAATCAGTTACGATCTACCACCGGGCGACGTTTTTTGGCGTTTTCGCAATATGCATGGTAAACTACATGGGCTATCGAAAATTGTGTTAAAATTCTCGGTGAATCTTGCATATTGCCAAATCTTTGGTATAGTTCGCAAGTTTTATCCATCATGCCTCCGAATTCCACCCGGTTCTCCGGTTGGAGGTAATGAGAAAACTCAAAGCAGCATGCACCTCCTCTGCGGGGGAACGTCATGGCTTTGGCTTGTAGCCGTTTCTGTGTTGACGCTTCCGAAAGGTCGTTGGCATTGTGCGTTGATTTTGCGCACGCTTCAGTGGAATGAGGTGAGACGATACTTGGGATAACTTGGCGTTTCCTCCTTCTTTTGCAGGTGGTTTCGCCAACTTGCCATTCTTGCCTTCACCCCTTACCCTGCCGAAAACCAATGACAAAGTACTCGCACACCAACACAAACGGGTCTCGCTCCGGCTTCACCCTCGTCGAACTCCTCGTGGTCATTTCAATCATCGCCGTCCTCGCTGGACTGCTTTTGCCTGCCATTCAAGCGGCACGGGAAGCCGCAAGACGGGCCCAATGTATCAAGTAACCAGAGGCAGGTTGCCTTTGCCCTGTTGAATCATGAGAGTACAAAAAAGGCATTTCCGGGATTGCGGGCTCCGCTCAAACCGGGCAGTTTTCCGTGGGGACAAGACCCGATGGTAACAGGACTCACCTTCCGATTGGGCGATTGTAACTTGGGTTTCGCTTATTCTGCCGTTTATGGAACAGAACACGGCTTGGGCACAGATGAACTCCGGCAACGTTGATCCCGCATTATACGATTTGGTGCTTCCCGTGATGCAGTGCCGAAGTAGTGGAATCGCTACTGGAGAAAATCGTTATGGGTTCGTTCCGCAACGCCTGCCCGATAAACGCCGGAATCACCCGCCCGTCATCCGATCGCATCCGTTCGCCGTAGGTGTTGAAAATGCGGACTATCCGAACATCAACGCCATGCGCCCTATGGTAGTTCATACACAACGATTCAGCGGCTTGTTTACCTTCGTCGTAACAACTGCGCACCTCGATTGGATTTACATTGCCATTGTAATTCTCTCGCTGTGGGTGTACTTCTGGGTCGCCATACACTTCACTGGTACTCGCCTGCAACAACTTGGCATTCCACCATTTCGCATGTTCAAGCACGTTCATTGTACCAAGAAACGCTGTTTTGAGTGTGCCTATAGTGGCAATTGGATTGTGAATGTGGAGGACTTGCCGAACAATCCCTATGATGGTCATACATTGGCGAAGTCGATTTCCGGTGCAGAAAAGATGACCAAGGTTGCGGTGACAGAGGCGAATG
>Ga0209755_10004941_pt1 | contig 15417 bp, 7 predicted proteins | sample TergutCo191P1_FD_187301 | JGI IMG/M metagenome (GOLD analysis project Ga0209755, IMG submission 187301) | Cornitermes sp. P1 segment gut microbial communities from Petit-Saut dam, French Guiana - Co191P1 (SPAdes) (version 2) | ecosystem: Host-associated > Arthropoda: Insects > Digestive system >... | reverse complement strand
CTACTAGTTGCTCAACATGTTTCGGGCAACCATGTGCCCATCATCAGGAGCTGACGACTGCGTGATGTTATAGCCTTGTGTTGGTATATGCCGTGGCTGCGGGAAGGTTGTCAAGACCGGTTGGCAGGTAGTGCTTCCACTTATTTTCTACTAGTTGCTCAACATGTTTCGGGCAACCATGTGCCCATCATCAGGAGCTGACGACTGCGTGATTTTATAGCCTTATGTTGGTATATGCCGTGGCTGCGGGAACGTTGTCAAGACCGGTTGGCAGCTTGTGTTTCCACTTCTTTTCTACTAGTTGCTCAACATGTTTCTGGCAACCATGTGCCCATCATCAGGATCTAACGAATGCGTGATTTTATAGCCTTGTGTTGGTATATGCCGTAGCTCCGGGAAGGTTGTCAAGACCGTTTGGCATGTAGTGCTTCCACTTCTTTTCTACTAGTTGCTCAACATGTTTCGGGAAACCATGTGCCCATCATCAGGAGCTGACGACTGCGTGATGTTATAGCCTTGCGTTGGTATATGCCGTGGCTGCGGGAAGGTTGTCAAGACCGGTTGGCAGCTAGTGCTTCCACTTCCTTTCTACTAGTTGCTGAACATGTTTCGGGCAACCATGTGCCCATCATCAGGAGCTGACGACTGCGTTATTTTATAGCCTTGTGTTGGTACATGCCGTGGCTGCGGGATGGTTGTCAAGACCGGTTGGCAGGTAGTGCTTCCACTTCTTTTCTACAAGTTTCTCAACATGTTTCCGGCAACGTTGTGCCCATCATCAGGGGCTGACATCTGCGTGATATTATAGATTTGTATTGGTATATGCCGTGGCTGCGGGAAAGTAGTCAAGACCGGTTGGCAGGTAGTGCTTCCACTTCTTTTCTACTAGTTGCTCAACTTGTTTCGGGCAACCATGTGCCCATTATCAGGTGCTGACTACTGCGTGATTTTATAGCCTTGTGTTGGTATGTGCCGTGGCTGCGGGAAGGTTGTCAAGACCGGTTGGCCGTTACTGCGTCCACTTCTCTTCTACTAGTTCCTAAACATGTTTCGGGCAACCATGTGCCCATCATCAGGAGCTGACAACTGCGTGATTTTATAGCCTTGTGTTGGTATGTGCCGTGGCTGCGGGAAGGTTGTCAAGACCGATTGGCAGTTAGTGCGTCCACTTCTCTTCTACTAGTTGCTCAACATGTTTCGGGCAACCCTGTGCCCATCATCAGGAGCTGAAAACTGCGTGATGATATAGCCTTGTGTTGGTATTTGCCGTGGCTGCATGGAGGTGGTGAATACCGGATGGCAGGTAGTGCGTCCACTTCTCTTCTACTAGTTGCTGAACATGTTTCGGGCAAGCATGTGCCCATTATCAGGAGCTGACGCCTGCGTGATTTTATAGCCTTGTGTTGGTATGTGCCGTGGCTGCGGGAAGGTTGTCAAGACCGGTTGGCAGCTAGTACGTCCACTTCTCTTCTACTAGTTGCTCAACATGTTTCAGGCTACCATGTGTCCATCATCAGGAGCTGACTACTGCGTGATGTTATAGACTTTTGTTGGTAAGTGCCGTGACTGCAGGAAGGTTGTCAAGACTGGATGGCAGGTAGTGCTTCCTCTTCTCTTCTACTAGTTGCTCAACATGTTTCGGGCAACCATGTGCCAATCATCAGGAGCTGACGACTGCGTGATTTTATAGCCTTGTGTTGGTATGTGCCGTGGCTGCGGGAAGGTTGTCAAGACCGGTTGGCAGCTAGTACGTCCACTTCTCTTCTACTAGTTGCTCAACATGTTTCAGGCTACCATGTGTCCATCATCAGGAGCTGACTACTGCGTGATGTTATAGACTTTTGTTGGTATATGCCGTGGCTGCGGGAAGGTTGTCAAGACTGGTTGGCAGCTAGTACGTCCACTTCTCTTCTACTAGTTGCTCAACATGTTTCAGGCTACCATGTGTCCATCATCAGGAGCTGATTACTGCGTGATGTTATAGACTTTTGTTGGTATATGCCGTGGCTGCGGGAAGGTTGTCAAGACTGGTTGGCAGCTAGTGCTTCCGGTTCTTTTCTACTAGTTGCTCAACATGTTTCGGGCAAACATGTGCCCATCATCAGGAGCTGACGACAGCGTGATTTTATAGACTTGTGTTGGTATTTACCGTGGCTGCGGGAAGGTTGTCAAGACCGGTTGGCATGTAGTGCTTCTACTTCTCTTGTAGTAGTTGCTCAACATTTTTCGGGCAACCATGTGCCCTTTATCAGGAGCTGACGGCTGCGTGATGTTATAGACTTTTGTTGGTATGTGCCGTGGCTGCGGGAAGGTTGTCAAGACCGGTTGGCAGGTAGTGCTTCCACTTATCTTCTACTATTTGCTCAAGATGTTTCGGGCAACCATGTGCCCAGCATCAGGAGCTGACGACTGCGTGATGATATAGACCTAAGTTGTTATGTGCCGTGGCTGCGGGAAGTTTGCCAAAACCGTTTGGCAGATAGTGCTTCCACATCTCTTCTACAAGTTGATCAACATGTTTCGGGCAAACATGTGCCCATCACCACGAGCTGACGACTGCGTGATGTTATAGAGTTGTGTTGGTATGTGCCGTGGCTGCGGGAAGGTTGTCAAGACCGGTTGGCAGGAAGTGATTCCACTTCTCTTCTAGTAGTTGCTCAACATGTTTCGGGCAACCATTTGACCAACTTCAGGATCTGACGACTGCGTGATTTTATAGCCTTGTGTTGGTATGTGCCGTGGCTGCGGGAAGGTTGTCAAGACCGGATGGCAGCTAGTGCTTCCACTTCTTTTCTACTAGTTGCTCAACATGTTTCGGGCAACCATGTGCACATCATCAGGAGCTGAGGAATGGGTGATGTTACAGCCTTGTGTTGGTATATGCCGTGGCTGCGGGAAGGTTGTCAAGACCGGTTTGTAGGTAGTGCTTCCACTTCTTTTCTACAAGTTGCTCAACAAGTTTCGGGCAAACATTTTCCCACCATCAGGAGGTGACGACTGCGTGATGTTATAGCCTTGTTTTTGTATTTGCCGTGGCTGCATGGAGGTGGTCAAGACCGGTTGGCAGGTAGTGCATCCACTTCTGTTCTACTAGTTGCTCAACATGTTTCGGGCAACCATGTGCCCATCATCAGGAGCTGACGACTGCGTGATTTTATAGCCTTTTGTTGGTATGTGCCGTGGCTGCGGGAAGGTTGTCAAGACCAGTTGGCATTTAGTGCGTCCACTTCTCTTCTACTAGTTGCTCAACATGTTTCGGGAAACAATGTGCCCATCATCAGGAGCTGACGACTGCGTCATTTTATAGCCTTATGTTTGTATGTGCCGTGGCTGCGGGAAGGTTGTCAAGACCGGTTGGCTGTTAGTGCGTTCACTTCTCTTCTACTAGTTGCTCAACATGTTTCGGGAAACCATGTGCCCATCATCAGGAGCTGACGAATGCGTGATTTTATAGCCTTGTGTTGGTGTATGCCGTGGCTGCGTGAAGGATGTCAAGACCGGTTGGCAGTAAGTGCGTCCACTTCTCTTCTACTAGTTGCTCAACATGTTTCGGGCAACCATGTGCCCATCATCAGGAGCGGACGACTGCGTGATTTTATAGCCTTCTGTTGGTATGTGCCGTGGCTGCGGGAAGGTTGTCAAGACCGGTTGGCAGTTAGTGTGTCCACTTCTCTTCTACTAGTTGCTCAACATGTTTCGGGCAACCATGTGCCCATCATCAGGAACTGACGACTGCGTGATGTTATAGCCTTGTGTTGGTATATGCCGTGGCTGCGGGAAGGTTGTCAAGACCGGTTGGCAAGTAGTGCTTCCACTTCTTTTCTCCTAGTTGCTCAACATGTTCCGGGCAACCATGTGCCCATCATCAGGAGCAGACGACTGCGTGATGTTATAGCCTTGTGTTGGTATTTGCCTTGGCTGCATGGAGGTGGTCAAGACCGGTTGGCAGGTAGTCATTCCACTTCTCTTCTACTAGTTGCTCATCATGTTTCGGGCAACCATGTGCCCATCATCAGGAGCTGACGACTGCGTGATGTTATAGACTTGTGTTGGTATTTGTCGTAGCTGTATGGAGGTTGTCAAGACCGGTTGGCAGGTAGTGCTTCCACTTCTCTTTTACTAGTTGCTCAACATGTTTCGGGCAACCATGTGCCCATTATCAGGAGCTGACACCTGCGTAATATTATAGCCTTGTGTTGGTATGTGCCGTGGCTGCGGGAAGGTTGTCAAGACCGGTTGGCAGTTAGTGCTTCCACTTCTCTTCTACTAGTTGCTCAACATGTTTCGGGCAACCATGTGCCCATCATCAGGAGCTGACAACTGCGTGATTTTATAGACTTGTGTTGGTATATGCCGTGGCTGCGATAAGTTTGTCAAGACCGGTTGGCAGTTAGTGCGTCCACTTCTCTTCTAGTAGTTGCTCAACATGTTTCGGGCAACCATGTGCACATCATCAGGATCTGAGGACTTTGTGATGTTATAGACTTGTGTTGGTATATGCCGTGGCTGCGGGAAGGTTGTCAAGACCGGTTGGCAGCTAGTGCTTCCACTTCTTTTCTACTAGTTGCTAAACATGTTTCGGGCAACCATGTGCCCATCATCAGGAGCTGACGACTGTTGATATTATAGCCTTCTGTTGGTATTTGCCGTGGCTGCATGGAGGTGGTCAAGACCGGTTGGCTGGTAGTGATTCCAATTCTCTTCTACTATTTGCTCAACATGTTTCGGGCAACCATTTGCCCATTATCAGGAGCTGACGACTGCTTGATTTTATTGCCTTGTGTTGGTATGTGCCGTGGCTGCGGGAAGGTTGTCAAGACCGTTTGGCAGGTAGTGCTTCTACTTCTCTTCTACTAGTTGCTCAACATGTTTCGGGCAACCATGTGCCCATCATCAGGAGCTGACGACTGCGTGATTTTATAAACTTGTGTTGTTATATGCCGTGGCTGCGGGAAGGTTTTCAAGACCGGTTGGCAGCTAGTGCTTCCACTTATTTTCTACTAGTTGCTCAACATGTTTCGGGCAACCATGTGCCCATCATCAGGAGCTGACGACTACGTGATTTTATAGACTTGTGTTTGTATGTGCCGTGGCTGCGGGAATTTTGTCAAGACCGGTTGGCAGGAAGTGCTTCCATTTCTCTTCTACTAGTTGCTCAACATGTTTCGGGCAAACATGTGCACATTATGAGGAGCTGACGACTGCGTGATGTTATAGCCTTGTTTTTGTATGTGCCGTGGCTGCGGGAAGGATGTCAAGACCTGTTGGCTGTTAGTGCTTCCACTTCTCTTCTACTAGTTCCTCAACATGTTTCGGTCAACCATGTGCCCATCATCAGGAGCTAACGACTGCGTGATGTTATAGACTTGTGTTTGTATGTGCCGTGGCTGCGGGAAGGTTGTCAAGACGGGTTGGCAGTTTGTGCGTCCACTTCTCTTCTACTAGTTGCTCAACATGTTTCGGGCAACCATGTGCCCATAATCAGGAACTAACGACTGCGTGATGTTATAGCCTTGTGTTGGTGTATGCCGTGGCTGCGGGAAGTTTGTCAAGACCGGTTGGCAGCTAGTGCTTCCACTTCTTTTCTACTAGTTGCTCAACATGTTTGGGGCAACCATGTGCCCATCATCAGGAGCTGACGACTGCGTGATTTTAAATAATTGTGTTGGTATTTGCCGTGGCTGCATGGAGGTGGTCAAGACCGGTTGGCAGGTAGTGCTTCCACTTCCCTTCTACTAGTTGCTCAACATGTTTCGGGCAACCATTTGCCCATTATCATGATCTGAAGACTGCGTGATATTATAGCCTTGTGTTTGTATGTGCCGTGGCTGAAGGAAGGTTGTCAAGACCGGTTGGCAGGTAGTGCTTCCACTTCTCTTCTACTAGTTGCTCAACATGTTACGGGCAACCATGTGCCCATCATCAGGAGCTAATGACTGCTTGATGTTATAGACTTGTGTTGGTATATGCCGTGGCTGCGGGAAGGTTGTCAAGACCGGTTGGCAGTTAGTGCGTCCACTTCTCTTCTACTAGTTGCTCAACATGTTTAGGGCAACCATGTGCCCATAATCAGGAGCTGACGACTGCGTGATATTATAGCTTTGTGTTGGTATGTGCCGTGGCTGCGGGAAGGTTGTCAAGACCGGTTGGCAGTTAGTGCGTCCACTTCTCTTCTAGTAGTTGCTCAACATGTTTCAGGTAACCATGAGCCCATCATCAGGAGCTGACGACTGCGTGATATTATAGACTTGTTCTGGTATATGCCGTGGCTGCGGGAAGTTTGTCAAGACCGGTTGGCATTTAGTGCGTCCACGTCTCTTCTACTAGTTGCTCAACATGTTTCAGGTAACCATGAGCCCATCATCAGGAGCTGACGACTGCGTGATGTTATAGACTTGTTCTGGTATATGCCGTGGTTGCGCGAAGTTTGTCAAGACCGGTTTGTACTAGTGCTTCCACTTCTTTTCTACTAGTTGCTCAACATGTTTCGGTCAACCATGTGCCCATCATCAGGAGCTGACGACTGCGTGATATTATAGAATTGTGTTGGTATTTGCCGTGGCTGCGGGAATGTTCTCAAGACCGGTTGGCAGTTAGTGCGTCCACTTCTCTTCTACTAGTTGCTCAACATGTTTCGGGCAACCATGTGCCCATCATCAGGAGCTGACGACTGCGTGATTTTATAGCCTTGTATTGTTATATGCCGTGGCTGCGGGAATGTTGTCAAGACCGGTTGGCAGTTAGTGCGTCCACTTCTCTTCTACTAGTTGCTCAACATGTTTCGGGCAACCATGTGCCCATCATTAGGAGCTGACGACTGCGTGATGTTATAGACTTGTGTTGGTATATGCCGTGGCTTCGGGAAGGTTGTCAAGACCGGTTGCCAGTTAGTGCGTCCACTTCTTTCTACTAGTTGCTCAACATGTTTCGGGCAACCATGTGCCCATCATCAGGAGCTGACGACTGCGTGATATTATATCTTGTGTTGGTATTTGCCGTGGCTGCATGGAGGTGGTCAAGACCGGTTGGCTGGTAGTGATTCCAATTCTCTTCTACTAATTGCTCAAAATGTTTCGGGCAACCATGTGCCCAGTAACAGGAGCTGACGACTGCGTGATTTTATAGACTTGTGTTGGTATGTGCCGTGGCTGCGGGAAGGTTGTCAAGACCGGTTGGCAGGTAGTGCTTCCACTTCTTTTCTACTAGTTGCTCAACATGATTCGGGCAACCATGTGCCCATCATCAGGAGCTGACGACTACATGATATTAAAGACTTGTGTTGGTATGTGCCGTGGCTGCGGGAATGTTGTCAAGACCGGTTGGGAGAAAGTGCTTCCGTTTCTCTTCTACTAGCTGCTCAACATGTTTCGGGCAACCATGTGCCCATTATCAGGAGCTGACGACTGCGTGATGTTATAGCGTTTTGTTGGTATGTGCCGTGGCTGCGGGAAGGATGTCAAGACCGGTTGCTGGTAGTGCTTCCACTTCTCTTCTAATAGTTCCTCATCATGTTTCGGGTAAACATGTGCCAATCATCAGGAGCTGACGACTGCGCGATGTTATAGCTTTGTGTTGGTATGTACCGTGGCTGCGGGAAGGTTGTCAAGACCGGTTGGCAGTTAGTGCGTCCACTTCTCTTCTACTAGTTGCTCAACATGTTTCGGGCAACTATGTGCCCATCATCAGGAGCTAACGACTGCGTGATGTTATAGACTTTTGTTGGTATATGCCGTGGCTGCGGGAAGGTTGTCAAGACCGGTTGGCAGGTAGTCCTTCCACTTCTTTTCTTCTAGTAGCTCAACATGTTTCGGGCAAACATGTGCCCATCATCAGGAGCTGACGACTGCGTTATTTTAAAGACTTGTGTTGGTATTTTCCGTGGCTGCATGGAGGTGGTCAAGACCGGTTGCTGGTAGTGCTTCCACTTCATTTCTACTAGTTCCTCAACATGTTTCGGGCAACGATGTGCCCATCATCAGGATCTGACGACTGCGTGATGTTATAGCTTTATGTTGGTATGTCCTGTGGCTGCGGGAAGGTGGTCAAGACCGGTTGGCAGGTAGTGCTTCCACTTCTCTTCTACTAGTTGCTCAACATGTTACGGGAAACCATGTGCACATCATCAGGACCTGACGACTGCGTGTTTTTATAGCCTTCTGTTGGTATGTGCCGTGGTTGCGGGAAGGTTGTCAAAACCGGTTGGCAGGTAGTGTTTCCACTTCTCTTCTACTTGTTGCTCAACATGTTTCGGGCAACCATGTGCCCATCATCAGGAGATGACGACTGCGTGATGTTATAGCTTTATGTTGGTATGTCCTGTGGCTGGGGGAAGGTGGTCAAGACCGGTTGGCAGGTAGTGCTTCCACTTCTCTTCTACTAGTTGCTCAACATGATTCGGGCAACCATGTGCCCATCATCAGGAGCTGACGACTGCGTGATGTTATAGACTTGTGTTGGTATTTGCCGTGGCTGCATGGAGGTTGTCAAGACCGGTTGGCAGCTAGTGCTTCCACTTCTCTTCTACTAGTTGCTCAACTTGTTTCGGGCAACCATGTGCCCATTATCAGGAGCTGACGACTGCGTGATATTATAGCCTTGTGTTGGTATGTGCCGTGGCTGCGGGAAGGTTGTCAAGACCGGTTGGAACTTAGTGCTTCCACTTCTCTTCTACTAGTTGCTCAACATGTTTCGGGCAACCATGTGCCCATTAACAGGAGCTGACGACTGCGTGGTGTTATAGACTTGTGTTGGTATGTGGCGTGGCTGCGGGAAGGTTGTCAAGACCGTTTGGCAGGCAGTGCTTCCACTTCTCTTCTACTAGTTGCTGAACATGTTTCGGGCAACAATGTTCCCATCATCAGGACCTGACGACTGCGTGATTTTATAGCCTTGAGTTGGTATGTGCCGTGGCTGCGGGAAGGTTGTCAAGACCGGTTGGCAGGTAGTGCTTCCACTTCTCTTCTACTAGTTGCTCAACATGTTTCGGGCTACCATGTGCGCATTAACAGGAGCTGACGACTGCGTGATGTTATAGCCTTGTGTTGGTATGTGCCGAGGCTGCGGGAAGGTTGTCAAGACCGGTTGGCAGGTAGTGCTTCCACTTCTTTTCTACTAGGTGCTCAACATGTTTCGGGCTCTCATGTACCTATCATCAGGAGCTGACGGCTGCGTGATGTTATAGACTTGTGTTGGTATGTGCCGTGGGTGCGGGAAGGTTGTCAAGACCGGTTGGCACGTAGTGCTTCCACTTCCCTTCTACTAGTTGCTCAACATGTTTCGGGCAACCATGTGCCCATTATCAGGAGCTGACGACTGTGTGATATTATAGCATTGTATTGGTAAGTGCCGTGGCTGCGGGAAGGTTGTCAAGACCGGTTGGCAGGTAGTGCTTCCACTTCTCTTCTACTAGATGCTCAACATGTTTCGGGCAAACTTGTGCCCATTATCAGGAGCTGACGACTGCGTGATGTTATAGCCTTGTGTTGGTAAGTGCCGTGGCTGCGGGAATGTTGTCAAGACAGGTTGGCAGGTAGTGATTCCACTTCTTTTCTACTAGTTGCTCAACATGTTTCGGGCAACCATGTGCCCATCATCAGGAGATGACAACTGCGTGAATTTATAGCCTTGTGTTGGTATGTGCCGTGGCTGCGGGAAGGTTGTCAAGACCGGTTGGCATTTAGTGCGTCCAATTCTCTTCTACTAGTTTCTCAACATGTTTCGGGCAACCATGTGCCGATCATCAGGAGCTGACGACTGCGTGATGTTATAAACTTGTGTTGGTATATGCCGTGGCTGCGGGAAGGTTGTCAAGACAGGTTAGCAGGTAGTGCTTCAAGTTCTTCTCTACTAGTTGCTATACATGTTTCGGGCAACGTTGTGCCCATCATCAGGAGCTGACGACTGCGTGATTTTATAGCCTTGTGTTGGTATATGCCGTGGCTGCGGGAAGGTTATTAAGACCGGTTGGCAGGTAGTGCTTCCACTTCTCTATTACTAATTGCTCAACATGTTTCGGGCAACCATGTGCCCATCACCAGGAGCTGACGACTGCGTGATTTTATAGACTTCTGTTAGTATGTGCCGTGGCTGCGGGAAGGTTGTCAAAACCGGTTGGCAGTTAGTGCGTCCACTTCTCTTCTACTAGTTGCTCAACATGTTTGGGCAACCATGTGCCCATCATCAGGAGCTGACGACTGCGTGATGTTATAGACTTGTGTTGGTATTTGCCGTGGCTGCATGGAGGTTGTCAAGACCGGTTGGCAGGTTGTGTTTCCACTTCTCTTTTACTAGTTGCTCAACATGTTTCGGGCAACCATGTGCCCATTATCAGGAGCTGATGACTGCGTAATATTATAGACTTGTGTTGGTATGTGCCGTGGCTGCGGGAAGGTTGTCAAGACCGGTTGGCAGGTAGTGCTTCCACTTCTCTTCTAATAGTTGCTCAAAATGTTTCGGGCAACCTTGTGCACATCATCAGGTGCTGACAAAAAGCGTGATTTTATAGTCTTTTGTTGGTATGTGCCGTGGCTGCGGGAAGGTTGTCAAGACCGGTTGGCATTTAGTGCGTCCACTTCTCTTCTACTAGTTGCTCAACAAGTTTCGGTCAACTATGTGCCAATCATCAGGAGTTGACGACTGCGTGATGTTATAGACTTGTGTTGGTATTTGCCGTGGCTGCATGGAGGTTGTCAAGACCGGTTGGCAGGTAGTGCTTCCACTTCTTTTCTACAAGTTGCTCAACATGTTTCGTGTAACGTTGTGCCAATCATCAGGAGCTGACGACTGCGTGATGTTATAGACTTGTTTTGGTATTTGCCGTGGCTGCGGGAAGGTTGTCAAGACCGGTTGGCAGGTAGTGCTTCCACTTCTATTCTACTAGTTGCTCAACATGTTCCGGGCAACCATGTGCCCATCATCAGGAGATGACGACTGCGTGATTTTATAGACTTGTGTTGGTATTTGCCGTGGCTGCATGGAGGTGGTCAGGACCGGTTGGCAGTTAGTGCTTCCACTTCTCTTCTACTAGTTGCTCAACATGTTAAGGGCAACCATGTGCCCATCATCAGGAGCTGACGACTGCGTGATTTTATAGCCTTGTGTTGGTATGTGCCGTGGCTGCGGGAAGTTTGTCAAGACCGGTTGGCAGGTAGTGCTTCCACTTCTTTTCTACTAGTTGCTCAACATGTTTCGGGCAACCATGTGTCCATCATCAGGAGCTGACAAATGCGTGATGTTATAGCCTTGTGTTGGTATATGCCGTGGCTGCGGGAAGGTTGTCAAGACCGGTTGGCAGTTAGTGCTTCCACTTCTTTTCTACTAGTTGCTCAACATGTTTCGGGGAAACCATGTGCCCATCATCAGGAGCTGACGACTGCGTGATATTATAGACTAGTGTTGGTATATGCCGTGGCTGCGGAAAGGTTGTCAAGACCGGTTGGCAGTTAGTGCGTCCACTTCTCTTCTACTAGTAGCTCAACATGTTTCGTGCAAACATGTGCCATCATCTGGAGCTGACGACTGCGTGATGTTATAGAATTGTGTTGGTATATGCCGTGGCTGCGGGAAGGTTGTCAAAACCGGTTGGTAGGTAGTGCTTCCACTTCTTTTCTACTAGTTGCTCAAAATGTTTCGGGCAACAATGTGCCCATCATCAGGAGATGACGACTGTATGATATTATATCCTTGTGTTGGTATATGCCGTGGCTGCGGGAAGGTTGTCAAGACCGGTTGGTAGGTAGTGATTCCACTTCTTTTCTACTAGTTGCTCAACATGTTTCGGGCAACCATGTGCCCAAAATCAGGAGCTGACGACTGCGTGATGTTATAGAATTGTGTTGGAATTTGCCGTGGCTGCATGGAGGTGGTCAAGACTGGTTGGCCGGTAGTGCTTCCACTTCTCAACTACTATTTGCTCAACATGTTTCGGGCAAACATGAGCCCTTTATCAGGAGCTGACGACTGCGTGATGTTATAGGCTTGTGTTGGTATGTGCCGTGGCTGCGGGAAAGTTGTCAAGACCGGTTGGTATGTAGTGCTTCCACTTCTCTTCTACTAGATGCTCAACATGTTTCGGGCAACCATGTGCCCATCATCAGGTGCTGATGACTGAGCAATTTTATAGCCTTGTGTTGGTATGTGCCGTGGCTGCGGGAAGGATGTCAAGACCGGTTGGCAGTTAGTGCGTCCACTACTCTTCTACTAGTTTCTCAACATGTTTCGGGCAACCATGTGCCCATCATCAGGAGCTGACGATTCCGAGATGTTATAAATTTGATTGGTATATGCCGTGGCTGCGAGAAGGTTGTCAAGACCGGTTGGCAGCTAGTGTTTCCACTTCTTTTCTACTAGTTGCTCAACATGTTTCGGGCAACCATGTGCCCATCATCAGGAGCTGACGACTGCGTGATCTTATAGCCTTGTGTTGGTATATGCCGTGGCTGCGGGAAGGTTGTCAAGACCGGTTGGCAGGTAGTGCTTCCACTTCTTTTATAATAGTTGCTCAACATGTTTCGGGCAACCATGTGCCCATCATTAGGAGATGACAACTGCGTGATTTCATAGACTAATGTTGGTATGTGCCGTGGTTGCATGGAGGTGGTCATGACCGGTTGGCAGGTAGTGTTTCCACTTCTGTTCTACTAGTTGCTCAACATGTTTCGGGCAACCATGTGCCCATCATCAGGAGCTGACGACTGCGTGATTTTATAGGTTTGTGTATGTATGTGCCGTGGCTGCGGGAAGGTTGTCAAGACCGGATGGCAGGTAGTGCTTCCACTTCTCTTCTACTAGTTGCTGAACATGTTTCGGGCAACCATGTGCCCATCATCAGGAGCTGACGTCTGCGTGATGTTTTAGCCTTGTGTTGGTATATGCCGTGGCTGCGGGAAGGTTGTCAAGACCGGTTGGCAGTTAGTGCGTCCACTTCCCTTCTACTAGTTGCTCAACATGTTTCGGGCAACCATGTGCCCATCATCAGGAGCTGACGACTGCGTGATGTTATAGAATTGTGTTGGTATGTGCCGTGGCTGCGGGAAGGTTGTCAAGACCGTTTGGCAGGTAGTGCTTCAACTTCTCTTCTACTAATTGCTCAACATGTTTCGGGCAACCATGTGCCCATCATCAGGAGCTGACGACTGCGTGATGTTATAGACTTGTGTTGGTATGTGCCGTGGCTGCGGGAAGGTTGTCAAGACCGGTTGGCAGGTAGTGTTTCCACTTCTCTTCTACTAGTTGCTCTAAATGTTTCGGGGAAACCGAGTGCCCATCATCGGGAGCTGACGACTGCGTGATGTTATAGACTTGTGTTGGTATGTGCCGTGGGTGCGGGAAGGTTGTCAAGACCGGTTGGCAGGTAGTGCTTCCACTTCTCTTCTACTAGTTGCTCTACATGTTACGGGGAAACCGAGTGCCCATAATCGGGAGCTGACGACTGCGTGATGTTATAGACTTGTGTTGGTATGTGCCGTGGCTGCGGGAAGGTTGTCAAGACCGGTTGGTAGGTAGTGCTTCCACTTCTTTTCTACTAGTTGCTCAACATGTTTCGGGCAACCATGTGCCCAACATCAGGAGCTGGCGACTGCGTGATTTTATAGACTTGTGTTGGTATTTGCCGTGGCTGCATGGAGGTGGTCAAGACCGGTTGGCCGGTAGTGCTTCCACTTCTCTTTTACTAGTTGCTCAACATGTTTCGGGTAACCATGTGCCCATTATCAGGAGCTGACGAATGCGTAATTTTATAGCCTTGTGTTGGTATGTGCCGTGGGTGCGGGAAGGTTGTCAAGACCGGTTGGCAGTTAGTGCGTCCACTTCTCTTCTACTATTTGCTCAACATGTTTCAGGCAACCATGTGCACATCATCAGGAGCTGACGACTGCGTGATTTTATAGACTTTTGTTGGTATATGCCGTGGCTGCGGGAAGGTTGTCAAGACCGGATGACAGCTAGTGCTTCCACTTCTTTTCTACAAGTTGCTCAACATGTTTCGGGCAACCATGTGCCCATCATCAGGAGCTGACGACTGCGTGATTTTATAGACATTTTTCAGTAAATGCCGTGGCTGCGGGAAGGTTTGCAAGACCGTTTGGCAGCTAGTGCTACCACTTCTTTTCTACTATTTGCTCAACATGTTTCGGGCATCCATGTGCCCTTTATCAGGAGCTGACGAATGCGTGATATTATAGCCTTGTGTTGGTATGTGCCGTGGCTGCGGGAAGGTTGTCAAGACCGGTTGGCAGGTAGTGCTTCCACTTCTCTTCTACTAGTTGCTCAACATGTTTCGGGCAACAATGTGCCCATCATCAGGAGCTGAAGACTGCGTTATTTTATAGCCTTGTGTTGGTATGTGCCGTGGCTGCGGGAAGGTTGTCAAAACCGGTTGGACGGTAGTGTTTCCATTTCTCTTCTACTAGTTGCTCAACATGTTCCGGGCAACCATGTGCCCATCATCAGGAACTGACGACTACGTGATATTATAGCCTTGTGTTGGTATGTGCCCTGGCTGCGGGAAGGTTGTCAAGACCGTTTGGTAGGTAGTGCTTCCAGTTCTCTTCTACTAGTTGCTCAACATGTTTCGGGCATCCATGTGCCCTTTATCAGGAGCTGACGAATGCGTGATATTATAGCCTTGTGTTGGTACGTGCCGTGGCTGCGGGAAGGTTGTCAAGACCGGTTGGCAGGTAGTGCTTCCACTTCTCTTCTACTAGTTGCTCAACATGTTTCGGGCAACCATGTGCCCATCATCAGGAGCTGACGACTGCGTGATTTTATAGACTTGTGTTAATATGTGCCGTGGCTGCGTGAAGTTTGTCAAGACCGGTTGGCAGCTAGTGCTTCCACTTCTCTTCTACTAGTTGCTCAACATGTTCCGGGCAACCATGTGCCCATCATCAGGAACTGACGACTACGTGATATTATAGCCTTGTGTTGTTATGTGCCCTGGCTGCGGGAAGGTTGTCAAGACCGTTTGGTAGGTAGTGCTTCCAGTTCTCTTCTACTAGTTGCTCAACATGTTTCGGGCAACCATGTGCCCATCATCAGGAGTTGACAACTGCGTGATTTTATAGACTTGTGTTGTTATATGCCGTGGCTGCGGGAAGGGTGTCAAGACCGGTTGGCAGCTAGTGATTCTACTTCTTTTCTACTAGTTGCTCAACATGTTTCGGGCAACCATGTGCCCTTCATCAGGAGTTGACGTCTGCGTGATGTTATAGACTTGTGTTGTTATATGCCGTGGCTGCGGGAAGTTTGTCAAGACCGGTTGGCAGGAATTGCTTCCACTTCTTTTCTACTATTTGCTCAACATGTTTCGGGCAACCATGTGCCCATCATCAGGAGCTGACAACTGCGTGATTTTATAGACTTGTGTTGGTATTTGCCGTGGCTGCATGGAGGTGGTCATGACCGTTTGGCAGGTAGTGC
>Ga0209755_10004940_pt1 | contig 15420 bp, 12 predicted proteins | sample TergutCo191P1_FD_187301 | JGI IMG/M metagenome (GOLD analysis project Ga0209755, IMG submission 187301) | Cornitermes sp. P1 segment gut microbial communities from Petit-Saut dam, French Guiana - Co191P1 (SPAdes) (version 2) | ecosystem: Host-associated > Arthropoda: Insects > Digestive system... | reverse complement strand
TGACGAGGCGGTTACGCACTGGGCGTCGGCGGTGCGGCATACCCATATCCGCCTGCGAAGCGATGCGCTGTACACCGAAACGAATCTGCACCTTAGCGCCGAACGGGCTGCCGATGTAAAGGCGCGCTATGAAGCGTTGCACCCCGGCCGCACCAACCTATTCGCCGATAGCGACGCCGACCGCATTAGCGTGCTGTACCATGCCGGTGCGTTCGCCCCCGAGGATATTTATTACGCGGAGCTATATAAAGGAAGCGCCCATGAAAACCTTCAAGCTAAAAAGCCACCCCGACCCCGCCTACGAAGTAACAAACTTCCGCTGGCAGACCGACCCGCGCAATAACGCGCTTATTACCTGGCAATGGCCGCAGCACCCGGATGTCAAGTACATGCTGGCCGCCGCCAGCGAAACCATGCCCGACGACCCGCTAAAATGGTTTATGAAAAACCCGGCCGCGCATTCGGTCATTACGCGCAATTTGGCCACCCATTATGAAATTGCCATTGGGGCAGCGCCGCGTCATTTCTTTTTTGCGCCGGCATATTTGTTAAAAAAAGACGTGGCGGTGTACGGGCCGCTGTTGGTTACAGACTTGTTATATGCGAAGGTGCATGTGACGACGCGCATTATTAATACGCCCATGCCTTTTTCACCGTACAAGCGGGTGAAGTTTTCGCTCAGTTATTCCGAGGCGCATGGTGCGGAGCTTAGCCGCCGGGCGTTGCGGTATACCTTGCACGAGTTTAACCGCCACATCGGCACGTATCCGTTGGATGACACGGTGCAGTCCGGCGGGGTGCTTCATATAAAAAAGACGCAGCATGTACGTTTTGTCATTGAAGAAGAATTTGCCCATGTTTTGGCCCTGATATAGGAAGGTAGGACATTTATGCAAAAGCATGTTATCTGCCCGTTTTGCTGTCACAAATTTGCCCCCAACGAGGCGGACTTTCGCCTGACGGGGACGTTTGAGGCGAAGGCGGTAAAATCGCGCGGGCGGCCGCGCAAGTCCGGGCCGGATAAAGTGCTGGACGAACGCCTACAGACCTATCACTTGGAAGTGCTGCAAAACACCCCCGCCGAGGCGAAGAAAAACGCCATGGAGCTGCCCGTGGTGCGCCTTACCGACGAGGGGGTCAAGTATTCGCAAGAAGATACGGAGGCGCGGGGTTTTATCCAGCAGGTCACGTATATTGACCCCAAGGGGTATAAATATGTTACCGAAGTGCGGCTGTGCCCCTACTGCCACAACACGCTGCCCACGGGCTACGGCGCGCGGGACACGCTGCTTATTTCTATTTTGGGGGATGCGCGCAGCGGCAAGTCGGTGTATTTGACTATGCTGATTAATGAGTTAGAAAATAATCCTGATTTGGCGTCCAAGCTGACCTTTATTGGGGATACCCGCGTGCGCGATATCTTCACCGAGCAGTATCAAACGCCGTTGCTGAAGGAACACAAGCTAATCTCTTCGACTAAGCGGAAAAAAATCCCGCCCTTTGCCTTCAATTTTTGGTATCAATACAAAGGCCCGGACGGCGAGGTGCTGGAAAATAACCTGGATATCATTTTCTATGACATTGCCGGCGAGGACTTGCGGGACGAAGCCGCTATCCGCCAAAACGGCTTTAACATCCGCGATTCGGCGGGGCTTATTTTCCTGGCTGACCCGACTAATTTCCCTACCTTGCGTGACCTGTTCCGCTTCTCGGACGATGTGTTAATCGACGCCGTGCCGCCGGATAATTCTAACCAGGCTATTTTTAACACCCTATACAATTACTTCATTGGGCTGGAGAAAAATAAATCCCAAATCCCCTTCGCGCTGGCGGTGTCCAAGGCGGATTTATTCCGCTATGCCCGGTTCGACTATTTTGACAACCGGCCGGAAAACCGCGTCCAGCACTTACTCATTGATGAGAACCATAAAGACGCGCTGAATATGCGCACCACCCGTGCCCTTAACACCGAAGTGCGTGAACTCTTCGCCCATGTAAAAGAGGATGCGCTGGTAAACAACGCGCTGGGCTGTTTTGCCCATGTGTCCTGTTTCGCCTTCTCCTCTTTAGGCAAAAAGCCCGCCATCGAACAAATTGTTGACCCAAAAACAAACGAAACCATCGAAACCGGGCATTTAGACGGCCCGCCCCTGCCCTTCCGCGTCAAAGACCCCTTCTACTGGATACTCATGAAGCGCGGACTCCTGCATAAACTGGAAAACGGCCAGTACCTGACCAACACCAACGACGCGCCCGCCGTGCAACAAAAAAAGCGCCCCTGGTGGCGGCGGTTGTTTGGGTTGAGGTAGGGCAAAAGATTAAAACCGTGGGGCGCTGCCCCACACCCCGCAAGGGGAGGCAAGCTCCCCTTGACCCCTATTATACTTCGCACGGCTTGACGGTTATTACTGTCAGACCGCGCAACGCGCGCAAAAAGTTTGGGTCAAGCCTTTTTAAAGGCTTGCGGGGTGTGGGGCAGCGCCCCACGGTTTTACTCTTGTATAATCTCCGCCAGCTCTCCCAGCCGCCGCGCCAGTGCCGTAAACCGCCGCGTTACCAAGTTATTGTCCACCATGCGGTGCATGGTTTCGGGCGCGCCTACTAGGACGGCCAGTTGCTTGGCGCGGGTTACGGCGGTGTATAGGAGGTTGCGGGTTAAAAGCATAGGCGGGCCGCCCAGGAGGGGGATGACTACTACTTTGTATTCACTGCCTTGGGACTTGTGTACGGTAACGGCGTAGGCAAGCTCCAGCTCGTCGAGCCGCGAGTATTCGTAGGATACGCGCCGGTTATCGTCGAACAGGACGGTCAGCGTGTTTTCTTCGTCGTCTATGGCCTCGATTAGGCCCATGTCGCCGTTGTAAATGCCCGTGCCGCGGTCGATGGTGCGGGCACGGCCGGTGGGCTGGATTTCCAGCTGCTCCCAGGCGGCGTCGTAGTTGTTGCGTATTTGCATGACCTTGTCCCCTACACGGAAAATTATTGAGCCGGCTTCGCGCTCTTTTTTATTGGGCGCGGGCGGGTTCAATTTCGCTTGCAGGAGGGTGTTAAGGCGCGCCACGCCCAAGGCGGATTTTCGCATGGGGGTCAGGACTTGCACGTCGTTTTTCGGGTCGCAGTTGGCGTAGGCGGGCAGGCGGTTTGCCACTAAATCGACCAGCGTATGGGCCACGTCCTCGGGCGTATGGCGCTTGACGAAGAAAAAGTCCTTCTCGCGCTCGTTAATTTGCGGGTACTGGCCGTGGTTGATGCGATGCGCGTTCATGATAATGGCCGACTCCTGCGCCTGACGGAAAATTTCCGTTAGGCGCACCACCGTTACCGCCTGCGAATCAATGATATCTTTTAACACCGCGCCCGCACCCACGCTGGGTAGCTGGTCAACATCGCCCACCAAGATTAGCCGCGTACCCGCCGCCACGGCCTTCAACAGGCTGTGCATGAGCAAAATGTCCAGCATACTGGCTTCGTCTACAATTAAGACATCGCATTCCAGCGGGTTCTCTTCGTTGCGGTTAAACACCGTGCGGCGGCTGTCATCGGAAATAAATTGGACTTCTAACAGACGATGCACGGTGCGGGCGTCGCGGCCGGTGGCTTCGGTCATGCGTTTGGCGGCACGGCCGGTGGGCGCTGCCAAAATAACGGTGGCATCGCCCCGCTCCAACAGGCCGATTAGCGTGTTGATTACCGTCGTTTTGCCTGTGCCCGGCCCGCCGGTGATGACCAGCACCCCCCGGGTCATGGCGGCGCGCAGGGCTTCTTCTTGCCCGGCAGACAGCGCAATGTCCCCGCCGGGCAACGCCATCTCGGCAGCGGGGGCGGCCGACACCGCCGCCAGCCGATGCAATAACTGCGCCACGCCCCGCTCGGCATAATACAAGACGCTAGCGAATACTAAATACCCGTTGTCAAACGTTTCGCGCAGGATAAGGCGCTCCATTTGCATCCGCACCAGCTCGTTATCAATGGTGGCGGGGTCAACTTCCAGCAGGGCTACGCTTTGGCGCACCAATTCTTCTTGAGGCAGGTAGGTGTGCCCCTCCGCCGAGGCTTCCCACAATAGAAAGCGCACCCCGGCGGAAATACGTTCACCCGAAAGCGCATCGCAGCCCAAACGCCGGGCAATGGCATCTGCCGTTTTAAAGCCAATGCCGTCAATATCATCCGCTAGGCGGAAGGGGTTTGAGCGCACCAACTCCACCGTTTCGTTTTTATATTTTTTGTAAATGCGCATCGCCATGCCGGGCGTAATGCCGTATTCTTGCAAAAATAAAATGGCCTGCCGCTGGTCAGTCTGCGCGTGAAACGCCTCGCTGAAACGGTATGCCATTTTTTCGGAAATGCCGCGCAGGCCGGCCAGGCGCTCGGGCTCGTTGGCGATGACATCAAAGGTATCTGCGCCAAAGCGGGTGACAATGCGCTTCGCCGTGCGTGCGCCAATGCCCTTGATGACGCCGCTTGCCAAATATTTCTCAACCTGCGCCAAACCGGTGGGCGCTAACCGCCGCGAGAAACTGACCGCCAACTGCCAGCCATACCGGGGATGATTCACAAACCGCCCGCCCACAAACAGCCGCTCGCCCTCGTATAATTGGGGCAGCGTGCCCGTGCAGGTAAAGCAGCCTTCCTCTTCGGTCATGTATTGTGCCAGCGACAGCTCGCCCTCTTCGTCCAAACGTAAAATAAACACCGAATAGCCGTTCTCGGTGTTGTGGTAAATTACATTTTCGACCGTGCCTTCAAATTGTTGTCCGTCTTGGTTCATGGGCGGCAGTTTACCACAATTTGTAGGGGAACAAAAACAAAACCGCGGCGTTGTATACGTAAGAAGTAACCTGTGGGGTGGAGAAATGCATAATTGTGGAAAAACGCGGGAATTATTTTCCGCTTGGTATGACGGGGACGCGCCCGTTACCTTAGAAAATTGCGCCCAATGCGAACAAGCCTACGCCGATTTTACCGCATTGATGGACGAAGTGCGCGCATTGCCCGCGCCCGCTGTGCCGCTGGACTTCCACGCGCGGGTAATGAAGGCCGTGCGCGCCGAAGCGCAAGCGAACGCAAAGCAACTACCGCGGCGCAGGCGGGCGGCTGCCCCCTGGGCGGGGCTGGCGGCTGCCTGTTTCGCCATGGTGGCAGTGTTATTGTCGGGGGTGTGGGGTGCAACGGAGTACCCGGAATTTGTACCCATTGAACCGGTGGGTTTCATGGGTGCAATAGAAGTAGAACCCTTCGCCCGCCCCGCCCCGCCGGATGTGGACGAGCCCGCCGAGCCATTCGCCCCCCTGTTCGCAGTAGAGCTGATGGATGATTTGTTTTGGGATGTTGATTTTTATGCCTATATATATGAAGAAGCCCGCGCATGGCGGTTGGCGGCTACGGGCTTGTTGCTATTTGGCGGGCTGGGTGCTACTGTTATCGCGATTAAAAAATGGAAATGAGTGACGCCCCATGCCCATGGACGGAGCAATGCTGGCTTCGGTTGTACATGAATTGGAACGCCTGCTGGTAGGCGGGCGCATTGATAAAATCATCCAAAGCGAGGCGGATGAAATCATCATCGCCGCCCGTGCCGGCGGGGCTAATCACAAGCTGCTGCTGACCGCCAACGCCCAAGCGCCGCGCATTCACCTGACCGCGCTGGCAAAAACTGCGCCCCAGACTGCGCCGCAGTTTTGCATGGTGTTGCGCAAGCATCTTTCCGGCGGGCGCATTTTGGGTATTCGCCAGCCTCATTTCGAGCGCGTGGTGGAAATGGACATCGAAAACCGGACTGAAATGGGCGACACCGCCCGCAAAACGCTGCTTATTGAAATAATGGGCAAGCACAGCAATATCATTTTGCGCGATGCAAGCGGCAAGGTATTGGACGCGGTTAAGCATGTGCCGCCCTCGGTTAGCAGTGTGCGCACGGTGCTGCCCGGCGCGCAGTACCAGCCGCCGCCCAACCGCGGCAAGGCGAACCCGCTGGAAGCCGTACCCACCGGCGAAGCTTCGTTGTTCGAGCAGTTTAACGGCATTAGCCCGGTGCTATCCGAAGAAATTTGCGGTGAGGCGGCGCGCGGCGCGGGCTTGCCGGCGGCGTTTGCGCAGTTTGTGCAGCGCATACAAACGGGGGCGTTCGCGCCCCAACTGTACTTCGACGACACGGGCAAGGCGGTGGATATCACCCCGTGGCCGTTTTTTTTGTACGTGCAGCACCGTGCCCAACCTTATGATTCGCCCTCGGAAATGCTGGAAACGTTCTACCAACGGCGCGACACTGCCTACCGCCTACAGCAAAAAACCACCGACCTGCGCAAGGTCATTACCCTACTGCTGGAGCGCGCGCGCAAAAAATCCTTCGCCCACGAGAAAGACCTGACCGCCACCCACGACCGCGACACGCTGCGCATCCGCGGCGAGCTGTTGACCGCCTACCTGCACAAAGTGCCGCGCGGTGCGGCTACCTTCACCGCCGAGAATTTTTATGACGACAATGCGCCCATGGATATACCCCTCGACCCGGCCCTATCGCCCGCCGACAATGCGCAGCGGTTCTTTCGGCAATACAATAAGCAAAAACGCGCTGCCATTGCCCTTCAGGAACAAATTGCGCAAAACAACGCCGACATCACTTACCTGGAGTCCGTTCTGGCGGCATTGCAAAATTCCCACGCGGAGGAGGACATTGCCGAAATACGCGCCGAGCTGGCCGACCAGCGTTTCATCAAGCGCGCGCCCAAAACCAAACAAAAATCCCGCCCCGCCAAGCCGCTGCACTACACCTCATCCGACGGTTATGACCTGTACGTCGGCAAAAATAATACCCAAAACGATACCCTGACCCTGCGTACCGCCGGCCCTAATGACCTTTGGTTTCATACCAAGGACATACCCGGCTCCCACGTCATTCTCCTGACCCGCAACACCGACCCGCCCGAAACCACTTTGCACGAAGCCGCCAACCTGGCCGCCTACCACTCCCGCGCGCGCACGTCCTCCAACGTGCCCGTAGACTACGTAGCGCGCCGCCACGTAAAGAAGCCCGCCGGCGCGAAGCCGGGCTATGTGATATATGACTATCATAAGACACTGTATGTAACGCCGGTTGAGCCGAAAGAATAAGGTCAAAAGATAAAACCGTGGGGCGCTGCCCCACACCCCGCAAGGGGCACCGGCCCCTTGACCGCGGTTTTTGTGCCGGAAGATGGGTGCGAAAATAAACCCCCGCGAATGCCGTTGTTTTGGCATTCACGGGGGTTATTTATTGTACCCGGCAGGAATCGAACCTGCGACCTTCCGCTCCGGAGGCGGACGCTCTATCCCCTGAGCTACGGGTACGTGGAAAGATTAAAACCGTGGGGCGCTGCCCCACACCCCGCAAGGGGGGACACGCCCCCCTTGACCCCCATTTGCGCGTTGCGCGGTCTGACGGCTGTCCAAGTCGTGCCCGGCACAAAAAATGGGGTCAAGGGGTAAGCCCCTTGCAGGGGTTTGGGGGCAGCGCCCCCAAGGTTTTAATCTTTTGACCTTACTCTCTTGACTTTATCTTTACCCCTTCATAGCCTCGGCTACCTCGGCGGCGAAGTCGGTTTCTTTTTTCTCGATGCCCTCGCCCTTTTCGTAGCGGATGAAACGGGCTACGGAGATTTCGCAGGACGCGGACTTGCCTACGGACTTGAGGTAGTCGGCTACGGACATTCCGTCCTCTTTGACGTATTCTTGCTCCATTAGGCAGATTTCTTTGAAGGTCTTTTGCATACGACCGGTCGCCATTTTTTCTGCGATGTTGGCGGGCTTGCCTTCGGCCAGGGCTTGTTTGGTGTGGAAGTCGATTTCGTTTTTCACGTAGTCGGGGTCAACGCAGTTTTGGCAGACGTACTGGGGCGACATGGCGGCGATTTGCATACATACGTTTCGGCCGGCTTCCAAGCACGGGCCGGTGCATGAATTGTCATCGTCGTTGCATTTGTTCCACAGCATTTCGACCATAACGGCTACGCGGCCGCCGCCGTGGATGTATTCCACGATAGTACCGTTTTGCTTGGCTTCGTAACGCTCGAACCGGCGGATGCCGATGTTCTCGCCAATGGTGGAGATTTGCTGGGTCAGGACGTCTTTGACGGTTTGGGCGGGGTCGGCTGCCCATTTTTCTTCAAGGAGTGCTTCTACGGTAGAGGCGGTGGAGTTTAGTGCTTGGTTGGTTACGGCCTTTACGAAGTTGATGAAGCCTTCGTTTTTGGCAACGAAGTCGGTTTCGGAATTAACTTCAACTACTACGCCTTTTTTCTTGTCCTCGGACACGGCGGCTAATACGAGGCCCTCGGCGGCTACGCGACCGGCTTTTTTGGCGGCGGCTGCCAGACCCTTTTCCCGCAGAATTTCACCGGCGCGCTTGATGTCGCCATTTGCTTCGGTTAGCGCGTTTTTACACGCGGACATACCTGCGCCGGATGCATCGCGCAGCTCTTTTACCATTGCGGCGGTTATTTGCATGGGTATCACTCCTTATTCAGCTTCGACTACTTGCTCGATATCGGTGGGCACTTCTTCTTCATATTCTACGGCGGGGGCGTCGGCTTCGCCGGGGTCGTCCTCTTGCTCGCCTTGGCGAGCCTCCAGCACGGCGTCGGCCAGCTTGCCGGCGATGAGCTTTACCGCGCGGATGGCGTCGTCGTTGCCGGGGATGACGAAGTCGATTTCATCGGGGTCGCAGTTGGTGTCTACGATGCCCACCAGGGGGATGCCCAAGTTGCGGGCTTCTTGAATGGCGATATGCTCCTTGCGGGCGTCTACGATGAAGATGACGTTGGGCAGGCGTTTCATGCCTTTGATGCCGCCCAAGTTACGTTCCAGCTTTTCCATTTCATGTTCCAGCTTGGCGATTTCTTTTTTGGGCAGCATGGCCATGGTGCCGTCCATTTGCATACGCTCCAAATCGCGCAGGCGTTGGATGCGACCCTGCATGGTTTTGAAGTTGGTCAGCATACCGCCCAGCCAGCGTTCGTTGACATAGAACATGCCGCAACGCAAGGCTTCCTCTTTAATGGACTCTTGGGCTTGTTTTTTTGTGCCGACGAACAGCATCTCGCCGCCGTCTGCGATGATTGAGGCTACGGCTTTGTAGGCCTCGTCCATTTTGCGCACGGTTTTTTGCAGGTCGATGATGTAAATACCGTTACGCTCGGCGTAGATGTACTCCGCCATTTTGGGGTTCCAACGCCGGGTTTGGTGGCCGAAATGCACGCCCGCTTCCAGCAGTTGCTTCATGGATACTACTGCCATGGTTTGTTCCTCCTTGGGTTTCTTCCACCACGGCTTGGTGTTGAACAGTATGTCAACCCAAGTGCAAGCCGTGTGTGTAGTTTGTATAAATTTACTACAACTCATGCATTATAGTGCAGATGGCACGGAAAGCAAGGACATTCCCGTTTCGTGTAATATATTGGAAAAAGGAATGCTTTGCGGTAGTATCGGTGGGGACAGCGAGGGAAGGGGGTGGGGCGGTGGGCGGCTATATGCGCGGTGCTACGAAAAATTACGCGATGATTGGCGTCACGCGGGAAGTGGTTGCGTTTGTCGGCAAGCGCCAAACGCCAACCACATAACCCGCGCGAAGCCACTAATCACGCAATTTTTCTATCAGCACCGCGCATATAGCCGCCCACCGCCCCACCCCCTTCCCTCGCTTCCCGCCGGGTGCTATCGTAAAATTCTAGTTAGTAAACAGAGCAGTTTGTTTGGGATGAAACGTGTAAAAATTAGTACGTTATCTGCGAAGGGTGTAAATAACGCATATTGAATCCATCGCCGCAGGATTTCAAAAATTGTGTTTAAATTGCCTAACTGGCTGAACAGTCAAAAACAAAATGTGCGCATTTATGTACCACTTTGAATGTGGTACGTGCGTAAAATTTTATATAACGTGAGGCCGAAAATTGTGAATAGACTACAACAGGAAATTAAAGATTTTCACGAGCAACTAAAGCCTATACTTAGAAAAATTCTTGAACAATACAATGCTAGAACTGTTCAGAGAGTTTATAAAAACGTGATTATGCCTTGCAAGCATTTACTTCAAAAATGTTCTTTCAAAAGTAAGTTTGACACAGGTAGGCTATGTGCATTAGCATATTGGCTTTATATTTACGATTATAAACAACTCGCTTTAGAGATTTGTGAACTTACACATGATATAGATTTTGATTTTGAATATGGGTATAGCGGGCATGGTATTATAGATATATATGGACTTGAGATACGTATAGCAAGAGAAATTTTGGGCGAAAAACGGCATAATATTATCTCGTCCAAATCTTTGGACTTTTATTTATCCAAGTTGGTTAAAAAAAGCATTCGCTACCCTCAAATTCTAAGAGATGAAGAAATATCAAGCAGTATTGGTCTTTCAGAACATGACTTGCTTTCTGCACTTTATGATATGATTGGCAAGGGTGAAACAGGACTGTATGCTGAGCTTAATGAGAACTGGACGAAAATTGAACAAACAATAATTGAGTATATTGATTTATCAAAACAGTAAAGAATGAATATCATTCACTTTTCTCAGCAGTAATTCTTGCTTCCAATAATACGCATTGGTGGCGTTATTTCCATCCTTAGCAGTACGCATTCTAAGCAGTGTCTGTATCGGAATGCGTGCCCATTGAATTTAGAATGCTGGGCATTGGAATGGGGATGAACGGGCAGACTAAAACCCGACTGCCCGTTCATCCCCACTACCCATAGACAGGAGCAATTTCTTTGGATTCTTCAATTATTGCCCTCATTATAATAGGCGTCATGATGATTCTTTTCATTTCCGAGTACATCCCGTTGGCTACTACCTCTATTTTGGCGTGCCTAGCCATGGCTATTTTCGGGGTTATCCCTTTCACCACAGCCTTCGCGGGGTTTGGCAGTGACATTGTATTTTTGATGGCGGGGATGATAACGGTGGGCAATGCTTTGTTTGAAACGGGGGCTGCGCCGTTGATGGGTAAGAAGATTATCTCGTTGGTGGGCACGAATGAAAAAATTTTCATACTTGTATTAATTTTGGTGGCTATTCCCATGTCGGCGTTTTTGTCTAACACGGCTACGGCGGCTATTATGCTTCCTTTGGCGGCGTCGTCTATTGGGGTCAGCGGGGGCAAGTTGACCAAGAAGAATACCTATATGATTGTGGGCATGGCGGCGGTGACGGGGGGCGGGTTGACGCTGGTGTCCAGCCCGCCCCAGTTAATTGCGCAGAATTTGCTGACCGAGGGCGGCCATGAGACGATGGGCTTTTTTGACATTGGGATGTTTGGGCTGCCTTTGTTTGCGTTATTGATTGTGTATGCGCTGACCATTGGCTATCGTTTGCAAAAGAGGGCTTTTGACTTTGAGGAAGAAATAGCGGATGTGCCTGTGGCAGAGGAAGCCCCGGTGTACACCACCACGCAGAAGGTGCGCATGGGCATTTCTGTTATCGTGCTGGTGCTTTGTGTAGTGGCATTTGTGCGGGAGATGTGGTCGCCGGGGGTCATTGCCATGCTGGGGGCGGCGGTGTGCATTGCCACGGGTTGCATCAAGCAAAAAATGGCGTTTGAGAAAATGGACTGGACTACGGTGATTATCTTTGGCTGTTCCTTCGGCTTCGCGGCGGGGTTGGAGCAAAGCGGCGCGGGGGTCATGATGGCGAACGCCACCATTGCGCTGCTGGGGGATGCGGTAACGCCCTGGCTGTTATGCGCGGTGCTGGCGCTGATTGCGGTGCTGCTGACCAATTTTATGTCCAGCACAGCCACGGCGGCGTTGTTGCTGCCCATCGGCATATTTTCCGCGGTGGAGCTGGGGTACGATGTGCGCAGCGTGGCTATGGCGGTGGCCATTGCCTCCAGCATCGGCTATGCCACGCCCATGGCTACCCCGCCCATGACCATGACGCTGGCGGGGGGCTACCGCTTCAAGGACTATATCAAAATGGGCGGGTTGTATAATATCTTGGCGTATATTTTGGTGGTGCTGTTATTTCCGCTGGTGTTGAATTTCTAATAAAAGAAAGAGGGGTAATCATGCTGACAAAAATCACGAATCGCGAGTTGATGACTACCATGGAAGCGAGGAAAAAGTATGAAACAAAGTATTTTACTATGCACATTGTCGAGCAGGTAGACATGACCGTGCAGCACGATAAAGGCTATGTTTTATACACCGCTGATAAACGGGGGGAATTGCTGGCCGTACCCCGCAAGGAATATGAAGGAAAAATAATTGGGCACATGATGGGCGATAACGCGCCTGAATTGTCTATCGTGGGGGATGTAATTCATCATGAATAATCCGACCATTTTTAAGCTGGCTGCCTATGGCAGGATGTTTTTGCCCTTATATTTTCAACCAAACGGCGGTACAGCCATGGAATTTGTGCAAATGAAAGTAGACACGGGGGCAGATTTTACCACCATGTCAAAAGAAAATTTGTATACACTGGGCTACGATTATGCGTGGATAAAAACGAACGCATTCACCGGGGATGAATACAACATATCTACTGCTGCCGGTGATACGGAAGTTGTTGGCATACTTCAAATACCTTTAATCAATTTGTTGGGGTATGAAGCTACACACTGGCCATTCCGTATCATCATGGACGAACGACGCGACTTCCGTAATCTGCTGGGGCGCGATTTATTAGCCGGCTTTGACTACACCTTCCGAAACAGTGCGAATCAATTTGAAATTATACGAACAAGCAACTTTAAGCCCTTATATGCATTTATGCAGGGGCAAAGCATTCATGAGGCACACAACTAGGAGGCATTTATGCTACACGCACATTACTTAACCTGCGATTTGGATGGTTTGCATCCCCGTTTTAGCTGGAAAATCTCCACCGACCTACCCAACGCCATGCAACAAGCCTATCATTTGGAAGTCTGCGCCGACGGCTTTCTGCACGATAGTGGCGAAGTGTTTACCGACCAATCTATTTTCGTAGCCTACTGCGGCAGCCCGTTGCACTATGCCGCTGTGTACAGCTGGCGGGTGCGGGTATGCGTCAACGACGCATGGAGCGAATGGAGCGATTACGCCGCCTTTGAGACGGCGTTGGAAAAATGGCAAGCCCCCTTCATCCAAGCCGACGACGCCCCGGGCGAATCCTGCGCCAAGATTTTCCGCCGGGAAATAACCCTGCGCAAGCCCGTGCAGTCTGCCCGGGTATATGCCACTGCCTTGGGGCTGTACGACCTGCAAATTAACGGCAGGGCGGTGACGGACACCTGCTTCAACCCCGGCTGGTCGGCGTATCAAAAACGGGTGCTGTATCAGACATTTGACCCAACGCCGTATCTTTCCAACGGGAAAAACACGCTGGAAGCCACCGTAGCCCCGGGCTGGTACAAGGGCGATTTGGGCTTCGTGCAGAGCCGCAATTTGTACGGGGATAAAATGGCCTTCGCCGCGCAGATAGACATTACGTATACCGACGGCAGCGCCGAAACCATCCTAACCGACGAAAGCTGGCAATTCGCCGATTCGCCCATCGTGTACACGGAAATCTACCACGGCGAAACCTACGACGCCCGGCGGGAAAACCCCACCCACTGGCAGCCCGCCACCCTTATGCCCGCGCCGGCTTTTGCCGTTGAACCCTTCGACGGCGTGCCTGTGCGGCGGCAGGAAGTTTTCGCGCCCATTGCCTTTTTCACCACCCCCAAGGGCGAGCGCGTGCTGGACTTTGGGCAAAACCTGACGGGGTGGGTGGCGTTCCACGTTTCGGGCAACGCGGGCGACCAAGTAATCCTACGCCACGCCGAAGCCTTGGACAGCGAAGGCAATTTCTACACCGACAATTTGCGCCACGCCCGCTGCACCGATACCTATATTTTAGGCGGCGGCAGCGAGAAAATTTACCAGCCCCGCTTCACCTTCCACGGCTTTCGCTATGTAGCGTTAGACGCCTACCCCGGCGACATTGACCCCGCCCGGTTCGAGGCCGTTGCCCTGTATTCCGACATGGAAAAAACCGGTGATTTTGAATGCAGCGAGCCGCTGATTAATCAACTGCAAAAAAATATCACCTGGGGGCTGCGGGGCAATTTCCTGGACATCCCCACCGACTGCCCCCAGCGGGACGAACGCATGGGCTGGACGGGGGATGCGCAGGTGTTCATCCCCACGGCTGCTTATTTATATGATGTGCGGGTGTTTTTTAAAAAATGGCTGCGGGATTTGGCGCTGGAGCAATACCCCGACGGCGGCGTGCCCTATGTCGTGCCCGACATCATCCGCCTAGACCCCAAGCTGGACTTCGAGCATTCCTCTTGCGGGTGGGGCGATGCGGCGGTGATTGTCCCGTGGGCGCTGTACCAAGCCTACGGCGACGCGCGCCTGTTGGCGAACCAGTACGCCAGTATGCGCGGCTGGGTCGAATACATCCGCGCCCGCGCCAACAATAACCTGTGGAACACGGGCTACCACTACGCCGATTGGGTGGCGCTGGATGCCAAAGAAGGCAGCTGCCACGGCGCAACCCCCACGGACTTGTGCGCCACGGCGTACTATGCCTACTCCACCTCGCTACTGGCGAAAGCCGCCGCCGCGCTGGGCAATGACGCCGACGCAGTGAAATATCGTTCATTACACGCCGACATCGTGCAAGCCTACCAGCAGGAATTTTTCACCCCAACGGGGCGGCTGGCGGCGCACACCCAAACGGCGCATATCCTATCGCTGGTATTCGACCTAACGCCCGACGCCTTCATCTCCCGTACCATCGGCACGCTGGTGCAACTCATCGCCGACAACGGCGGACATCTAGTAACGGGCTTCCTGGGCACGCCCCATTTCTGCCACGCCCTAAGCCAAAACAACCGCCTAGCCGAAGCCTACGCCCTACTCCAGCGCGAGGAGTACCCCTCGTGGCTGTACCAAGTCAAGGCCGGCGCGACCACCATATGGGAACACATGGACGGCATAAAGCCCGACGGCACGCTATGGAGCGCCGAAATGAATTCCTTCAATCACTACGCCTACGGCGCCATAGGCGATTGGCTATACACCGTAGTAGCGGGCATTACCCCAACCGAACCGGGCTACAAGCGAATAAAAATAGCGCCCCAACCGGGCGGAACACTAACCCACGCCCGCGCCACCCTACGAACCCCCTACGGCACACTCGAATCCGCTTGGGAAATAAAAGATGAAAAATTTTCGTTACGCGTTATAATCCCCCCCAACACCACAGCAGAGGTACGCCTGCCCAACGGCGAAGTCCATACCGTGGGAAGCGGCACATATGTGTACGCGGGGGAGAAGTAAAACCTCGGGGCGCTGCCCCGAACCCCGCAAGCCTTTAAAAAGGCTTGACCCAAACTTTTTGCGCGCGGTGCGCGGTCTGACAGTTGACTACCGTCAAGCCATGCGAAGCAAAGTGGGGGTCAAGGG
>Ga0209755_10004939_pt1 | contig 15424 bp, 6 predicted proteins | sample TergutCo191P1_FD_187301 | JGI IMG/M metagenome (GOLD analysis project Ga0209755, IMG submission 187301) | Cornitermes sp. P1 segment gut microbial communities from Petit-Saut dam, French Guiana - Co191P1 (SPAdes) (version 2) | ecosystem: Host-associated > Arthropoda: Insects > Digestive system >... | reverse complement strand
CCAGTTTCGTAGGCCCGGCATCAAAGCCTGTGCCGCTAACAGATGAAGAAATCATCTCGATGGGACTGGAAATTCCAAATTTCGAGTTGGATTTGGATATTGGCGAGTTGGTACGCATCATAACGGGTCCTTTCGAAGGCTCTGTGGGCAACGTGAAAGAAATAAACCATCAAAAGAAAACCGTTTCCGTAACACTAAGCGTTTTCGGACGGGAAACGCAAGTTGAAGTAGATTATCACGTCCTGCAAAGGATGTAATAATATTAGGAAAGCATCCGGCACACGCCGGACTATAATCTGTGGGAGAGCAAAACCACCCAAGCCCCATTTCGGTTTTTTGAAGAGGGGGTTTGGGGGAGAAACTTTTTTCCCTAAAAAAGTTTCTCTCCCAAGGTTTTCAAGGTTTTCAAGCTCGCTTACCACAAGGAGGAAAAGAAATGGCAAAGAAAATCACGGCTTATGTAAAATTGCAAATTGAAGCCGGAAAAGCAAGCCCCGCACCACCGGTAGGTCCTGCGTTGGGTCAACACGGTCTTAACATGATGGGCTTCTGTAAAGAGTTTAACGAGCGCACCAAAAACGACGCAGGTATGATAATTCCCGTTGTCGTAACCGTTTATGCGGATAAAAGTTTTTCGTTTATCACAAAAACTCCGCCGGCACCAGTTCTTATCAAGAAAGCCGTAAAATTGGACAAGGCAAGCGGCACACCCGGCCCCAACGAAAAAGTTGCAACAATTTCGAAAGCCGATGTGCAAAAAATCGCCGAACTGAAAATGGTAGACCTTAACGCCGCAAACATCGACACAGCAATGAGCATGATAGCCGGCACTGCCCGTAGCATGGGCATTGTCGTAGAAAGTTAAGGGAGGCGAAAAATATGAAACGTGGAAAAAAATACACAGATGCCGCTAAACTAGTTGATGCGGCTAAATTATACGATGTGCAAGAAGCCATCGACCTTGTGCAAAAAACCAGCATAACAAAATTTGACTCTATGGTGGAAGCGCATATCCGCCTGGGCGTTGACTCTCGCCACGCAGACCAACAGGTTAGAGGTGCGGTTGTTCTTCCTCACGGAACAGGGCGTAGTGTTCGTGTTCTCGTTTTCGCAAAAGGCGACAAGGCGAAAGAAGCCGAAGCCGCCGGCGCAGATTTTGTTGGCGCAGATGAACTTGTGGCAAAAATCCAAACCGAAAACTGGTTTGAGTTTGATGTTGTAGTTGCAACCCCGGACATGATGGGTACAGTCGGTAAAATTGGGCGTGTGCTGGGTCCCAAAGGGCTTATGCCAAACCCAAAAGCCGGCACGGTTTCTGCCGATGTAACCAAAGCCGTTAACGACATCAAAGCCGGTAAAATCGAATATCGTCTTGATAAAACAAATATCATCCACGTACCCATCGGTAAAGTTTCTTTCGGAACGGAAAAACTTGGCGACAATTTCAAAACTCTTATGGATGCAGTAATCAAAGCCAAACCATCCGCCGCAAAAGGAACCTACCTCAAGTCCATCACCCTAGCCAGCACCATGGGCCCGGGCGTAAAAATCAACCCCCTCCGAGTAAACGAATAGGTGCGGCGAGTGCGGCGGGTGCGCCCGCAGCGATAACCGAGGTAGCGTGTGTTAGTGTAGGCGTTCTCTCGAAGCCGGGTTCAGTTTCCTTGCGTATAAAAAAAAGGGGCTGTTGCAAAATTTGCAACAGCCCTTTTTTGTCATTGCGGGCCTGACCCGCAATGACGACCTGCGGATTTCGTATTTTGCAACAGCCCCCGAGACTACACACAAACTTCCTTACAGGATTGCAGAAGCCAAAGCCCCGTCGGGAAATACTTTTCGGATGCGGGGGACAGTGCCGTGCGCGTCCCCCGTATCCGAAAAGTTTTTCCCGAGGTAGGGGCGAAAACCCCGGTTTGTCTTCGCCCTGGAGGGCTGTTGCAAAATTTGCAACAGCCCTTTTTATTTCACAAACACAGCCTCGCCATTTGTACCATACCCCACAGCTTGCGCACTGGCGTACATAAGTGCCAGCGGGTATTTTACCAGCGGGCTTTTTGCAGAATTTAGTGCGTGAAACGCCATGTAGTCTTCGGCTTTTTTGTAGCTTGCAAGAGCCAGCCCGCTTTTTTCCGCAAGAATTTGCAGGGATTTTTTTGTGAAACCGGTCAAATGATACGGCTCGGTATAGGGGGCGATATACGGCGGCGTTGCGCCGCTTTTTTCTGCACGCCGTGCAAGCAAATAATTGTGCAACGAAATCTCGTTTGGCGAAACGGTGTAAAAAACCCCGCCGGGTGCCAAGAGACTTGCCAGTTTGCGGTAATATTCCACGGGATTTGGCACGTGTTCCAAAACAGAATCCGCAAAGATGAGTGAATACTGCCCATCCAAATCCAGCACGTCCCGTGTATCCACGGCAAGCCCGTCTATGCGGCGCAGTCGCTCGTGAAAAAACTCGCCCGGCTCTTGCGCCGTTACGCTCCAGCCGTTTTTCAAGAGGTATTGGCACATGAAAGCGTTTTCGCCCGCACCAATTTCAAGCAGAGTTTTCTTTTCTGCTTTGAGATGACGGGCGATTTTTTTGAAGCGTTTTTGCGGCAAAATATGTTTGCGAACGTGCAACCAGTTTTGTTTTTCCGCCGTGTGCAAATGGGTGAAATAGTCTGCATTGTACAGCTTCGAAAAATCCTCCGGCTCCCAAAACGGCATGGGGTTTACAAAAATGAGTTTGCATCGTATACAGCTAACGATTGCGCTATTTTCCGGGATTTCCACAGGCGGGTTTGGCTGATTAATTTTTCCGATAATAAGGCAAGTTGTGAAGCTGCACACGGGGCATACGTTTTTAACAAATTTGGGCATAGTCAACTCCTGCAAATACATTTTTCTAAAATTATAGCATAATATTGCCAACAGGTTCTATTTCGGTTAAGATTTCTTAAACAAGTCTACGCCCCAGGGAGCAAGCCGAGGGGATTTCACAAGTAAGCACCGGCCTTTCGCAAATATCACAAGACTTGGTGTCGTTCTTCAAACTGTAACCGAACAAGACCGGGAGGTACAAAATGCTTGATTCAAGGGAAACCATATTTTTGGTTGATGACGAAATAATTAACTTGAAGATGGGGAAAAACGCCCTCATAGATTACTACAACGTGTTTGCCATAGAATCAGGAGAATCCATGCTGGAATTGATTGAAGACGTAACCCCCGACCTAATACTGCTGGATGTTAAAATGCCTGATATGGATGGCTACGAGGCTATTAGCAAGCTAAAAGCAAACAAAAGAACAGCGGAGATACCTGTGGTTTTCCTCACTTCGTTAAATAACGAGGAAATGGAACTAAAAGGCCTTTCGATGGGGGCTGTTGACTATATTGCAAAACCTTTTTCAGCCCCCCTGTTGCTAAAGCGGATAGAGATTCTCCTGTTAGTAGAATCGCAAAAGCGTGAATTGCTTGCACAAAAGCGCGAATTGCTCTTTTTCAACAATAATCTTAACCAGCTGGTAGAGGAAAAAGCACAAACGGTAATTGAACTTAAAGATGCCATTCTTTCCACAATGGCAGAACTTGTAGAGTACCGTGACGAAGTAACCGGAGGGCACATATCAAGAACGCAGTATTATGTAAAAACACTGCTTCACAGCATGAACGAGCATGGCGTGTATAAAGCAGAAATAGCAAATATCGACGAAAGCCTGGCAGTGCAATCCTGCCAGCTTCACGATGTTGGCAAAATTGCAATAAGCGATGCCATTTTGCTAAAGCCCGCCAAATTAGCCGCACACGAATTTGAAAAAATAAAAGAACATACGGTTTTTGGGGAAAAGGTTATTCTAAAGCTAAAAGCCAAAACAATGGACAGCGATTTTGCAGAATACGCAAGAATTTTTGCAATATCCCACCACGAAAAATGGGATGGTAGCGGTTATCCTTACGGGCTTGCAGGCGAGAAAATCCCCTTGCTTGGGCGGGTGATGGCAATTGCCGATGTGTACGATGCCCTTGTAGAATCACGCCCGTACAAAGAACCGTACACCCATGACGAAGCCGTACAAATTATACGTGACGGAAAGGGCAATCATTTTGACCCGGCTTTGGTGGATTTGTTTGAAAAAATCCATCTCGACTTCAAAAATAGCGAAGGGAGACTGCGTTAGCAATGTGGAAATCGTTAAGTTTATCCCGGCAGTTATTTTTGGGCATAGCAATTTTAGGCATACTAAGCCTGGCGATTGCTTTTGTTGTTGTAAACACTTTGGTGCGTGAGGTTGTTCACGAAAATATATTGGAAAGCAACCTGCGGCACAGGCAAATACACGCACAACAGTTGGACGCATGGTTTGCAGAGCAAGCGCAAATTGTGGGCGCATACTCCAGAGTGCTTCATCTTATTGATAGAGCATACTATTTGCAAATACTTGACGAAATTGTTTACAACTACGAACTTGCGCAGTCTTTTTGGATAAACCTATACGATGGCTCTATGTATGACAGCAGCCGATGGATTCCGCCTTACTGGTGGGTTGCCCAAGAGCGTCCTTGGTGGCAATTAGCCTATGCGCACAGCGGCGAAGTTACGGTAACTTTGCCTTATATTTCTGCGGAAACGCACAGGCTTGTAAGCACAATTTCAAGGCATCTTTCCGACTGGGACGGACAGCCCGGTGTTGCCGCAATGGACATCGACTTGTGGCGATTTGAAGAAATTATGAACGATTTTGCCGCACTTGCAGAGGGTTATTTGTTCCTTGCAGGACCCTGCGGGGAAATAATCATTCACCCAAACCCTGCTTATATGCTGGATGCTTATGGGTTTACGAATGTAACAGAAGTTTACGACTATTATTATGCTATCGGATGGTTCTTTTCCGAGGACACGGTGCTTGAAGCTAATGACTCGTATTTCATGCAGTTTCCTCTGGAGTCTACAGGATGGACACTGGTGGCCGTTATGCCGGCGTATATTACAAGCGTACCTGTTTGGAATATGCTGTGGATTGTTATGCTTACTATTGTTTTTGCGGTGGGCATTGTAGCGGTGTTTACGTTTTTTTATGTTAAATGGGTTGCAACATCTGCCGCAGAAAGTGAAAGAACGGCTAACTTGGCAAAAACCCAATTTCTTGCACGAATGAGCCACGAAATACGCACACCTATGAATGCTATTTTAGGCATGGCAGAACTTATTCTGCGGGAAGAAATATCAGAGCAAACCCGAGAACAGGCTGTTATCATCCGCCACTCCGGCTCCCATCTTCTAACGATTATTAACGACATACTGGATTTGTCTAAAATTGAAAGTGGAAAACTGGAACTTGCCCTGGCAGAATATCTTCCCGCATCGGTGATAAACGATTTAATAAATACGATTAAAGTGCGTTTGCCGGGTCGCAAACTTCGCTTTGTGTTAAACATAAGCAGTAGCATACCCCATGCCCTGTGGGGCGATTCCGCTCGTGTGTATCAAATAATCATAAATTTGCTGAACAATGCGGTGAAATACACCGACAAGGGATTTGTTGCGCTAGACATGACAGGGGAGCGCAAGGGCGATACATTTAATTTAATTGTAAAAGTACGTGACAGTGGAAAAGGCATCAAACAGGAAGATTTGTCCGGGCTTTTTGGGGAATTTGTTCGCCTGGATGCCGAAGCCAACAAAAACGTGGAAGGCACAGGGCTTGGGCTGGCAATAACCCGTAGCCTGGTTCACCATATGGGCGGCACAATTGAAGTGGAGTCAACCTATGGTTTGGGCAGTACATTCACCGTTGTTTTGCCGCAAATAATCAAAGACCATAAAAAAATGGCAAAAGTAATATCACCGGAAAAAAAGCCCGTGATTATTTTCGAACGCAGAAAACACCTTATCGAATCCATAAATTACACTATGGACGATTTGGGCGTACCTTGCACAATTGCAGAAACCCATGCGCAATTTTGCAAAGGTCTTAAAAGCGGAAAATACGCTTTTGCGTTTGTAGCAGAAAGACTCTACGATATCTTTTGCACAGAATGCCCAACGTGCCAAACTAAAACCAAAATCATTTTGGTTAATCAATTTGATGATGAAAGCGCAGTTAAAGACAGAGGATTTCCTGTTATTGCAACGCCGCTTTATAGTTTGGCGATAGTTTCGATACTGAATGATACCCTTTCCGACCGCACAGATGCCCGCAAAAACCTACATCATTTCACGGCATCTACGGCAAAGGTGCTAATTGTTGATGATGTTCAGGTAAATTTGAAAGTGGCAGACGGTTTGTTAAAACCATATCAAATGGTGACAACCCTTTGCGAAAGCGGAGGAGAAGCCATTGATACGATAAAAAAAGACAGTTTTGACCTTGTACTGATGGATTACATGATGCCGGGCATGAGCGGGGTAGAAGCCACCAAAGCCATGCGAGAAGCCGGCGTAAGCACGCCAATAATCGCCCTTACTGCAAACGCACTTGTTGGTGCAAAAGAAATGTTTTTGGATGCAGGCTTTGATGATTTCCTTTCAAAGCCCATAGAAGTTCCCCTCTTAAACAAACTTTTAGCCAAGTGGATTCCGAAAAAAAAACAGCAACAAGCGGATTTAGCTGTAGCTGTTGATGAAGCGAAAATTGACTTTCACATTAACGGGGTGGATATCACAAGGGGCTTGGCACTATCGGGGGGAAATGCACGGCTGTACATGGATATTATTAGCCTTGTTGGTCGTGAATACACCAAAAAACTTGACGCTTTAACAAATCATCTTGAAACGGGTGATTTGCATTTATACACAGTTCATGTACACGCTTTGAAAGCCGTTTTCGCAAACATAGGTGCCGATACAATTTCTGCGGAAGCGGAAAGTTTGGAAAATGCAGGAGAAAGTAAAGACATAGAATTTATCCAAAAAAATCACGGTAATTTCGCAAAAAACATGAAACTCTTGATTGCGAATATCAACGCGGCTGTTAATCAACAAAAGCATACAGACCAAAACGTCCAAAACAGCAATGATGTTGATGATGCGGCTATGCTGGGCGCATTGCATGAGCTAAAAACCGCAATTGAAAAATACGATGTAGCCGCCATTGATAAAATTTCCGCTAAGATGCAAAATTTCACCAGTCACCCAACACATGGTGAAGAAATAAGCGAGATATTGCGGCTTGCATTTGTCAGCAAATATAAACAGGCCGGGGTACTGGCGGGCAAGATACTGGAGAATATGTAGGGGGTTGACTGCAAATGAACGCAAATTTGCAAAACAAGCAATACCAAGAGGATTACGATGCAATAATGCTAACACTTCGCCGGGTAACGGAAGGCATGATTGTTGACTTCGACATTGATATGTGCATGGAATACATTGCAGAAGATGTTAAAGGTCTGGCTCTTGGAGAGCAAGGTGCGTATTGGGGCAAAGCCGCATTGTATGAATTGCTTAGTGCGGCTGTAAAATCGCCAATTGGCACGAACCGTTACGCAACCTACGATAATGTTGACATTAGCATATCATCGCCAACTACTGCAAACATAAAAGCCGACATAACGCTTCATTTAACAAATGAGGGGCAAGAAATAACCAGCCGGTATACCCAAACTGCCGCTTTGCGAAAAGAAAACGGCAAGTGGATGTGGTATGTAATTTTCCCCATAGAAATTTCCGAGGGAAGCATGGAAGCTATGCCTTTCAAATTTGCCGATGAATCACTTGCGACATTAAAAGATGAATGGAGCGAGCGCACCCAGCTTATGCTGGATGCCGCACCGCTAATGATTCAAATTTGGAACAAAAAATATGATTGTTTAGATTGTAACCAAATAGGTCTTGATTTTTACGGATTTACTTCAAAGGAAGAATATTTCGAAAATTTGCATAATGCTCTACCCGCTACGCAAGCGGATGGCACTCCCTCTTGGGAGAAATTTAATGCTTTCTTGGAAAAAGTATTTCGTGAAGGGCGAGGGCATACTGATTTTTTGGAAAAAAGCCTAAGCGGGGAGCCTGTATATTTTGAGGTGGAAGGACTGCGGACGGAATACAATAACGAAACTGTGGTAATCACATATTCCACGGATGTAACGCAAAGGAGAGAACATGACCGCTTTCAAATTATGCTAAACTCTTCGCCCAATTCGATTGTGGTTTTTGACAAAGACGGCAATGTGATTGATGTAAACCGTTCCACACTACAATTTTACGGATTTGAAACAAAGCAAGACTATATAGAAAATTTTTTGAAAACCACGCCGGAATTTCAGCCCAGCGGGGAAGCATCTATTCCAAATATGCTGGAATTTTTTGCGGATGTTTTTGAAGCCGGCGAAACCACGCTTTACCACAACTGGATGTTGCAAACTGTAACGGGCGAACCTAGACCTATTGACGTAACCGCCGTACCCATAAAAATTGACGGCGAGGATTGTATTATCCTCCATGCGATTGATTTGCGTGAACGCCACAAACTAAAAGAATTGCAAGAAGCCGAATGGCAAAGGGCGCAGGAAGAAAAAATGACTGAAGCCGAGCAAAAAGCCGCAAGCCATCTGCGGCAAATTTACGATGCTAACCCCATTCCATCAAGTATGTGGAGTCTTGACCTTAAACCCCTTGATTGCAACGAGGCAATGGTTAAGCTACTGGGGCTTGACGGCAAAGGAGATTTTATCACCAAATTTCCTGCTCTTAACCCCGAGTTTCAGCCCTGCGGTCTCTCTACAGTAGACAAGATAGTCGAGGTTATTAGCGAAACCAAAAAAAACGGACATCATTATTACGAGTGGCTGTTCTTATCAACAACGGGTGAGGAGATAATTGGCTCATGTGTTTGTGTGCTTGTAGACCTTGGGGATGAACAAGTGTTTTCTGTTCATTTTCAAGATATGCGTGAAATACGAGCGGCAATGCAAAAAGAGCGAGAAGCAGAAAAAAGAACACGAGTACTGCTTGATTCTTCGCCCGTTGCAGGTTTTGTGCTTGACGAAAATCGAATAGCTACAGGTTGCAACCAAGCCGCTATTGATTTGTTTGTTAAAAAACCGGACCAAACCCTTGCCGAAACATATCCCGAAATCCCGGGCTTTAAGTACTGCGTACCAAATTGTCCGGACTGCAAATATTATGGACACAGTAGCTGCCGTGCCAGACCATATCTTATCGCCAATAACCGAAAAATCTTTCCCGGATACGCAACAAACGCAGATGCCACCGAGGAAATGCTAAAAGAGAGTACTTTAGCGGCGTTAGACACAGGCAAACTCCAAATAGGCGAATCTGAGTACCTCACATTGTATGGCGAAGCAATTCCTGTAGAAACAACCGTGGTGGCACTGCGCTACCGAAATGGGTATGGCTTGGCAATCTATGTTAGGGATTTGCGTGAAATGCGTTTGATGCAAAACGAAATGATTCGCCGTGAAATTGCCGAAAACGAAAGCCTTGCAAAGTCGCAATTTTTGGCACGTATGTCCCACGAAATACGCACGCCTATGAACGCCATCTTGGGCATGGCGGAGCTTGTTTTGCGTGAAAATACCAGCGGTCAAGTTCGTGAGCAAACAGAAATTATTAAACAGTCCGGCAATCATCTGCTTTCCATCATAAACGACATATTGGATTTATCAAAAATAGAAAGCGGTAAGCTGGAACTGGTTGAAGCAGAGTATCTTCCTGCATCGGTAATCAACGATATAGTAAATATTATCAAAGTGCGGATAGACGGCCGCAGGCTACGGTTTATCCTTAATATCAGCAGTGATATTCCCCATGGGCTTTGGGGCGACTCTGTGCGGGTGTATCAAATTATCATGAATCTTTTGGGCAATGCGGTGAAGTATACCGAAACGGGATTTGTTGCCCTTGACATGACAGCCCAAAGAAGCGGCGGCACGGCGAATCTGATTATAAAAGTGCGGGACAGCGGCAGGGGCATTAGGGAAGACGATTTACCCGGGCTTTTTGAGGAATTTGTTCGCCTGGACACTGATGCAAACGCAGACATAGAAGGCACGGGGCTTGGGCTTGCTATAACTCGCAGTCTGGTTCAGCACATGGGTGGCGTAATTGAGGTGGAATCCGCCTATGACGTGGGCAGTACATTCACCGCTATCTTGCCGCAACCCATTAAAGACCACGAAAACATGGCGGCGGTAATTGCGCCTGAAGAAAAACCTGTAATCGTTTTTGAACGCAGGAAGCACTGCATCGAATCCATCATGTACACAATGGAAGACTTGGGCGTGCCTTGCAAAATTGTGGACACGGCAGAGAAATTCCACAGCGAATTAAAAAGCGGCAGCTACGCTTTTGCATTTGCGTCTGAAAAACTCTACGATGATTTTTGTGACGAATATCCGGGCTTTACAACTGAAACCAAGATTGTGTTGGTAAGCCAATCTGATGGCGGCACTGCCCCAAAGGACAGAGGACTGCCCGTGCTTCAAACGCCTATTTACTGCCTGGCGGTTGCGCCACTACTTAACAACACGGTATCCGACCACGCCTATGTAAGCAAAAATCTGCAACACTTCATTGCGCCAAACGCAAAGGTGCTGATTGTTGACGATGTTCAAGTAAACCTAAAAGTTGCCGATGGTTTGCTTAAACCCTATCAAATGACGGCAACCCTTTGCGAAAGCGGCCAAGAAGCCATAGATGCGATAAAGGCTGAAAAATTTGACCTTGTGCTAATGGATTACATGATGCCCGTGATGAGCGGCGTTGAAGCTGTAAAAATAATCCGTGAACTGGAAGTTGGCAAAAACATCCCCATAATCGCATTAACCGCAAACGCCATTGTGGGCGCAAAAGAAATGTTTTTGCAAACCGGTTTTGATGATTTTATTTCAAAGCCCATAGAAGTGGCTCGCCTAAACGATATTTTGGCAAAGTGGATTCCAAAAGAAAAGCAACAGGCTTTTACCCCCGCCACCGATGAAGCAAAAGCCGATACCCTGGACATTCTTATAGATGGGGTTGACACCGCAAAAGGCTTGGCTCTCTCCAACGGAAATATCCCGCTGTACTTGGATTTAATTGCCACATTCGGCGTTGAATGCCCGAAAAAACTGGCCGAACTAACACGCTGTTACGAAGCCGAGGACATTCCGCTGTACACAATCCACGTTCATGCACTAAAAGCCGCCTGTGCAAACATTGGAGCGGACGCAGTTTCCAAAGAAGCCGAAAATTTGGAAAACGCCGGTGACAGGCGATATGTAGAATTTATCCGAAAGCATCATGGTCGTTTTGCCGATAATTTGGCACGGCTAATATCGGATATAACCCAGGCAGTTGCCAGCATGGAAAAGCCGAAGGCAACTTACGATAACGATGCCGTGTTAGGCAGTCTAAGGGAGCTTAAAACCGCCCTTGAGGGATACGATGTAGCCGCCATTGATAGGATTTCCGAAAATATGCAAGACTTTTCACGGCATCCAGCTTACGGCGAAGCTGTAAGCGAGATATTGCGGCTCACATTTATCAGCAAATACAAACAAGCTGGTGTGTTGCTTAACAATTTATTGGAAAACCAGGAGAAATTAGCATAAGCGAAAACCGAAATTTTTGAACCGGTTGGTGTGACTAACCGGTTCTTTTTTTGCGTTGCGAAGTGCGCGCGGCGCACAGCGAAAACCGGGGACACATCTTCGAGCATTCGCATTCTCTCGAAGCCGGGTTCGGTTTCCTAGCGAACCAAAAAAGTGCGCACGGCGCACAGCGAAAACCGGTGACACGTTTGCAAGCGTAGGCATTCTCTCGAAGCCGGGTTCGGTTTCCTAGCGGACAAAAAAGGGGCTGTTGCAAATTTTGCAACAGCCCCTTTTATTTGACGCTTACGCAAAAACCGAGGACACGTCTTCGGTTTTCGTTGCGGAATGCGCTGTGTCCGCTACGGTGTTGAGTTTGCGCCGTTATTTCGTCCCGGTGCGCCTACATTGTGACCTACAAGCCACCTTGCAAGGAAAGTCAAGTCGTTAGTAGCGGGGCCGCCATTGCCGTTTTGGTACAGCTCTGCGGCACGGCGGTCAAAAACTCGTATATATTGCCATGCCAGCCAACGTGCAAAGTGCGTTGCATCTGCGCTTGTTACACGACCGTCACGGTTTGTGTCGCCCAGTATAAAGTTGTTGCAAACGGTTACGCTACCGCTTTCGATTGCGAAATTAACGAAAACGCCCGCATTGTTTACAGGGGTTTCCACTTCAACTGCAAAATGCTCATGTGGCACATTAAGCCATCTGCCTGTTGCAAATTCGGCGGTTATTTCCTCCACATTTGCGCCGGGCAAAACCCTAAAGGTAGCCGTTAAAATTGGACCGTTTATAGCGAAATCTGCGGGGTTTTGGAAGCCCGGTAAGTCTGTGGGCGGTGCAGGAAGCCAGGCAAAAATCGCACCGTAATCACGCCACCATGCGTCAGTGCCGTCAGATGAACTAAGCGGTCCCATAAACTGCCGCTCTTCACTCAAGTGCGGATGGCTTTCGTATTCCGTAAGGTACAAGCCCTCGGGGATGCTTACATGAAGTGACATCCGTGTGAAGCCGGGGTTGTTGGCAAGGCGGAAACTTACCGTTACATACTCGCCTGCGGCATCCGCAAATTCGTGAGAAACCATCAAAGTGGGCGTGGCGTTATCAAGATGCACGGGGTGGCGCGGGAAAACGGTGATGGGAATGTCACGCGTATACTCTACGCCGCCATGATTTTCCGTGGTGATTCTAATGTAGTGCGTGCCGGCAAAAACAGGCGCACCGTAAAGAATTCCGTCTGTAGTAAGATTTAATCCCGGCGGCAAAAACTCCGCCGACCACGAACGAACATCCGGGCCGTCAACTGTAAGCTGTTGGCTAAAGTCTAACCCATCCGGACGAATTCCGGTGACATCCTGCGGCACAGACGCTGTTCCTGCCGCATGAATTACCACCGTAACCTCACGAGAATCTGTTCCAAAGGTGTTTGTAGCGGTTACGGTGAAAGTGCTTTCGCCAACCGCAGTTGGCGTGCCGGAAAGAACGCCGCTTTCCGAGAAATTTAAGCCCGCAGGGAGAGTACCCGTGACAGCCCAGGTTACAGGCTGTGCGCCGGTTGCCGTGAAAGTGAACGCCGTAAAGGGTATGCCATTCATACCGGCGGCGGGGCTATACACCCTGCAAATCACCGGCGGGTATGAAGCTGTGGAAACATCGTTAGTCGTAATATGCCCTACATCCGTTACGCTTTCATCTGTGCCAAGGCCGTGGTATTCCCGGGCAAATTCGTTCCAGTCTGCCAAGGATTTGAAGAAGTAGTTATCGCCCTCGCCGTCTCCGTCGATGTCAACATCAACCACAACGGGAATTTGCACCGTTACAAGTGGATTTGCACGGAAATTGAAGCTAATGTTGGTTTCAATCCGTTGCATCACGTTGGGTGGCGCATTCCGCACCGATACGGAAACTCGTGTACCTTCAAATGCCATTCCTGCGCCAAACTCGTTCACAACATTGATGGTTATAATCATCTCGGTTGGGTCGTTCGGATTGCCGAAGACGCAACATCCAACAATGTCACAGGTTGGCGGGCAGCTAAAGTTCGTCACTTCAAAAGTTCCGCTTGTTACAGCATCTCCGGGCAGGAACGGGGCAAAATCCGTGATGCTCCATGCAAATTCGTTTTGCGCACCTTGGGCGGGGTTAAATTCGCCCACAAGTGTCCATTCCACAGCCAAGTAAACAGGCGTGCCGCCCAGGCTTGTGGTTGCAACGGCGGTTGATGCAAGTGTGCGAATTGCGGCAAGTGCCGCCGCCGAACTCGCAGATTCTTCACGCAAAAGGGTCAAGTATCCCACAAGCGGCGGGGTAACTTCCACCAAATACGCCGGTGCCGCCGTGTGGTTGGTTACAATTGTGTAGCCGGATATTTCAAACGTCCCAAGGTACACATCGGCGGGAAGATTTGCAGTCCAATTGAAGCGGTTTTGTGCGCCCTCGGCGGGGTTAAACGTACCGTCAACTGTCCACGAAAGTGTCGCCGTGGTGTCCCTTACGGGATTTGTTGCGATTACGACTGCTGTTTGCAGTGCGGCAATTACCGCACCATAGTTTGCCGCAGGAGCTGTCATCAAAAACGTAGCCCCGGGGGCATCCAAACTCGCAAGCGGCCACGCCGTGCGAGTCCACTGCGCCGTGATGGTTCTGGTGCTTGTAACATTTGCGTAAGCTCCAACCCATGCGAGGGCGTAGTGCAAACGTGTCACAACCGGCGGCACGGCACTGCTACCATCGGCAACGGTTTGCACCAAGTTGCCGCTCACAAGATTTCCACCGGCCAAATCGAAAGTAACGGTGTGGTTTACAATGGCCGCCGTGTGATTGGTTATCGCCACATTGCCGGAAACAGCGGGCGTGCCGCCAACTTGCACAACCCCGGCGGGGAGTTCTGCCGTCCATGTGAATTGGTTCATAGCACCCTCGGCCGCACTAAACGTCCCGGAGAACGACCATGTGATATTTGCGGTGGCATCCCTTGCGGGGCTGGTGGTAATCGCCACGGTTGGAACTGCCCCTTGCAGTTGGGTTATCACTGCATCAGATGTTGCCGCAGGTTCGATTAAAGTGCGTGCCGCAGGCGGAACTAGCGTAGCCAGCGGCCATTCTGTGCGAGTCCACAGTGCGTGAATTGCTATGGCTGTTGCCCCGGCAGAAACTTGCGTAACCGCCACACCGTCCGCCGTAAGCGACCAGCCGCCGAAAGTATAATGCGCACGGGTTGGCACAGGCGTTGCAGGGATAGTCCACGCAGTTTGCGGGATAGCCGCCGGGAAAACGGGACCACCTGCGCCGCTGTGTAAGTTTACGGTTAGCTGGCGTTCCGCTCCCGCCCACTGCGCAAAAAGCGTCGTGTCTGCATTTACGGCGGGTATTGTTGCGCCGGGGGCAAATGACGTGCCGCTTCCATCAGCCACAGTATTCCATCCTGCAAAAGTGTAATTTGTGCGGCTAAAGGTATTCGCCGGAATCACGAAAGCGGTTCCGTGCGGTACAGTTTGCGATGCCATTGCTCCTGTTCCGCTGTTCGCATCAAATGCTATTGTGCGGTTTACCAACTCCCACTGGGCAACAAGGGTGAAATCCGCCGTTACATTCGTAATGGTAGTGCCTGGCTGATGCGTTGTGCCGCCCGGTTCACGTAACCATCCCACAAAAATGTGATTAGCCGGCGCAGTAAAGCCGTTTCCTGGAACGGTAAAGTTGGTGCCATTTGCGACACTTGCCGTAGCCATGGTACCTGTGCCGCCGTTGGAATTAAACGCAACAGAGCGATATGTCACAGCAATTCCCACGCCATGCTCGATTATGCGCACGTTGAGCATTGTGATATCGATATTACCCGGATTTGCCGAAAGGCTTACATATCGTGTACCGATAGCGGCTACCTGTGCGGCAGTAAGTGTCA
>Ga0209755_10004938_pt1 | contig 15434 bp, 16 predicted proteins | sample TergutCo191P1_FD_187301 | JGI IMG/M metagenome (GOLD analysis project Ga0209755, IMG submission 187301) | Cornitermes sp. P1 segment gut microbial communities from Petit-Saut dam, French Guiana - Co191P1 (SPAdes) (version 2) | ecosystem: Host-associated > Arthropoda: Insects > Digestive system... | reverse complement strand
ATGAAATATTACAGTATTATTATTATTATTATTATTATTATTATTATTATTGAGCTGCCGAAATATTTTTCTTCCTTTAAGTTCAAGGTACGAATTGAAGCATGCGCAGGCTTCTTAATTTAAAATGAGCTCTCATAGCACGGGAGACATGAATGTAGGGTGAAGTCTCTTCTGAACAAAATCGGTACGCCTAAAACTGAATGTCTAACAGGTTGAATAACTGTGTACGCAATGAGGTGATGAGGTAAGGTGAGGTGGAAGTTTTTTTCCGTGTATATTGTCAAAGTATGGGTATAAGATAAGCATAGAATGTTCACCGTACCTGAAATTATCTTCATAATTTTGTCTGAAGGCTTAATAATGCAATGTACGCTCATTGCGTAATTTTCTCCCCCTAAAAGAGTTTCAAATGGACTTGCGGTTTACACATCGTTGATACTGAGGATTCAGGTGTTCTGGATTGTTACGCTGAGTGGCAGGGTTTTTCATTTCCGACATTTCGAAGGAATGTCAGGGATCAAAAACCCTAGTAGCGTAGTAAGCCAGAGAAGACTGGTTCCTCAATTCAGAACAAGTTATGGCGTGTGTCAACGGAAGGATCTGTGTAATACGTTTAAGTAGAAATGTTTTGTAACCAAATAGGGCACCAGCGGCCTTGAAGAACGTGGTTAATTATGTTACTCTTACCGAGAAAAGTTAACATTCTTGCTAATTTACACGGAACTGACGTTGCACTGGACAATTTCGGCGTCGGCAAAACGAGAACGTCATCCCTCTTCTCTACTGTCTTCAAGAGAAGCTGTGGCAGTGTTTATTGATCGCACTCGCGGTGTTCGGCTCTATTTCTGTCAGATCTTTTGGGGCATTCGTACTGGTTTCCACCTATTGTTAATGATTCAGGCTAGGGCGGATCGTAATGTATGGAACTATACCTCCTGGTACACTGTTTTTAATTACTTGTATTGTACTCGTATTTTAAAAGCCTTCATCTTCGAAATCCAACCGGGGATATTTCTGTAAATTAATCGCCCACAAATGTAAGCATAAAATGTCATATTCAAACAATTAATGTCATCCTCAGAAATGTGCCTACAGCCTTAATAAAGTATTGTACTCTTATTCTTAGTGATTTATCACATACCAATCAGGAGCGACAGTGATACGGAAATTCTGTTAGAGCTACAGTGAAGGAGCGCTTAAGTTTCACAAGAGGAACCTGTTATATTGCTCTGCTTTGCCCTTCATATGAAGACAAACTACTGTCTTCAATCGGTAGATCATAAAATAATACAACATGAAGTCTTTGCGCGCATTTCGGCTTGTTCTGAAGTAGTAGCAGTGTAATGGTAGTTGTAGTTGTGAGGAGTAGTAGCAATAGTTTGAGGAGGAAAGGTCTTGGTGTGGTCTGTGGCATTTGGCAGCACGGAGTGTTTCGCAGGTTGCAGTTGTTACACGAGACACAACTTGCCACATGTACGTGACGTAATTCTGCTTATATTTACGAAGACCGCTGTCTGTTGTTTGACGCTAGACGTTGTGTGCTCTGGTATGTACGTATCCGGAGTAACGTACTGTATCCATGTTCTATCCTGAACGCTGGGGCGGAATATTCTTCCGAAACGTGGGTACCTGCGTACCTAGATACACGGGGTCGCATCCCAGAAGAAATCTACTTAATTATCGCCGTGATAACAAATCACGTGACCATCCATTGACAGGCAAACTGTGTATGTTGCAGCCGGGGTTTACTAGTTACGTCCCGCGGTCACTTTTCAGATAACGGCTGTGTATCAGTTGCACTCCGGCCCGTTTAGGATCAGAGTACTAGTTGCGTTCCGCGGTCGCTTTTCAGTTTGAACTTCTTGTCAGTCAGGGCTTCCGCAAGTTCCGTTTCCAGAAAATGTTTGCTGACAAAATGGAACAGTGGTGTTGTACTAACAAAAAATTTCAATGCTACATAAAATGCAATGAGAGTCCAGAGATTTTCGGGGGGGAGTTGTGATGCACAACCATGATGCAGACAGTGAAGCCTGCTTAAACGGACAGCTGTTACATAATTCTGTCACAAGTAAAACAATGAAGGACTTGTGTTTAAGACCGCGCAAACTGATACACAAAGCACTACGAAGCCAATACTTGGATACTCTCACTTATAAAGACATAAGGAACATTAGCAGGTACATGCATAAAACTCAATCCTCCCAACTGCTTCCTCTCCCAACAGATATTGAAGAAACTCGTGAAACATTATGTGCTGTACAAGCGTTAATAAGTTCGACAGAACTTGCTTGTTAATGACTCGGAAAAAAAAACTATTGTAATGTTTTCTTGCAAAAACAACTTAGTTTTTTTTTAGCTCCATTGATGAGCTTTACGTTGAAGGGACATTGAAATCAGCACCGAAATTTTTCCACCAACTATTTACAGTTCATGGACTCACTATGTGCAGCTTGCATTTTCCTACCGTCCAATAAACATCTTACGTCCTTTGAGGATGTATTCAGACATACGGTATCAGAGGCTGTAAAACTTGATGTGAATGTTTTTTTCCAGTAATTGTTTTTGCTGACTTCGAAACGGCCATTCACAATGTAGTGACAACAGTGTGACCAGGCTTGGAAGTTAAAGTATGTCGTTTCCATTTAGGAAAGAGCTGGTGGCGGAAAATAGTCTTTGGGACTCGGCAAGCTGTAAAGAAAGAAAGACTCTGAGGTAAGTCAGTTCTTGAAGAAAATATTCGGACTGTCGGTTTTATCACCGCCGGAAGTCTGCTATTGGTTTGCGTTGGAATTTTTATCCAATCTTCCGAACGACAAGCGAGTGGAAGTTTTGCGACTACCTGCTAGAAAATTATATTGATGCAGACTCCACTTTTCCTTCGGCTGTTTGATCCGAATGTGCTCTTTCATCATTGAGGACCATAAACGCATGTGAGTCAATCCATGGCCACTTCAATGCACTATTTTACAGTGCGCATCATAAAAATTTTGTTCTTGTATATGCACTGCAAAGAATACAGAATGAGACCTGCAACAAAATGAGAATTGTCACTACACGAAGATTTAAAAAATTCGCTACATTCAAAAAAGAGGACTTAATCTCCTCAAATATTGGACAGTGTAGTGTTAACCTGATTTCAAAAATCGAATTTGTTCCATCAGTGTCGTTTAAATTTCTACCAAACACACACTTGTAGTTCGCCATTGCTTGCATTTACGATACCACTTGCCACTTCTGTAACTGTGCATGTTATTGCACAGAAGGTAACAAATACTACACGTGTCAAACCACAGTGAGCTAAAGAGATTTAAGGTCGGAAGTTATACATTTTAGAAATAAATTCTTGTTACTGAAAATTACCTTGATGCCACAAATAAAGCAAGCTTTTGGTGGATCCAATGTAAATACAAAATCTACATTACAATATCCATTCGAGTTCTGTTCTAATGTCTCAATAGGCACAGTATTTTCAAGAAATTTGCATCTTTTATTTGTGCATAGTTTATTAATATCAGATTTAACGTTTGTGTTCTTGTTGCTTTCGTTATTGGTATCTGTTCAACCCAATATTTCGAATATTTTTTTTTTCGTATCATGAGTGAAAACAACTGTTCACACAGAAGTGTGCTACTAATTATCACATATATTTTGAGAATCAATTGAATAACTTCTGGACATGAAACATTATGTTAACGAAATATCACACAGGCGATTCTGCAGAATGGATAATAATTATATGTGCACAGTTCGGGTGTCAGGTGCTTGGTACTCCGAGACTTACTGCATTAAAACTTCCCGGAGACAGTGTTTTCATCAGATCAGAAGAATAACATGAAATGCGCAATAGTAGGAACGTAATGTGCCTGTCTTCATCCCCAAAAAGTTTTTCTAATAGAGCTTAAACATTAGACAGTAACATGGTATAACTGTTTTGTCGATATCATTCAACAATTATGCATGTGTGCATATAATTGTGTATAAAGTAAAGTACAATAAAACTGTGTAAGAACCTTCCAATTGTTGGACATTTTTTCTACCCATAGCTTTCAATGCAACTGATACAATAAAAATGCACATGTAAATACCGCTAAAGTTGTTTACTGACACTGTTAAAGTCAGTGTGCAAATGAGTTAATGTATTAAGTTAGGTGACGAGGTAAAGCTCCACGTATTTTAGGCCTGTATATAGGGTAAAGGTGAATGCATACGTTAATGCTCCAAGCGCGTTATTCACCGGGAAACGCACATTCTACACTCAACCCATAACTTCATCCCTCTTACACTGTGTAGAAATTATAGGATCGTGCAAACGTTTGAGGTAGAAGCAACACAAGCGTTTCTTTTCAGTAAGGTTTAAAATTATTGAGTTTTCCGAACATGCATAGTGTACAGTCTGTTTCTCAATCACTCCATCACAAAATATATGACATTGTGAAGCAATAGGTCTTTTAGATACATCAATTGGTAATCAGATGCGAGCTCTTTTATGTAACATTAGCTTGTAGCCGAACATTGTTGGTACAACAGAGAGAGTGACTGCTGGCGTCAGTTGCAGGCAGTTCGGTACCGTCAATATTATATTTAAACTGTTAACGTGCATTCAAGAAATCGTTGGTGATAGGAGGGGTTGCATACGGAGAGCTTTAAATGGAAAAAACGGTTAGCATAAGATAACGAAATTGGGTGACTAACGCTGGCAGTCGAGTAGGATGCGGTGCGAGTGAGGAGGTGTATGGTGTGGTCACCGAAACAAAAAGGTTACAATTTCTGGAGGGAAGTGACGATTGTGTTTTTTATTCGTTAGAATGTGATTTTTATTTGATTCAATAGACAAGAGTAGACTTTGCACGTCAGATACAAATAAATACGACAATAGTGAAGACTATATCCGATTCGATGAACCCCACCCGTATCCCTCAAAAAGTTTCGCCTACCGCACGGATCACGTCAGGACAAACGAGGTTAATAGGATGATCGTATACAAGCTGTGTGTAGGAACTCTCACGTAGCACAGTTTTGATGGGATCTGTACTCCAATTTCATACTTGCAGAACCGAGTGCTGAATGAATACGAATGTAATTGACATTGAGCCGGAAATTCAGTCTTGGTAGTTCAGTGTGACGTGATCATGATATATGATGAATACGAGGGGATTCGGAGGGGACCGATCGTCCCCTGTAGTCTAAGAGTCAGTCTAGTACCCTGTTATTTCCTTGAAGGGACAAATCTCTTTCTAGTCTGTCCCTCGCTTACATTCGAACTCGGTGAAGTAACATGAAAGGATCCACTGATTCCGGTGTAGCAGATCCGTGTTCTCGATTTGTGGTTGTTTTACAGTTTCTTGGAATGAGGGCCTAGTTTTAAGCCATGCATGGTGTTGCGTATCCTAAAAGAAAGGAGACGGTTTCTGATAAACAGGAGGCGTGTTCCAGAAACCACCTGAAATTCCAGACTGGAACCTGTATCTTTCGTGTTTCTTTTAGCATCTAACACATGACTCGTGTTCTTAACAAGGTGACATCGAAATATGAACATGGCAAGGTAAATATTTCAAGCATCTCTCTTTCCAAGTGAGCTAATGTGACTCAGACATAAATGGCGACGATGTTTGGTTGCTGGTGTTTTCTGAAGACAATAGGAGAAATCGACTGTGCTTAAGTATGATCTTTTGAAGACATGAAAGGAGCCTGATAGTGTTTTTCTTGTCAATTTCTTTGTGAAGGTTCCCACACTTGGCCTATTTGTCCTTCTGGCGGGACTTCAGTATGGAGTATTGGTAGAATGATGCTGACAGGAGAAAACCGAAGTACAGGGAAAGTAAACTAACTCAATGCCACTTTGTCCACCATAAATCTCATGGACTGACCTGGGACCGAACCCAGGTTTCCGCAGTGAGAGGTCGAAGATTAACTGCCTGAGCCACTGCCTTTCTTTGTAGTATTTTGGTTGCTGTCTCACAAAACACCGTCTCCAATAGTAAGACAGTCATTTAATGCCGTTTAGGGAGAAGTAGTTGTTATGAGTATTAAAGGAAACGGAACAGAAGTACACTATGGGCAAAATGCAGTTTTTAAATGTTAAAGCGGCAAGTTTAAACGTATAGTTACTGCTAGACCTGTAACGGTTAGGTGCTTTCCGTGCTTTTATTAGTAGGTGACGAAGTTGTTATACCTATTTGTTCTTGCTTAATTTGGGTTCTTTTTAAGTTTTGTGAAAAAGAACAGACGGAAATGGCGATAACGGATCAGTTTAGAAACTGGTCACATTCTGTTTCGGATCCGTTCTAACACGCTTGTGAATGGATTGCTGCTGTCTCTTCGGTTGGGTGGGCTTCCTGTCGCACGTGGGTGTTCATTAGGTTGCCCATCGAGTGCGGCGAACTGTTCTTGTACGTCCAGTTTGATCAGTATAAGCGGCTTAATTTAACGCATGTGAGAGATTATGAAGAAAGTCGAAAGACCCGTTTGAACACTAAGTTAGTAGACTAATTTTTCTCCCTTGATCACCTTCACTCCTTGTTCCCTTCTTGCGTTCTGCCGAAAATTATATGCGATCGGTCATTTGTGGAAAAGACGACATTGAAATACTGAGTTGAAATACTCGTTCGGTTAGTCATGTATTATTTACCCCTTTCGTATTGTCTTTGTACTGTAAAACCTGTGTAAGGCTGAATTCGAGTGCATCAGAAAATGGAACTGCTATACGGGCTGGACAGCTGAGGAATTGCTCTATTCCAGGTAGGAAGAAAAGATTTTCCTCCCCGAAGTGGCCAGGCCGGCTCTGGGGTCCATCCAAACTTCAATTCAGGAGGTACCTGGGTCTCTTTGCCCGTGGGTGTGAAGCTGACCACTTTCCTTCATCTAATGCGAAGTTAGGAATGAATGGAGCCATTTCTCCACTTCCCATGTGCCTGTATGGCGTGCACAGGGACATATACATTTACTGACTGGTTATGGTTCCGAGAATATAAATAATTGACTACATGGAATTGGTCGTTGAAGAGCTGATAGTTAACACACGTAGTCAAGAAATTGCCCTTATTGCAGAAAGTGCATCACCGTATTCATGTGAGTCCTTTCATTGGTAGGCTACCTTTCATGAGCCAGATGAATCCCGCCCATATCCGTACTACCCATTTTGCATTGTGTGGGTAGTTTCAATGACTCAAAATCTGAAGCCTTGTGTGGCATTTCGTTACATGCTAATGTTGTGAGGTGAGTTGTTAGCTTTATGCTGAACCGAGTTGGAGGACCACCCCGTGCCGACTCTCAGCTGTCGGGGCTGCTTATTCAGAGTATCCGTAGCTACCGCCGGTTAAAAATGGGACAGGAACTCGACGCCATGTAAGCTCGATTGTCGAGAGAAAAAATGTGTGGAATGTTTAACGAATTACTGGAAGAAAGAGACCGGATAACGTGCACTGCTCAGTAATTTTGTTTTGCTCACATAACTTATAGATTTATGGCATGTGATTTCGGCTATAAATGGTTGATGCAAGCACTGTGCCACAATTCTGTCTAAAATGCCGCTTGTTTGAAACAGAAAGATAGTACTGATTCTTTTTGATTTTATTATAAACAAGTTATGCTGTATTTACATTTTCTTTCACTGGATTTTTTGTTTTATCGTCCCTGTTTCTTATTGTTTTCTCTTTTACTGCTGTATTACGTTTCTTTCCTTGCCACTCCCGCAACACGCTATTTTTATTACACTACACCACGGCCTTGTTTTACGTCCTTTTGTTATACTCTTTTTGCTTTAACGCCCCTTGACAGGTTACGCGATTCCTTAATTTGTGCTCTCTCTTTTTCGTTTTATCGCCATTTGGCTGGTTCATTTGCATGCACTTAAGCCTATTCTTTCGTACGGGAATATCACTTTTGATATACGCCTACTTTTTCAGGGCCAACTAGGACGTAAAACAACTTTGATGTATTTTAGTTTCGTTTTTGTTTTGATGGTCCGTACTATCACCTGTAGTTCGTACATTCTGGAAGCTGGAGAAAATGAGAATGAAAGGCGTTGAATGGTTCATTCATTTATTATACAGAAGTGCACCAAAATGACGTCATTGGTCTCGGGACTCGATCCTGTGATTTTGGACGAACAGTTTGAAGAAACTTACCATGTAACGTGTACACTGTGTTATGAGTACTGCCTAGTACTTTTCTCTGTGTATCTACCAAACAAGCTTTACCCTTTACGCGTTTAGGGACGTGTCAGTGGTTCGTAAACAGGTGGCAGAATGGTTAGGGCACTAAACTGCGCCAACACCATGTTTCTGCTGCATTGGACGTATTCTCCTATAACACCAAGCCGTGTGGGACAATCCTGTGGAACACGCGTGTCACTTGTGCGAATTAGTGTAGGGTGTTCCTTAAGCACCAATGTGATAAGCGGGCCCCTGTCACGACGGCATGACGGGTCCTCAGGTTGCGGATGGAGGAACGTCCTCCAATATGGAAAGTAGCTGCGAATATATTGAATAAGCCGTCGCGGACAGCCTACACGGGGTGATCTTCCAGTTTTGGGGTTGGGCGAGGTGCTAACAACTCCTAACCGTAAAAACGTATCCTGTTACGAAATACTCACAAAGTCTCGGACCTGGACTGATACTTTGGTACGAACTAAGCAACGAAAGAAGGACATAAGATTTGGTACTTGGAAGGTTAAGAGCCTGTATAGGGCAGGGTTACTTATGGCAGTAGCCTGCGAAGTGGCTAAATATAAATTAGATTTAGTGGGTGTGCAGGAGTTAGGTGGGACAAAGGGGGCACAGTAAGAGCAGGGAATTATGATTTTTTTCTATGGAAAAGGAACTGAAAATCATCAATTGGGACAAGGATTCTTTGTACACCAGAGAATAGTATCAGCAGTTAAGCGAGTAGAGTTTGTTAGCGATAGGGTGTCATAGATATATATATAGTTCCGAGAAGTCGCTGGTGTAATATCATTGTTCTGAATGTGCATGCACCAAGTGAGGAGAAAAGTGATAATTCAAATACAGTTTTTCGAGGAATTAGTACACGTTTTTGATCATTTTCCTAAGTAAAGGTAAAGGTAAAGTGATTCCGTTACAGGCCCGGTGTGGTCCAGAGGGTGGGTAGAGGTAGATGGCCGGTCTGGACGTGCGGAAAATCTCTCCCCCACCGGGATACGATCCTGGACCGTCCAGTCCGTAGTCAATCGCTATACCGACTAAGCTACCCGACCCATCATTTTCCTAAATACCACATGAAAATTCTATTAGGAGATTTTAATGCAAGATTGGGGAGAGAGAATATTTTCAAGCCAACAACTAGGAATGAGAGTCTACATCAGGATAGTAATGATAATGGTGTTACAATAGTAAATTTTACCGCAAAAAATCTGGTTAAAAGCATGATTTTCCATCACCGGAACTTTCGTAAGTACAACTGGACTTCTCCTGATAAGACTCACAACCAAATTGAACACATAGTGACAAATAGGAGGTGGCGTTCGAGCATACTAGATGTACGAAGTTTCAGAAAAGCTGATTGTGATACTGATTAGTGACTGGTGGTTGCAAAACATTAGCAATACGGAAAAAAGCAGCACAGAAGTTTGATGGGGAAAGACTTAATCTGAGGAAGTTAATGAGCTGGAGGTTAGGAAGTAGTATCAGATTGAGATTACAAGCAGGTTTGCAGCTTTGGAGAACTTAAATGGTGGCGAGGACATAAGTAGGGCTTGGGAGAACATTAAAGAGAATATAAAAATCTCAGCTAACGAGAGTCTAAGTCTGAACGAACTGAAGCAGCATAAACCATGCTTTGATGAAGAATGTTTAGGTTATTTGGATAAAAGGAAGCAGGCTAAAATGCATTGGATGCAGGATCCAAGCCAAAGCAATGTAGATAATCTGAACAATGTAAGAAGTGATGCTAGCAGACATTTCAGGAACAAAAAGAAGGTATATTTGAAAGCTAAAATAGAGGAACTTGAAACTAACAGTAAGTTAAAAAATATTGAGGAGCTGTATAGGGATATTAATTATTTTAAGAAGGGTTACCAGCCTAGAACTAATATAGTGTTTTGGCTGGGTGGAGGATTTATTTCTCCCAGCTATTGAATGTGCATGGGGTAAATGATATTAGGCAGACGGAAATACACACAGCAGAAACACTAGTGCCTGAGCCGAGTACCTTTGGGTTTGAATTGGCTATTGAAGAGCTAAAATAGTCACAGATCACCAGGTATTCTTCATATCCCAACAGAATTGTTTAAGGCACGGGTAGAACAATTTGCAATGAGATCCATAAACTTAATATTTCTATTTGGTATAAGGAGAAATTGCCTGAGGTGTGGAAGGAATCGATCATTGTACCTATCTATCAGAAGGGCGATAAAACAGATTGTAGTTATGATAGGGGCATATCACTTTTGCCAACTACGTACTAAATTTTATCCAACATTCTGCTATCAATGTTAACATCATGTGCAGAGGAAATTATTGGGGTCATCAATGTGGATTTCGACACAAAGTCAGCTACTGTTTATGTGTACTGCATTCGTCAAATACTTGAAAAAAGTGGGAGTACAATGAAACAGTGCATCAGCTCTTTATAGACTTCAGGAAAGCTTATGATTCCGTTAGGAGGGAGGTCTTGTTTAATATTCTCATTGAGTTGGTATCCCCATGAAAGTGGTAAGGCTAAAAAAAAAGTGTCTTACTGAAATGTGTAGCAGAGTCCGGGTAGGTAAGTATTTGTTTGACATGTTTTCTATTAGGAATGGTTTGAAATAAGAAGATGCTCTATCGCTATTGCTTTTGAACTTAGCTTTAGAGTACGTCATTAGGAAGGTTTAGGTAATCCAGGATGGGTTGAAATTAAATGGTACACAGCAGCTTTTGGTTTATGCCGATGATGTTAATGTATTGGGAGGAAGCGTACATACTACAAAGGAAAACGCGGACGCTTTTGTACTTGCTTGTAACGGGATTGGACTAGAAATAAATGCCGATAAAATTAGGAACATGATCATATCTCGAGATCAGAATTCAAAACAAAATCACAATACGAAGATTGATAATAGTTCTTTTGAAAGTGTGGAAGAGTTAAAATATTTGGGAACAACCTTAACAAATTAAAATTCTATTCAGGAAGAAATGAAGAGCAGATTGATGTCAGGGAATGCTTCCTGTCATTCGGTGCAGAATCTTTTGCCTTCCAGTTTGCTATCCAAATTTTAAAGATTAAGATAGAAATATGATTTTGCCTGTTGTTTTGTATGGGTGTGAAACTTGGTCGCTGACATTGAGGGAAGAACGTAGGGTAGATGTTTGAGAATAGGGCGTTGAGAATATTTGAGACTAAGAGGGACGTGGTAACAGGGGAGAGCAGAAAACTACATAATGAGTAGCTTGATGATTTGTACTTGCCATCCAATATTGTGGGGGTGATAAAATCGAGAAGGATTGGTTGGGCGGCTCATGTAACGTGTATGGGGCAGGGGAGAAGCGTGTACAGGGTTTAGGTGGGGAAACCTGAGGGAAAGAGACCAATGGAGAGACCCTGGTATAGACGGGAAGATAATATTAAGATGGATCTTCAGGCTGTGGTGTGTGAGGATATGGACTGGATAAAGCTGGCTCAGGATGGAGACGGGTGGTGGGCACTTTTGGATGCATAATGAATTCCATAAAATGCGGGGAATTTCCTGACTAGCTGCAAACCGGTTAGCTTCTCAAGAAGGACTCTGCTGCATGCAGTAACTTCCGTAAGCACTTTCCTGTTCGCCTTCCTGGAATAGCCGTCTCATCGAACAAGATTTGTGTTTAGGAGGTGCTCCGTTCGAATCTCTCCAGAACACCCGTTATCATGACAAGGGGTTTCATGGTTTTAGTCGTTCTTTCCAGCAAGATTGTGATATAGTATCTGTAACAAGGAAATTGTCCCTTTTTCAGACAGCCTTTCAGTTTTTTCTTTTACTTATTGATCTACTATTATAGATTAATTGAGAGGATTGTTAAATAAACCGTAAAGTTGTCGCAGTATCTAATCATACACCACTCCGTGAAGGCATATTGAGAAAACCATAGCTCCATGCATTGTAATCCTGCGCACTAAACGGGGGTTAAAGGTCAGCTTCCCGACTGTGCGGCTTTACCCCTGTTGCAAGATTCCACGGTGTCCCTTCAGTAGGAGGCTGGATGGACCCCGGAGCCGACCTGGACGCTATGAAGACGAGGAAAAACCATACCATTGCCGGGAATCGAATCACTATTCTGCGGTGAGGTACTTTGTTGAGGAACTGCGCTGCAAGCCGGAAGCATATGTTTCGATTCCCGGCGGGTTCATTCGAGATTGTCAATGACACTCCTTCCGGCTGCGCTATGGCCGTGGGATCGACTCATGCTCTAATAGAAATAAGTACCAGGAATATTTCTTGGGGGCAAAGGCGGCTGGTGCATAGTGCTGACAACCTTACCACCTTCATGTTCCGACTGTCTTGAAACTTGGTAGCCTGAAACTCCCAGGTCCCTTAGGACCTGCCTCGTCCTGTACAGGGATTACTTTGCCTTTACAAACCATTGAAGGCTCATTCTTGAGCAAAATGTTGACCCGGCAGGCTGTGGGGTCTTGTTTAATCACCGCAGAACTGCGGCTGGTATCAAAGATCCAAATGAAATTAATGTCTTTCCTCGGTCCATTGTGTTTTCCTGTCAGCTGGCTGATGCCATCTGTTCACAGAGACTTCTTCCTCTTCCACCGACCCTCTCACCATTGATGCACCGGTCCTGGACCTCTTGCACCCCTCGACTCAATATGTTGAATTGGTGACTTGGATCGCCCTGAGTGATATGACTCATTCGTTCCCTCAGGAGACTCGTACCATAGTAGAGACGGAATATTGAATGCTGCAGCCCCCCCCCCTCCCGGAAATAACGGTGTAGGGTTTGTGATAGTAACAGAAGTGACGCATGTGCCTAGAGTTCGTGACGTATCCGGTTCGTTCCCTGACCAACCATCTTGCCTGATATTTCCTCATTATGTCCAGGCGGAAACTATAATTGGATAACAACCTATATGTCGTCTGTGGTACGATCTTTCCTTTGGGACGCATAAGGTATTTGTGGAATTTTTAATATATGCTGACCAACACATCACATATAGTAAGTGTTCCATGTACTAATTTAATATACTGGTATTCTTTCCTGGGTGTAAAGCGGCCGGGGCGTAAAGTTCGCCGCTTATCTCCGTCTATTGCCGAGGTTAAAAATGCGTGGCGCTACACCTCTCTTCCCCCTGTATGCCTTCATGGCATGGACAGGGACAGCTTTATATTTGCTTATGTACTCCTTATTTAAAAATTCTGTTTGTGTTGCAGACCGTGTTATTGAATGTTACAAAGATTGGTGAAAATTACATGGTTGTGAAGGGGGGTAGGGGGATTGTGGAAGGAATGATCGTGGCCTGATTTGATGTACTGCCTTGGAACTTGCCTGGATGAACTGAGGGGGACCACGAGCACTAAGATACTCGATTTCATGACCCACATTTATGTACTCTCTTTCACCCCTTGAAGTAATTAATTAAGCAGAGTTGTCCCTGTGTTCAGCACCATGCTGTGGCGGTACTGGGAGGAAGGAATCGAAGTATAGCTCCACACACTTTTAACCTCCGCACTGCATGGAAATGAGTTAGTCTGCACTACCCCCAGCGGAAAAGCTCCTAGTGTTGATTGATTAGGAGGCTGTGTGGGCCCCAGAGTCACTCGGGATGCTTTCGATAGGAAGCAAATCACTGAACCCCTACGGAGATTAGAGCAGATATTCCTCATTTATGTAGCACGTATCGTAGTCACTGCATTTGCAGTTGATCTGCATCACATAAATAGTGTAACAGAAGTTAAATTGTGATGTGAATTATAAACTTGTGACGACCTTTGTCCTTTATATTGATATTAATGTATGATTTATGTAACCTGTTATGTGATGCCGGGGGCATGCGTGTTACTGAACATAATACAGTTCTACTGCTGCTGTGGGCTACGTGTATCCCGATGGACATGTGGTGTACATGGAAAAGTGAGTGGTTTTATGTTCGCCGTAACGGCATACGAAGCTGTGCTAGGTGGTGTGCCTTGCAGGTACTGTACGCCCGGTGCACCGTATTGGAATATATGCATTGACTCTGGTATTTTACGTGTAAAATGTTTGGCGCTTACATACTGGCGTTGTATGCGAGTGAACTGTGGACTAAGTGTGAGTAGTGGATGCATTTTACCAGTTGATAAAACACAAGAGAATCGTGAATACCATTCAGGTTATAGATTGACCATTCGGGTAGAAATATGGGAAGAGCACGTGGGTTTTTAGGTGCATTCGCAAAATTGCGAGAAGCAACTAGAGCTTTGTCGTGTCTGACCATCTATTCATCCGCATACAACTCGGCTCACATTGAACGGATTTTCATGAAATTTGGTATTTGAGCATTTTTTCGAAAATATGCCTAGAAAAGTCATACTTTAAACTCTGACAAGAATAACGGGTACTTTTCACGAAGACCTGTGTACATTTAGGATATCTCGCCGAGTTCTTAAATGTTTCAGGCAAAAATTGTAGAGAAATCAAAACACATTTCATGTTTATTTTTCCCCTCCGAAAATCATGCCGTTTATGGGATAATGTGAAATATACGGTGGGGCTAGATAAGACGCAGACGACAATATAATAGGGCGCAGGCGCTTTGCGTGCTGGGTGACTGAGGCTACAGATACACTCAGAATATTTAATACTTATTAATTTTCCACTGCAACGGTGGTTACACATAAGCGCTTTTTTTTTGGTACCCATCCATACCGGCCCCAAAGCGCACGTAGTCTCATGTACGATGGGTATCTTGTCTCTTTCCCTCGGGTAAAGCGGTCGGGGCATGGCGCTGACCAGCCATTTCTTTCGAACATTGGATAGAGACATATCTCTACTTTCCCTTTGCCTGCTATGAGATGTAATGGGGCAGCCCGTACCTTTATATTGAACTACGACTTTCCAGTACCTACTTTAAATCGTAGTGAATAAAACATTAACTGCGTTATGTTGAAGTATTGCATGCTGACTCCGACTGTCAGCAAATTTGAATTGCGGCGAGCTCTGTGCTGCCTGTCTGTGAAGTGACAGTGATATAGACCACATAATCTAATGACTGTATTTTTCCATTATCTCGTAAATCCCGTATAAAATCAGGGAAACTCTTTAAAATAGCGTTGCTTGGGTACCGTCGTGTGTAGTTACCATAAGATTTTGCTGACCTAAGTTAGCTGTCAGTCAGGAATTTTCCACCTCTCCCTTGGTTGATGTAGTGGGAACCCACCACAAATCAGCATAAACGTGGTTTGATTGTGTAATAGAGCCAACCATTTAGTGGTTTTGAATCACGTCATTAAAGGGAGTTAAGTTTCCTCACTA
>Ga0209755_10004937_pt1 | contig 15434 bp, 17 predicted proteins | sample TergutCo191P1_FD_187301 | JGI IMG/M metagenome (GOLD analysis project Ga0209755, IMG submission 187301) | Cornitermes sp. P1 segment gut microbial communities from Petit-Saut dam, French Guiana - Co191P1 (SPAdes) (version 2) | ecosystem: Host-associated > Arthropoda: Insects > Digestive system... | reverse complement strand
CTGCGCCAAGAAGCACAATTTTTGCATCGCCGATTTTTTTACCCGCAAGTTTAAGCGCGTTTATAAGTCCTGCCAAAGTGACGCAGGCAGTTCCCTGCGCATCGTCATGCCAGACAGGAATATCGCACTCTTCGCGCAGATCGTCTAACACTTTAAAACAGTTGGGCTGACTAATATCTTCCAGATTGATCGCTCCAAAACTGTGCTGAACCATTTTTACGAATTCTATAATTTTATTTGGATCGTTTTTTCCGTCAGCGCCTTTCGAGTCCACGCAGAGGGCTACTGCGTCTACGCCGCCCAGATATTTCATGAGCATTGCCTTTCCTTCCATTACGCCAAGTCCGCCGGGGGGGGTGCAATCGCCGTCGCCTAACACTCTGGTCGAGTCGGAAACAACAGCAACCAAGTTTCCCCGGTTGGAAAGAGAAAAAGAAGAATCGCCGTCATCTCTTATCGCCGTTGAAACTTTTGAAACGCCGGGGGTATACCAGACATTAAACCAGTTAAGTCCGTATATGCCGCATTTCGGCACGGTTTGCATTTTTCCGCCGTAAAAGCGGTGCGCTTCTATAGAAAAATTTTTCAGGAAGCTTGTCTTGGCTTTTGCCTTTTGTTCTTCGCTGAAACCGGCGGGAAATAATTTGTCCAAATCTTTCAATTGTAAATCTATACTCATTTGTAATCCTTTACACATTATAGCAGTTTACCGCATCATCTGCTATCGGTCAAAATCGATATTACAAACATGGAATTATTTTAAGTTCCTGCCAATTTTGTTCATTTATATTCGTTTTTCCGCTTTTTATTGCCTTCTTTACGCCTATTTTTTTGTATCTTAGATACAAGAGGTATTTATTATGGAAAGGAATATTGTTTTTGAAGAACAAAAAAAATCGGGAGCTTTAAAAGTTTTTATTGCTTCGTTAATTATATTGCTTCTCTGCGGAATAATCGGAAATCTGGTTCATACGAGCGGCGGAAGGGTAAAAATTCATGACATTAAATACGTTACTGTAGACGGAGCCGAAATGAGAGCGCTTTTATATGTGCCCAAGGATGCGACTCCATCAACTCCCGCGCCTGTTATCATTTCCTGTCATGGTTACAATAACACAGCCGAAGTGCAGGATATAAATTGCATCGAACTTTCAAGGCGCGGTTTTATCGTCATGGCAATTGACGCTTATGGACATGGCAGCTCGAATTTTCCGGATGAACGAATCCATCCGATTGTCGGAGATATGGGAACATATTCCGCGCTTCAATATATCGGAACGCTGCCTTATGCGAATACAAAAAGAGTCGGCATGGTGGGACATTCGCTGGGTGGAACAACAATTCAATTGGGAGCTGCGCGCGCATGGAAAGAACATAAAACAAATCCGTCAATCATTGTTCCAACCGCGGTACTTCCAACCGCGCAATCATTTGTGTTAGATGCAGACGGTAATTCGATACTTGCTCCATACCCCGTAAACCTTGGCGCCGTCTACGGTAAGTTTGACGAATGGGCATTGGGAATGTGGGGAACTGTAAAGGGAAGCGATTTGAATTCTACGGCAATAGCCAAAGCGGGAATGGGTTTTAACGGTTTTAAATATGATACTTATTACGAATACAATTCGCCCAATCCGATTAGAAGACACACTGCAATAAACACAGCAAAGAATGGAAATTTAAGAATCGTTTATCAACCGCCGCACACACACCCGATGATTCACTTTAACGCAAGAGCCGTAAGCAATGTTGTCGATTTTTTTGATATTACCTTGACCAACGGCCGCTTGATTTCGCAGACAGCACAATTCTGGTTTGTCAAACAATTTGTCACAGGGATTTCTTTGATCGCATTTTTTACTTTTATCACTTCGTTAGGCCTTTTGCTTTTAAGAACAAGTTATTTTTGTTCAATCAGGCGGCCTGAACCAAGAGGGCTTACAACTATCAGAACCAATACAAGCAGGATACGTTATCTGATAATTTATATAATTGGCTTATTGCCTGCGCCGCTTTTGTATAACTGGCTTGTCGGTTATCCAATCGACATTACTTCGATGGGACGTACAGTTCCGATTGTTATGCCTGCAAATTTTCTTTTCCCTTTGCCTGCCGTTAATGGAATATTCCTTTTAAACATTTTCCTTGGAATCATCATCAGTATTTTATATCTTTTGGTATATAATATTTTCGCAAAAAAAGCGGGATGCACTTATGAAAACATGGGATTGAAATTATCGAATTATAAAATTTTTCGCAGCGCTGTCCTTGCCGTAACGGTTTTTGCCGCAGGATATTTCCTGCTTACCCTTTTTGATTATTTCTTTAAGCTGGATTTTCGTTTTTTTACGCTTAGCATTAAAACGCTGACAGCTCCAAAATGGGCAATCTTTTTGCGTTATCTTCCAAGCTTCCTCTTCCTGTTCATTGTAACCGCCGTCAGTCAAAATACTTTTACGCGTATCAATAATCAGAAAGGCTGGGTAAACATGATCCTTATCGTTTTCTCAAGTTTCGGCGGTCTTCTTGCCCTGCACATGATTGATTATATCGCGCTTAAACACACCGGCGTAAAAGTTTTCCAGTTTGTGCCATATCCTGCGAATACCACTGCCGCGCTTGCAGGCGTACTTTTATGGGGGCTTTTATTTATTCTTCCGGTTGCAGCTGTAATATCACGCATTTTCTTCAGTGCGACAGGTTCAATATGGACGGGAGCATTTGTCAATTCGCTTGTTGTTACGCTGTTTGCGATTTCAAACACAGTGATTGCTTCACGCGGAGTAATTTAATGTTATAATTGATTGCAAGGTTAAGGATAGAAAATTTTTCATTATGACAGTCTTTTTTTTACAAGCTCACAGAAACCGGCATCTATTTCAATGCCGATAAAAAGCCTGTTTTTTATATTCTTGCAGGCAACTCCTGTTGTGCCGCTTCCGCAAAAAGGATCAAGCACAATATCGTTTTCTTTTGTTGATGCAAGCACAATGCGTTTTAAAAGATCGAGCGGTTTTTGCGTTGGATGCTTTCCATATTCCTTCTCGCTTGTTTTGGAGGCAGTTATAGACCAAACCGATCTCATTTGGGTATTTTCTTTTTTTAATTTATCTTCCGGAAAAGATCCATTTTTCATTTTTTCATAATTAAATGTATGCTGCGCGTTTTTGTCTTTACGCGCCCAAATAATTGTTTCATGCGATGCGGTAAAAAAACGGCAGCTTAAATTGGGTGAAGCGTTCGGTTTAAACCATGCGATATCATTTAAAATATGAAAATAATTCTTTTGCAAGATATAACCGCATTGATAAATGCTGTGATATGTTCCTGATATCCAGATTGTGCCTTCCGGTTTTAAAACTCTTCTGCAGGCGCAAATCCATTCATTGTGAAAAACAGTATCTTCCTCAAAACCCCTGCTTTTATCCCATTTTCCTTTATTCACATTTACCATTTTACCGTTCTGACATGTAAGTCCGTCATTGGACAGCATATACGGCGGATCTGCAAAAATCATGTCTATTGAATCATCCGGAAAAGAATTTATTATTTCTAGGCAATCCCCGTTAAAAAGAACAGCATCACTAGATTCAAAAAAAGGAGTATAATTTTTAAGGAATTGTTTATCACGATCCATCAACTAAGTCTAAAAAAAATAAAACAATATGTCAAGAACAGCTAACTACGGTTATTGCTCGTTAAAAACGGCGCATTTTTAAAATCAATTATCGAATAATCCGCAATTTTTTTTATTTGTTCCCAGTCGTTTTGCGATGATTTGTCAAAAACTCCGCAAACAGTCATACCTGCGCTTTTTGCGCTTTTTACAGCTTCATAAATATCTTCAAATACAATACAATCACACGGCTCTACTCCAAGTTTTTTAGCGGTTAACAAAAAAACATCGGGACGGGATTTACCGCATCCTGTTTCTTCGGTTGTGCATATAACTTTAAAATAATCATAAATGCCATGTTTGCGAAGTGAAAGATCGGTAAGATTGGAAAATAAACTGGTTGCGATTGCCAATTTTTCGCCGCGATCCTTCAACATTGTAATGTATTCTTTTGCGTATGGTTTCATTTGTACCGTGTGTCCATAGGCATACTCTGCCATATCGATCCATTCCTGTTTTAAACCGTCAATACTGTCTGATAATCCAAAACGGCGTATTGTATAATCTGCCGATTCGTTAAAAGTCATTGCGGTGATCTCTTTGTAATAATCAGGCGGAACAGCAATACCTCTTTTTTGCAGAAAATCAATATCAATTTTATGCCAAACATCCAATGAATCAAACAGAGTGCCGTCAAGATCGAAAATATACGCTTTCATTTTATTTATACGAAGCCTTTTTAAGTTTTTTAAAATTATTTTGCACTTGTTCTTTTAACGCTCTTGCGCTTTCGCGCGGATTTTCGCTTTTCATTATGGCGCTTACTACCGCAATGCCATCCGCCATGCTGTCATATAAAACATCAATGTTCGTTTGATTTAATCCGCCAATTGCGGCCACAGGCATATTAGTCTCGCAGAAGATTTCATTTAACATGGAAACCTCTGTAAGAATTGTAACAACTTTTGTGGTGGTAGGATAGATCGCTCCTACGCCAAAGTAATCCGCGCCTTCTTCCTTTGCAATTCTTGCCTGTTCAACTGTTTTTACGGTAGCTCCCACAATTTTATTTTTACCCAAGATTTGGCGCGCGTATTTTACAGGTATGTCGCTTTGCCCCACATGAACGCCTGCCGCATCCGCCGCAATTGCAATATCGATTCTGTCGTCTATTATAAGCGGAATATCAAAGCTGTCCGTTATTTGTTTTACTTTTTGCGAAAGAATTAAATAATCCAATCCGCTTCTTTCTTTTTCGCGCAATTGAACAAGGGTTACGCCACCTTTGCACGCTTCTTCTATTATTTTTAAAAATTCATCTTCAGTTTTATCGGTGCTGTCTGTTACAAAATACAATGTCAAATCAAGCGCTTTCATGTTTACTCCTTTTTATACCCTTATATAATCCGTATATACAGGCTGCATGCCTTTATACATTATCATTTCGTGAATATCGCCGACGCTTCTATCATCTGAAATATCAAACTGCTCGTCTCCTTTTTGAGCAGAGCCGTGTCCTCCCACACCCACTTTTACACCTGCGGAAATTTTATTTGCGGCAATGCAAATGGCGTTATCCCTGAACTTTTGATTCTCGCGCGTGGAAATATTGATAGAAGCAAACGGCATAAAAATCCTGTACGCCATTATTACATTTAAAAGCTGTTTGTCGCTTACGCTGTTTGTGTTTTTATCTGCGGAATACGCATTATTAATAAAAGAGCGCAATCTGGGAACAGAAAAAGAAATATCCGCATGAGGATATTTTTGCTGCAAAAAATACGCGTGCAGTCCTGCCGCGAAAGCGTCTTTTCTAAAATCATAAAGTCCCAAAAGAGCGCCGAAACTAACCCCCCTCATGCCGCCTTTTATTGCGCGTTCCTGAGAATTAAAACGGTAGGAAAAAACCCTCTTTGGTCCTTTTAAATGATGCTTCATGTAAAAATCTTCATTGTATGTTTCCTGATAAATGCTTACAAAATCGGCTCCGCATTCATGAAGATATGCGTATTCATCAGTGTTTAAAGGATATATTTCTATTCCTATTGTGGAAAAATATTTTTTGGAAAGTTTTACAGCTTCTCCTATATATTCAACGCCGGACTGATTTCGATCTTCGCCGGTTAGTAATAGAATTTCTTTCAAATCGGTGTCTGCAATGGCTTTTAATTCATTTTCAATTTCATTTATTGATAATTTGCCTCTTTCTATGTTATTTTCGCAGTTAAAACCGCAGTATGCGCAATGATTTTCGCAGAAGTTGGAAATATAAAGCGGAGTATATAAACTTACGGAGTTTCCAAAATGTTTTCTTGTTTCCATTTTTGCGCGTTTGGCGATTTCTTCCAATTGATTTTGTGCATGTAGTGACAAAAGAGCGCCGTAATCAAAAAATGTAAGCGTATCTTTATTTAATGCGTTGTGTACGTCTCTTTCGGTATATGAATCAAAATTAATTTCTTCTGTATATTTTAAAACTTTTTGCATTAAATCAGATTCAATAACGTCCATGTAATCATAATTTTGCACTGTTTAATTCTCCAAAAATCCTGTTAGCGGGCTTGATGCCTGCGCTTCGTATTCCAAAACCCTTCCAAAACCTGCAAGCCATGCTTTTCTGCCCGATTCTATTGCCAGTTTAAATGCGCTTGCCATCATTGCGACATCTTTTGCCGTAGCAATTGCAGTGTTTGCCATAACGGCAGCAACGCCAAGTTCCATTGCCTCACACGCCTGAGAAGGCCGCCCAATTCCTGCATCAACAATAATGGGTAGATTTATCTCGTCAACAAGTATTTTTATAAAATCTTTTGTCAAAAGACCTTTATTGCTTCCGATAGGAGCGCCAAGCGGCATTACGGCAGAAGCTCCTGCATCCGCCATCTGTCTTGCGGCGATTAAATCCGGGTACATATACGCCATTGCAATGAAACCTTCTTTGGCAAGAATTTCGCAAGTCTTTATTGTTTCATAATTATCGGGTAAAAGATATTTTGTGTCGTTTATTACTTCTATTTTAATAAAATCGCCGCAGCCGAGTTCACGCGCAAGTCTTGCAATGCGCACGGCTTCGTTTGCGTTTCGCGCGCCTGAAGTATTCGGCAAAAGAGTGATTCCCTTTGGGATAAAATCCAGTATATTTTCTTTGCCGCCTGCGTTTGCGCGCCGAAGAGCAAGAGTTGCAATTTCCACACCGCCGTTTTCTATTACAATTTTTGTCATTTCAAGCGAAAACTTTCCCGAGCCTAAAATAAAACGCGAGTTGAATTCCCTGCCGCCAATTACAAGCGTATCTTTCATAATTACTCCTCTTCCATTCCAAGCAAAAGACGCAGTATCATATTTGCCTGATGCCCTGCGCATATCATTACACGCGGTGCCATAAAGCCAAATCCTTCCTGCTCCGGAGGCTGGCTGTCTCCGCATACATACAGGTTTTTAAATTTTTTCGTTGTTTTGATTTTATTTGAACTGTCAAAACCCGTTAAACCGGAAGCCGCGACAATTTTTTTTCCGCCTGCCTGTAAAAGCGCGTTTGCAAGAAAAGCTTTATTTTGCGGTTTGTCGAATGCCTCACATACAATCTGATAATCTTTAAAAATTTCTGCGGCGTTTTCTTCCGTAATTGCAATGCAGAGCGTTTCTGTTTCTATAAAGGGATTAATTTTTTCTATTTGACTTTTAAGTGCGTCTGTTTTATACATTCCCAAATGGGATACATTGTAATGCTGCCTGTTTAGATTACTTGGCTCCACTTTATCAAAATCTACAAGAAAAAGTTTTCCAACTCCAATTCTTGCAAGCATTACGGCGATATTGGAACCAAGACCGCCAAGACCTGCAATTGCGGCTTTTGCGTTTCTTAATTTTTCTTCAATGCCCGGAATATTGCGCGCAGTTATATCGCTTATGCTTAATTCCATTTTCAGCCTCCGCCTACAAAATGAACAATCTCCAGCTTATCATTATCGCAAAGCATTTCATCCTGATATGCTTTTTTTGGAATGATATTTCCGTTTTTTTCTACGGCTGTTTTTAGCAAGTCGTATCCTTCTTTTGATAAAAAATCACAAAGCAAAATATTGTTTTGCAGGTTTTTCTGTTGTCCGTTTACCAGCATTATATCTTCCTTGAATGTGATTCATACATCTCATAAAAATGATGAACAGGACCATTACCCTTTCCAAGCCTAGGCGCATGAGCAATTGCCGTATTTATATACGCTTTTGCGTTTTCAACCGCTTTTTGAACAGGAAAGCCAAGCGCCAGATTCGACGCTATCGCTGAAGAAAAAGTGCAGCCTGTGCCATGAGTGTGTTTTGTGTTTATACGCTTCGTCTGATATTCAAAATAATTATCACCGTCAAATAAAATATCCATTGCATCGCCTTTCCTGTGTCCGCCTTTAATAACAACATTACGGCAGCCCATTGCGCGTATACATCTTGCGGCTTTTTTCATATCATCCTTTGATTTTATAGTCATTTTGGAAATTTTTTCAGCTTCCGGTATATTCGGCGTAATAACATCAGCTAACGGCAAAACTTCTGAAATTAACGTATCAATGGCGGACATTTCCATTAACGCGCTTCCGTTTTTCGCATACATTACAGGATCAATTACCACGTTTAAAGGCTTCCATTCTTTCAACTTGTTCGCGACAGCTAACATTGTTTCGCGGCAGGAAAGCATGCCGATTTTAACGGCATCAGGCATGATATCTTCGAATACATCATTAATTTGTTTTTGAATAATATCAGGGCGAATATCCTGATAATCTGTTACCCGAAACGTATTTTCCGCAACAACCGATGTAATCACTGTCATTCCAAAAACGCCATGCGCAGAAAATGTTTTTATGTCAGCCTGTATGCCTGCTCCTCCGCTGCAATCAGACCCCGCAATACTAAGCGCTTTCTTCATAATTACCTCCATAAAAAAAGGGCGCAATCCAAGATAGGAAAGCGCCCTGCATTTACAATAATTTACACCAAAATGCCGGTAATTTGCTTCCTACGCTGGTATTAACCAACAGGTTCAAAGGGTCAGGTTTTACCTTCTCAACTCTTAGGCGGTTTAGCCGCCGGAGTCCCCCTGCAAACACAATATTTATTCTATTTTGGTAAAATTTTCATTTTTTGTCAAGTACCGTGCAATATAATTATTGTTCCTTAAGGGAGTCTGGCATCTATATACGCATCGTCCATTTTCCAATCGGGCATGGGATGGAATTTGTCGAAGATTTCTTTAAGATCGTCGTTTTCCGCTTCTTTGTAACTGTATTTATATCAAATATAAATTCATTATGATTAATATTTTCCAGTTTTAAAATATCTAATGTGTAAATATTTTCTTGATTATTGTTTAAATTGATCTTTGGCGTGAGTAGTTGGTGTGAGGACGGTTTTGAGGTGCGGAAGGCGATGAAGAAGATGAAATAGAATAATATAATTTGGTTTGCATCTTAAATATTATCTCCACATCCCTGTTAAATCAATAATAACACTATATTCATCTGAATAAGCATGTCTTGGTATATTATTCGTTCTTAATTTTTCAACAGTTGGAAAGCAAAAAGGATATATAATTCTATACCTGATAAACAACCTCTGACTTCCTTCTCTGATAATATAGGTGTCATAAGAGCGACCATCACACCATAAAAAATGATTGGAGTTATTATAATATGTATGAGTCCATTGCATTTTCATGTAATATAAATTTAAATTTCTGTTAATCCATTTTCGCTTTATAGAAAATGTATGCATATAATCAATAACATTAAATTCCGGAAATATCTGTTCTTCATCAACTCTAATTTCTATTATATTAATTGCCAATACAGTATTTTCATGAAAAACTCTGTTAATCCCACTGTTAATATGATAAGGCAAACGAATATTTAACATAGTATTTGTTCTTTCATATTCTGCTTCATTAATATGTTGTGCATACAAAAAACTTCCAAAAATAAAATTTACTAATAAAATTATATAATTATATTTCATACTAGAATCTCCTATTTCTGTAAACTTCATCTACAGCATCATTTTATACCGCTTTGGCAAATTTGTAAATCGTCTGCCAATGGATTCCGGCAGCATGGCCCCTTTTTGCTGCCTTGCCACAAGCACCGCTTATTAAAATTGAAATTAAATTAATAATATCAAGAAGCGATAATTTCTTTGGCATTTTCCAAAACATTTGATATTTGTTTGCTTGCCTCATTTACTTCGAATACTCTTTGTGAAACATTTTCGGAAATTTGCTGCAATTTATGCATTTCATCAGAAATTGAACCGCTCTGTTTTTGTATATCTTCGCTCCCTGTACGAACAATTTCTGTTTCATTTTTAATAGAGGAAATTGCTGTAAGGATTTGAGCCCCGCCTGCTGCCTGTTCTTCCACCGCGCTATTAACCTGAGCAAATGCGCTATCCATTGTTTTTATTTCGCTAAATATTAAATTCATCGATTTTACCGTATCTACAGTTACGCCGCTGATACTTTTAATTGAATTATCCATATTGCGAATTTCTTCTTTTATGTTTTTTGATTCCTTGCCTGCCATTTCCGCAAGTTTTCGGATTTCATCGGCGACAACCGCAAAACCTTTCCCGCTTTCTCCAGCATGAGCCGCTTCGATGGCGGCATTCATGGCAAGAAGATTTGTTTTTGCGGAAATATCCTGTATTATTTTATTTGCTTCCTGCAGCATAACCGATCTTTCATGCAGATTTTTTACTTCTGTATCAAGTTTTTGCATTTTTTCGTTGCCGGTCGCAGCTGCTTGAGTCAAGTTAACAGTTATTTTAGTTATCTCGCCTGTTACCGAACGGATGGAATCAATACTCGCTACCATTTGCTCTATAGACGATGAAGAAGTGTTTATATGCGCAGCTTGTGATTCAACCGATGTTTCAAGGTTATTTATGGATTTAACTATTTGCGAAACATATTCTGAAGTTTGTTCAACGGATTGTAACTGAGCAGTGGTTTCCAGCTGCGTTTCTTCAGTATTACCATGAATTATGCTTAATGCCTGAGAAGAATCCATAATAACTTTATTTAGTTTTTGTCCGTCTGCGGTTGCCTTTTCCAAATGAATGGTAACATCAGCAGTTGCTTTTTCTACTTCTTTTTTTAGGTTGTCGCGTTCATCGTTCAGTTTGGCGTTTAAGATCGCTTCTTTTTTATCTTTTTGATTTCCTACATATTCAAAAATCATTGTTAAAATAAGGATAAAAATATAACCTGCTATGTACCTGAACTTAACTGGATATCCCATTTCAAAAGCCGCAATCCCCGGTACGTTAAACAATATAGCAGCCGCGATAATTACCGCTGTGGATTTAATTAGTCCCAGAGTCATCTTGCACAGGAAAATCGATATTAAAGGGTATGTAAATATCCAAATCGATACCCATAAATTAAGATCGCCGTTATAAAGAAGGAAGACGCAATAGGCTCCATACATTATAACAGTTGGTATTGGTATGAATTTCAATGGTATCTTCGTACGCATGGCAATCAGCGTAACTAATGCCGCTATCGCTATGGCAAAATTGATGGTCGCTCTGGTAGAATCTGTAGACAACGCCTGTATGCCGAATATTGTCAGAGGAATTACGGCGACCATGAAAATCGTATTCATGATCATATACCTTACCTGATCATTAATGTTAGTAAGGTTATAATAGCGTTTCCCCAAAAACAGGGTCTTGAATGTATTTTGTTGATTACTTTCCGACATTCTATTTTAAATTATATTTTATGAATAAATGAAAAGAAAGAAAATTATCGAAAAATTGCGCAGAATGCACTTAAAACGGCGTAAAATGCAATATTAAATTCATTACGTTGATCAATAATTAAATAACCTTAAATAATGAAAGGAATATATATTGTTTGCAATAATCGGTGCTATATTATTTTCTATTATCGTCATAATGACACTTTTGGTGGCTTGTGGATTGCCTTTAGGTGAATTTACAATGGGAGGACAGAATAAAATTCTCCCAAATAAATATAGAATCATGGCTGTTTTTTCTTTATTTATTCAAATATTCGCAATAATTATAATTTTGCAAGCAGGTCAATATATTACATTATGGTTTTCATATAATATAACAAAATATATATGTTTTTTCTTTGCTGTATATCTTACAATAAATGTATTTATGAATTTTTCATCAAAAAGTAAAAAGGAAAGATATGTAATGACTCCTTTGTCATTAATTGCAGCATTTTGTTTTTGGTTTACTGCAATAAAAATGTAATTGCGGGGCATGAAAATTTGCTATTTAGCCCATACATGGAATATAAACTTTTTCATAAACATTCCTTTTCCTTTGATGATATACAAAAACACAATCTAAATTCATTATATTTTACCTTCACTTTCTGTATAATCTATAAACAGCTTATAACGCTCTGTAACAAATTTTAATACACAATAATTTTTATCCTCTGGACCAGAAAAATGATTATCTAATCCATCGTACCACATTTCTTTTTTTATTTCGGGGTCAGTTATTACTTCAATTTTACCAATTAAAGTAATATTATATAAAGGTTCATTTGAAGAAAAACAAATACTTGCTCGATTACACAGATCAATTCTTTTTGTTTTATTACTGCCCAATCCTGTACAAAATGATAACCACTTTATTCCATTATTTTTTGAAACAGTTATTGTCGATGCTGTTGGATAGCCATCTATATCAATCAATGCCATAATACTGTCAAGCCTTTCTGCAGAAATAATTTCAACTGCTTTTTCTACAATTTTTTGATCCATGAACCTACCCTCAAAAATGTTAATTCATATATAAACATAATATCCATAAAATATGGATTCCCAATATTATCATAGTTTTCATTTTATGTCCACTAAATATTGTATTTTGTATAATAATTAATTATTAATTTCAATTCTTTCCAGTTTAAATGTAACAGGTCTAAGTCCATCAGTACAACATTGTATTGCCGGATTATCCCTTCCTTCATGGAAACTTTGGATCACTGGTATTAAATCCCTCCATGCCCAAACACACATACCTTCCGGAGGATCCCATCTGCATATTGAAGTGAATTCTTGCCCGACTGTTAATCTTCCACAGGGCGAAGCATTGCCATACGGATATTCTAAATATAATTCATCATTAAATTCACATTTTAATACAGTAATTTTACAATGATATTTTTCCATAAAGTTTTTAATACCTTTTTCTTCTATTAATTTTATTTTATCAGCATCTATTATCTCTAAATTAAACATAAATCCCTCCATGATATTATTATCCTTATTTTTATGTTTTTTGTCAATTATTTCCAATATTCAAAATTGTATTTCGCCTAATGTTTTGGGTAACTGATGTTTTTTATACCCGATAAGGAAAACGCGAAACGTTTTTCGGGCGTAATAAAAGTGGTGTAGTAAGGTGTGGGAATGATTAAGCCATGATCTAGCCGAACAAATCCCAAAATGCTCGAACAACTTTTGAATTGCTACGTGCAGCCTAGTTGCATAGCAACTTTGCAGTTACCGTTTGTTATGTGAAGTACTGGTGTACTACATTATATATCTAAAAATTTATTAACGGAATTATTACCCGTCTGTTATTAATTGAAATATTGACTTTGTGTCTGTTAAAATTACCCGGAATACCACCTGAATAATTTGTTAAACCTATTGGTTCTCTTGGTCTTCTAAACGATCCAAAATCTAAAACCCCATTATTATTTATATCCTGGAAAGCGTCTAAAACATATTCACCATATGGTAAATTTATTTCTGTTAAAACTGTTGAGTTTGTAGGATCAATTTCAAGTATCATATCTTGTCTTTGATTTCTATATGCTGTTTCATTAAAATATATGCCAACATATATCTTACCGCCGTTTATGATTACATTATTAATCTGTATTATCACAGTATTATCTGCAAAAGCATCTTGTATGCAGAAATTTAAGATTACCAAAAATACAGCAAGTGTCTTTATTTTTTTCATAAGTTACTCCTTTTAATTTATTTGCAGATTAAAAAACCAATTAAAGGTCCTGCAAATATTGTAATATAAATAAATGAAATCCAAGGTTGATAACCTATATAAAAACCTTTAAATGATAAACTCCATGGGTGTTTTATAATTACCCAAGCAAATAAATCAAATACAATTGTAATTCCTACCCATATAGCACCTGTTATTAACGCTTCCTGAATAGTTGGGATTTGAAGTCCTTTCATGTAAAGCCAGCCAAATAATGTAAATAAAAAGATGTTATACAATGGATGCCAAGGTTTTGTTTTTTCATAACCTTCGCCCATTCCATCTTTATCCATTGGCTTCATTTTTAATACTAAGATGTTAAATACCGTATGAAATATACCTATAGCGGTAACAGTAAAATAACATATCCAAAACCATAACATTGACATTCCAAAGTTTTCCATAAGTTTCTCCTTAATATTAACTTACAATTATTAAACAGAGAAAAATTATCATTTTCGGACATTTTTTAATTTTCTATTACAGGTGTAAACCATTCCATTTGACAATATGTTCCATCGTAATTGTCTAAATTAATTTTTTCAAAAAATATTTTATCATGTGATGAGGTGTATTTTGCATATTCACCATTTTTAATATTCATAATAGTTTTATACATTTCGCCTATAATTTCTGTGATCAAATCATAATTGGTATACAGAGCAAAATAATGATGTTTCCCAATATACCGAAATTTAGCACATAATGCGGCATTAAAAGTGTAATGATCAAGCCCTTGCGGTACAGAATCCAAATTTTCAACCTGTACCGACGGCATATAATCAAAATACTTATTTTCAATATCCACTTTTCCCATTCCGATATATACATTTGGATCAACTATGTTTTTTATTAATTTACGTTCATTGAATAAAAATTGTTTTCCTGCATCCGGAGCCTGATTAACAATATAATCAAAAGATGTGCGAGTATTTTTACCAATAATATGGAACTGCGGAACCATAACTATATCAGGAGTAAAAATCAAATTTCCGTTGCTAAGTTTATTTTCATTAAAAAGATGAAAAGGCTGCTTTTCTTTAATTATATTCCCTGTTTTCCTAAAACTGCTTGGCGTAATCCCAAATTCACGTTTAAAAGCTCTTATATAATTTTGTTCATACTCAAATCCGTAATCAAGCGCAATATTTAATATATTAGTATTTTCATTTTTTAAATCATTAAGACTTGATGACAGTTTGCGAGAACGTATATAATCACCAAGAGTTTGCTTAAAAGCAAATTTAAATATCCTGCGCAAATGCCTTTCTGATAGGGAAAATTTTTCAGCAATAGTATTTACATTGGCATATTCTTTTATACCTTTCTCTATTTCGACAAGCACATCTTCAAGCAAATTATATGGTTTTAACACATTGTGCTCCAATTTTATATTATTCTATACCAATCTTTAAATCTATTATTTCAAATGTAAATTCACAAGGTTTTTCTCCGTTTGTGTTTAATGGTGAAGAAACTATTTCCTTTAATTTTAGTTTAATTCCAAGTGCATTTTGGTAATGATACAAAAAATGCCCTGCGCAACAGCCGCAAAAAGTTGAAGTTACAGAAAATGGCTGTTTTAGCTCCTTTATTTGCCCGCATGAACAAGTTGTTTTTCCTGTATGTACGCCATTTTGATTACCACCATAAGATACTGTAATTGTATTATCTTTGTTAAGGCGAGGTATCATCATATATTGTATACCAGATAATAATTTTATTTTCTCTGCTAGTGGTTTATCTTTGTGTTCAATACCAAATGC
>Ga0209755_10004936_pt1 | contig 15434 bp, 14 predicted proteins | sample TergutCo191P1_FD_187301 | JGI IMG/M metagenome (GOLD analysis project Ga0209755, IMG submission 187301) | Cornitermes sp. P1 segment gut microbial communities from Petit-Saut dam, French Guiana - Co191P1 (SPAdes) (version 2) | ecosystem: Host-associated > Arthropoda: Insects > Digestive system... | reverse complement strand
GTTCGCCGTACTCAAGCGATGGCGTGGTATCGCCACCCGTTACGCAAAACATACAAAATCTTATCTTGCCGCCGTTCAAATCGCTTGCATTTCAGGCTGGAATTAATACGCTATTGTCGACACTGCCTAGGGAATCTTGATTTTTTGATTTATTATGCCCGAAAGTAAACGCAGAAAATTCATGCAGATCTGGGGCAACAATGGTTCCAACGGAAGACCCTGAAATATAATTTAGGTAATACGGTGCCAAATCATGAGCATTTAAAGTAGAAAAAACAGATTCTATTTCTTTTGGTGTTGCGTTGACGTATCTGTCCCAACATCCATTTGATTCGCCGGCAGAGTCAGTTATTAAATAACTTTTACCAGCCCTTGTGGTAAGACCCAATCGGCCTGCTCTTCCAATATAGTTTTTATATGTGTGTGCCTCAATATCTCGCAAAACCCCATCTTTCTTGACCGTGTGATCATATAAGATTATAACATCAGCAGGGAGGTTTAATCCTATAGCTAGTGTTGCTGTAGCAACTATTACTTGAATTGAGCCATTTACGCTTTCAAATTCATCCTCAACAAGTTTTCGTATGCCTTGTGGTAGTGAAGCGTTATGATATGCAATCCCACGTTGCATTAAATTTGTCATTTTTGAAATGACTTCATCATCATCTTGTTGCCCCAATATCGATCTTAGAGAATGATCAATTCTTTTTTCTGGTAATATTCCAGATAAACTGATGTCTTGAGCTAAACGTTCCGTTACTTTCTTGCTGTGAGCAAAAACAATGATTTTAACAGGATTATCATTTGTTCCTTGGTTGATTTCTTGCTTTATCAAAGCCAAAATCATTTCTGTTTTTCTCTCATTTGGTTTTCTTCGTAATTGTGGTTGACCTGCATATTGTGATATAACTCCGTCAACATCATTTGAAACAGTCTCATCATCCTTGCTTCGAAATTTAGCATTATATGAGCCATTTGTCATTACAATATACTCATGTAATTCGCATGTTCTTTCAGGATTACTGATCAATTCTGCTTTGAGCCATTTTTCAAGTTCAGCTGTATCACAATAAATCGTTGTAAGTCCCATTATCCTAACGTTGTTGTAATCCTTCAACAATTTAGTAATAGAAAATTCTAGTTTTGCGCCTCTATCAATTTCAGAGAGCATTTGGACTTCATCAACTATTACTAATCCGCATCGCCTCAAAAATTGATCATTACCTTTTTGAGCAAGGAAAGCAAAGAATTTTTCATAAACAATGACAGCGATATCGAAATTACCCTCGAGGATATCCTCATCAAAATTCTGATAGTCCGCTGAGGATGCGCAAATATCCCAGTCGTAATTATCACCAGACATATCTTGTTTGAACTGATCATATTTTTCAGATACCATTGCCTTCAGTGGTACTAAGTAAATCACGTTTTTTGAACGCTCAGAACGATGTATACACCTAGCAGCTGCAATTTCAGCAATCAGTGTTTTACCAGATGATGTAGCACCTCTGATTATGATGTTCATATCGTCCCAAAAGCTGTTGGTATTAAACGCCTGTTTTTGGAGAGGTGTTAGCTCTTTGATATTCATTCTCTTTTGAATATTTTCAACAATAGCAGGTGGAAGATAAGGTGCTCCAACTGGCTCTTTTTTTAAGTCGGTAAAATTAGAGATCAAAATACTCACCGTACCCCTTCTTAAATATTTCCTTTTGATCGTCTGATAATAAGTTAAAGTTTTTTTTAAGGATTCTTTTTTTAAAGGCCTCCAAGGGTCTTTTGAATTTAGTAGAATTTGCTTAGCCAACTCCACACATTCAACAAGCAATCCTATTTTCTTGTAATTTTCTGCGCCAATAGACTTAATGTCACACAGTCCTAGCGCGTTTAAGTGGAGTTGATAAAAAAGGCTTACAGATAACATCTCCAATTTATCATCAACTTCTTTGTTTACACGAGCGTCATCGCAGATTGCGCGAACAATATCGGTGTAGTAAGAGGCTTGCTCGCCTAAATTTTTCATACCAGCATAGCCTATACTACAAACAGAACCAATTTCTTGAATAGGTGTATCCATTATTCGATGATAAAGAACAATTGCTATTCGTAATCGCGTATCCTCTTGATAATCTCCGGGTTTTGATCGCGAACTTTCAGAAAAATCACGATTGTAATGCTTTTTACGGAGAGTATTTAGCAAGTTTGAACTAATGTGATTATCTTGCCTTATTCGGTTCTCCAATGAAGTAAAATAATGATTTGTCATTAGTTTACGTTCATTTAAATGCTTACTTGTAAAGTAAATATCGTTAGATTCAATTAAACTTTTACAAGAAGAAATCTGATATATATAATCAAAATAGAACATATTTTTTGCTGAGAATAAGCCAGAAGACTTTTCCAATAAATCGTATGTATCTATGTCAATTATATATCCTTGTAACTTTGCCCCCTTGTCAGTTATGCAATATGCTTTTTCAAAACTGCTATCATCCGTCTCAACTAATGCACGTTCTTCGAGCATGCTACATTGGCCTTCTACGGTCATAAAAAAGCTGTTTATGAACTCGTAATTCGAAGAATTGTAGCACAAGCTGGACAATTCCTTGATAAGTCGTTCAACAGTTATATTGCTAGGTTTGCGCGGAACTAGCGATAACAAATACATAGCCGCATGTTTAATATCTTTATTAAAAAGCTTGCTTTCTATTTTTTCAATATCTGATAATAGAAGTCTGTCCCATAAATCCAGTCGATTGTTTGGTATTATAGTATATGTGTAGCCTAGATTGGAGTAACCAAGCCTACCAGCGCGCCCCATATAATTGCGATACTCGTTTTTGTTAAGAGTAATACTTGAGCCTGTTCCATTTGGTTTGAAAATGCTTGCAATAATAACAACATCAACGCCACTGTTAAGACCAAATGCAAGAGTTTCTGTAGCAAAAACAATCGACAACACCTCGTCATCGTTCAAAAATTGATTCTCAATTTCATGTCTGAGTTCGAAAGGAAGAGCAGCCGAATGGAATGAAATACCGGCAGCCATCATTTCAAAACAAAAATCATCAAAAACAAGAAACAAATTTTCTTCCGGTATTTGCATTTTTTTGAGTGTAGCAGACTTCAATTTTTCAACGGTCTCCTGATCAGGCTCAACTAATACGCTCACATCAATTAGTTTATAGTAAAGTATTTTTGCTTTTTCGATTATTCCAGTTCGGTCATTTTCAAAAATCAATATTTTATGATCTAATTTTTTATGGAATGTACAAATATGTACTAAAATATCCTCAACTCGCCCTGGAATATCATCGAAGAGAACAATTGGCTTATCCCCCCTAACATCAATCCTAGACTTTAATTTCGGACGCTCTATTCCGTCCATGTATTCGTACGTTTTTTTTCTTATTAGATCAACTTTTTTTATTTTAATAGGTCTTGACTCACTGTAATAAATAAGAAATCTTTCTGGATTTGCATAAAGTGACCAGTCATAATTGGGTGTAGCTAGAACTACTGAGCGTAGATTTGAAAAATTTCTACTCCAAGCAAACAATAAATCTGCTTTAATTCCACGCTCATCATCATCTACTAAACCGAATTCATCAAATATAATGACATCATACAAGCCAAGAAATTGAGGATTAATTGCAGCAAATAGGAATGCTTTTTCGTATATAATCACAACAATATCTGCTTGTGCATTTAACACATATACATCATTTTCTCGATATTCTCCAGTAGATATTATAATGTCTATGCTTTCTCCAAAAAACTCCTTCATTTCTTTAACTTTTTGTCGAGCTAAAGCCCGATATGGAACCATATAAAGAGTTTTTTTCTTTTTTTGCATTGCGATAGCCATCTGTGCTATCAGTGTCTTTCCGGATGAAGTTTCGCCTATAATGAAAACATCTTTTTGAGAATAAAAAGAATCACACGCAAACGCAAGTTTTTGCAAATCTGTGAAAGAGGAGTAACCCTTGGCAGCGCAAAACGTTGTCAAATCGGAAAAAGATTTTAGCATTTGTGTTTCTCCTCATATTCAAAATTAATGCATTTTTCCTATTAAAAAGCCATATATAAACACGTATTTTGCGTGTTCAAACAAACTATATAATCCTTTTTAAAAATTCTTTATCAAACAACTCAAAACTATCCAGCAACTTGTTCGAATCCTCATTTTGCATAAACACAAGCACCATTGCCAAATACAAATACCATTGCAATTTCCTATTTCGTGATTCAATTGCTACTATCGTAGAACGCGCTACCCCGATCTTCTTTGCAAGCTGGTTCTGTGTAATCTTGGCGACAGACCGTAGCGTTGGCAGGTACTCCACCATTCTATCCGTATATTGGGTTTGCATTGCCTTGCGTTTTTCTTTTTCCATCGACATACCCTCCTTAAATATAACACAGCTTGGTCACACTGTCAATCCCAAATGTTCTAATTTGCGACCATAAGGATATGGTTTCCCGAAAACGCTCGAAGTATACAAGCTACAGAAAAACCCGTTAAAATTACTGTGGACAAATTTTATATTTCAAACCCTGTGTATACCATGTAGAACACAGGGCTTTTTTGATGCCCACAAGGAGGTTTTGTCCATGTCATACCGATCCATCCATACGCTGGATGAATTACAGACCTACCTATCCGGCGCGACCATCGTGGCCTTCGACTTCGAAACTGCACCGACAACAAAATACAGAAAAGAAGAAAAATCCGCGCTGGATGCACACAAGAGCCGCATCGTTGGGATTAGTTTTTCCGTGACAGAGGGCGATGCCGTATATTTGCCGCTGGCGCACACGGTTGGAAAAAACGCCACCGACCCGAAGGTCATATGGAACTGGCTGGACTTATTCTTTGCTGACCCAACCGTGGTTAAGATTGCACACAATCTCGCCTTCGAGAGCCAATTCCTGTATGCGCGTGGCATCGTGGTACAAGTGCCATGCTACGACACAATCGCCGCCGCACAGATGATTTACAAAGGCGAACAACAATTCCGTTCACTTAGCGACTGCGGCCTTAAAACGCTGGTGCATGAGTATTTTAGTGCAGAACTGCCAACCTATGCCGATGTTGTCGGTGACCGTCACTTTGACGAACTCGACCCTGCGGCAGAGGCCACCATCAACTACGCTTGTGCGGATGCGGATTATTCCCTGCGGCTGTACCATTTGTTGAACGGCTGGTTCGACCGCCTTCTGCCCAAGCATCGCTATATAATAGAAGAGATAGAATCGCCCACTGCCGTGTACACAGGCATCATGCGTTACAACGGTCTCCCCATCGACAAACCGCTGATGGAACGCAAAGGCACGGAGGCCGCTTTGAAGCTGACTGAACTGCGCGAAAAAATCCACTTCATTATCGGTGATGTAAAAATCGGAGAAAATGCATCCACTGCGGCATTCAAAAAATATTTGTACGACACGCTGAAGCTACCCAAGGTGAAGCTGACGGACAAAGAAAAAGATGCGCTGGATGATGAGGCACTTATATTATTGAAAGGCGGCATTAATCTTAGTGCGACACAGGGATATTTCGATAGCATTTATGAAACCCTGCTCAAACATAACATTGAGGAACGTGGCATCTTTTATGTTGTTAATTTCGGCGGCAACAGCGATGATGATATTACTCGGATAAATGCCCAATTCGTGGAGAATGACGATTTGCCGTTGGAAGAGCAACTTGCCATGATTAAGGCTTTTCCGTTAGAGCCTTCGTTGATTGTAAAAACGCAGAAAAGCCTACACACCTACTGGCTGATAAAAGATGGTGATGTAAAGAAATTTCGGCGCATCCAACGTGGGTTGATTGCTCATTTTAATGCCGACCCCAAGTGCGAAAACGAAAGCCGAGTATTTCGCCTTCCCGGTTTCCACCATTACAAGCATGACCCTGTAATGGTGGAAGTAATCAAATTCAATCCAGAATCATATTTATTGGGAAACAAAAATAAAGCGGTGAAATTGGCTTGTTTGCTTATACAAAGGAATCACGAGAAAAGTTGAATTTACCTTGGTGTTAGGTCAACATAGGAAATGTCTTTCACGAATATTTATTAAAAATTAATAGAGGATGCGTTGTATGCACCCTCAGTGGACATGATTTTCAGTATGATAAAATGTTCACGGAAAAAAAATATAGGATGCAACCCAGCTTAAGAAGATCGAAACGGCGCGAAGCTCAGGGGACTGTTTATAAGTGAAATGGGAGATTATAGCCCTTGCGTAAGATTGTAATATTTAAATCGTTCATCTCCGTATCTAGGAACTGGATATCTTACAGAGTGAGATCGACCTACCTCAATTGCCTTTTGTGCCGCACTTTTCCATGAAGTTATGCTCTCCCTGCAACCGAAATAGAGTATTTCTGTCAATCGTTCAGCTTTTTGTTGCCATCCCATACTTGTTAACTCATCTCCTATAAGATATATTCCATGACGCACATCATCACAAAAATTTTTAAACCGAGACAAATCCCATTTTTCTTCATTACATGACAATGATACTGCTTGAAGTGAATTCAATGGTGGCAAAGGAGTTATTAAATTGGACATAACATCAAAACGAATTTCATCAAAAGAATTATATTTAAATATTAAATGATGCTCTTTATTGCACAACATAGTCGCTTTTAATTGTGGCCACAAGTCAGTTGGACATAAATTCTTGAACGAACGAACCACATAGACGCAATCATCAGATGTTCGATACCCGCCATGTTTTTCTGTTGCAATGCGATGGTTCATAAAGTATTCTGACTCAGCAAGTGCCAATATAAGACCGGATAACTCATTGACATCTTGGGCGGAAACTCCTATTTCGAGCAGTTGTGTACCTTGCTCAAATTTCTGAACAACAGAATCTATTTCCCAAATTAGATTTGAGCCATCACTATTAAAAATATCTCCATACTTATATTTTTGCGTATCAAAAAATATATCATCTAATAACGATATGCATCTTTCGCTAGACCATTTCATTTCGCGTATACCATATATCAAACCGAATACTAGAGCTAAGTTAGCTGTAGGATAATCGGATACCCCAAGTTTATTTTCTGTTTTCATCACACGCTCTACATCTGTTAGAAGTTGAGACCAATATCTAACGCCTGTTGACTCTAGTCCCACAGGCCAAAAATCTTCGAAATCTTTCCTTTCAACAACCCATTCAAGTAATGAAAAAAACTTTTCACACATACTCATGTCCACACCTTTAAAATTCCTAAATCGCTTTGAAGTTCACCAAGAAGGTCATTTGATAAACGATCGTAAATCCCTTCAATCCCAACAATTGACGGAATATTAAACTCTCTGGCGAGAATTGCTCCATGACTTGCTATGCCACCTCTCTCAACAACTAATCCAGCGGCATTTCTCAGCCAAAGAACGATAGCTGGTGTGGCAACACGTATTACAGCTATCTTTCCTAAAACAAGATTTGTGTCAATGTTTAGCTTATTACAATCAATTAAAATCAAGGGGGCGATTACCCTTCCCGGCACTATTGATAACCCTTTATATTCTGTGTTTTCACTCATGTATAAAACTCCTCAATGGTTTTATTTAAACGTAAATCAAATTGTGCATTTATCCTCAACCAATAGATTGGGTCGTTTGACAATTCATAATCCGCGATAGAATTGTCTACAAACATTTTTTCTATGTTCTTTAACATTTTTACTTGTGGAAAATTAGGAAGCCGTAAAAGTGCTAGTAGCACGAAAATGCCTTGCATGCAACTATATTTTTCTGACCAGTAGCCTGAATTAATTTTAGTTACTAACCATGAAACTAATACTTTAATTTGTTTTTCATAATGCTCGGGATTGATTCTTAACATTGAAAGCAAACACAGGGCTGTCGTAGTGGCATCTGGATTTCCTTCAAGCGTTGCTGGTATCCCTCCGTTAATATTAAGACTAAACAAAGCATCAATGCTTTCAATCGTCTCATCATAAAAAACATTTGCCAGTTGCGGCGTAAAGCCAAGTATATTAGCTGAGTAATACGGTTTGTATTCATCTTTCCCTGTATATTTCCATAAATTATCATGGTCTTTTTGCCCTATAAGCCAAGTTAATCCCCGAAAAATTGCTGGCTTTATAGCTTTTGCTATTTCGGGGCGCAATAATTCTTTAAGCTTTGAGGTATGAAATAGTTTTATGAGAACATCTAGCACATATGCTGTAGAAAGTGTATTTGGGGAATCTGCAATTGCTTCACCCCACCCACCTTCAGGACATTCATTTTTAACAATAAACTCACATCCCATTACTACTTCACGAGACAATCCTCGCGCAAATTCAAGCAATTTTATCCCCGAAGCAGTGTGTCTTGGACTTCTAACTAATGAAGACGAAGATACTAATGGGGTTGCGCTATGTGACATGTATAGGTTTCCAAATGCACCTGTTCTTTCTTCTTGATGGGATAACGTAAATTGTACAGCATTTTCTATAGAAGGCATATAAATAGGGCTTGATATTTTAGCAAGTGCTTGTGCTGCCCATGATGTTACGCTAATAGCTTTTTTTACATGTGTAGTCATTACTTGTACTTTATCAGCAACATCGGATGTTAAGTGGTTTCCCGTTTCTTTCCACAAACTCCGTCCCCAAGCACCGTCTGGAAATTGATCTGCGGAAACTAGAAGAACGGCTCTTGAACAAGCAGAAACAATGTTATCATCTGTTACGCCTAAGCTAACCTGCTGTCCATGTATTTTGGGCAATCCTGTTACAAAATCATCATCCGGATTCATGTCCGTATTATTAATATTGTCATGTAGTTTTGGCCGTACTTTAACAAGTCTACTCATAGGTATAGCAAAAGCTAGGGAACTGTCGGTAAAATTATTGCTTTTCCAAAATTCACTTACCATTCCTACTACGGTGCGGTAGCACGAATCGAAAACAGGGGCTCCGCTCATACCGCGATCAATCCCGTTTGATTGCAGTTGAAGCAATTCTCGACCGTCAGATGCACCTACAATCCCAATCACTTTACCTGTAGAAAATAGTCCTGAATAATGCTCCGCTTTACGATAGCCAAAACTTAAAAAATCACCGTTGTGCGTATGCTGAATTCCAAACGCAAGTAATCGAATATTGTTTGGGAGTGGATTTTCTATTTCTAAAAAAGCCACATCATCTGATTTACTTACTTCATTACAGATCAATTTTGCTTTTGTGTTCATTTGTAACATTGGCCATGTTATGGTGTATTCAGCATTAACATTCTCAACATTAATAGCGTGGCAACATGTAACAATTACATTTGCCGAAACAGGAAAACAAGATGCCAAAATAATATTGGAATCTGCTTCAGAAATATGCCCGACTTGGGATTTGACTAGGGTTTCGTCGGGGTTTATTATTCCATTTTCCATTTCATTTTCACCCTCGCATGTGCCTTTACTGCACTGCCAACTACTACACATCCAAACTTCGTATTAAATTCCAGCCCTACTTCTAACTCAATTTCGTTTGGTTGCATTTCGGTGAAAGCATCAGAAATGCCGTGTCGAATCTCTTTAATAAATTTGCCAATTTTTTCAGCTTCAGCAGACAATTTAAGTGTAGCTTTGTCGGCAATATCACGGAGAGATGCCTGTGTAGGATGCTCGTTTTGTGGCTTGGCAACCTCAACGTAAAGAATATCGCCATCCGCAAGTTCAATAATTTCATATTCCATAAAGCACCTCTACCCTATAATTATTTAAATGAATCAAACTGCTTCTTAAACCATCTGCATGCTCTAGCTGGTTGATTTAATGAAACTGCATCAGATAATAAAAACCGACTGATTCCCGAAGCAAGCAAATATCCAACATCACAAAACTCACTGATTGTAGGTTCCTCTGACTCGGACAATGATGCAAACAGTCCAGTAGCTCCAATAATACTTTTATTGTATTTTTTGCCCGCATCTATTATCATTTTTTGTGCATAAAATAAGTTTGATCCTCCATAAATTGTTGTTAAATCGCCCCTAGCTATCATTAATGAATCTGATTTTTCAACGATTTTTTCTAAGTTCAAAAGAGCTTTTGGAGTTTCAATTTTAGCAATTAGCTCTGATTGAAAACCAAGTGAAAACATAATTTCTCGTGACTCTATAATATCAGAATCCGTGTTAACCATAGAAATGGCAATCATGTCAAAATTAAGACCCGTAAGTTGACTTATTGCATTAACATCAACTGGCGAAAGAGCCTTAAAATTGACCTTGCTATCAGGAAGATTTATGGAGCGATTTGATACAATAGTGGCACACTGATCTAATAAACGCACTATAATACAATCATCAAGCAAGTCATTAACGATAAAAGTAGTAGTGCCATCATTAGTCAATAAACGATCACCAATTTTTATTTCAGAGCTATAAAGACCAAGATATTCTGTCGGGTAAGCGTTGTCCGTAGTATGAGCAACATTGAAGGAAAATGTTATTAAATCTCCTTTGTTAACAATAAGCGGAGAATCAAAATTACCAAACCTTGGCTTCGATCCAGGAAGGTCAATCATAATTTTAAAGTTGGGATTGATTTTTTTAACAGCATGACAAAATTGATCAATAGCCGCTGGTAATTCCTTGTGTTGTCCCTTCAGTATTAATCGAACACCAGATAGTCCTTCTGTTATAGCCTCATGCAAGATATTATTCAAGCCGTAATTTATAGACCATGTAGCTATAACTTCTAACGCATTATTATTCACAAAAAATGCCTCCTAAAAGCTCATAGCAGATGAAACACCCACCAGTCCGAAAAAATAAAGTAATTCTATGCGTGTTTATTACCTACTCTATCATGATGCTGTCGCCATTTGTCGGTGTAATTATGATACCTTGAAATGAACACTTAGCAATTTCTGTGGCTTTTGATACATCATCAGACAGGTGAATCATGGCAAGTTTTTCTACGCCTGATTCGAATGCGAGTTTTGCTGCTTCGGATGCAGATAAAAATCCAAACCTTTCAGCCAAGACATCATCACTGCTAAAAACATTACAAATTAGCAGATTACTCCCCTTGGCAAGTTTTTCAAGATTGTCAGTACAACGAGTGTCAGACGTATAACATATTTTATAATTACCGATGGTAAGGGATATAGATAGCCCTTGCACTGCATGTTTAATGGGTGCGCCTTCAACAGTTATGTTCTCTTTTAAGATAGTAGGCTTCAGCACATCAACATTCACCTGATTGACATCAACAAAATTGTTATCATTAAACAGGTTCGGATATGCTGACTTGCAATAAGAAATAATTGGCTCTAAATCTGTCTGGTCTCCTAAAATAGCAAGAGATCCTTTATTAGATGCTCTTTTTTCAAAACGTTCCATGACATTACTGTATAACAGTAATGGAAGACCAGAAGAGTGATCTGCATGCAAATGTGATATAAAAACTGCATCTATATCGCTTGCCATTAACCCGTATCTATCAAGCTGATGAATTATTGAAGCTCCACAATCCAATAGGATTCGATATCCATGAATTTCGACTAGGATTGAAATGGTCTCACGACCCCCTTGAGGATAACCGTCTACACCTAGAAACGTAACTTTAATCATCATTTTTCCTCCTTGACCCCAATGGGATGTATTATTATCAACCAACTAACAAATTGGCAGATTTTCAATTCTGTTGCTCAAACAGAAAGTTGACAATTTCCCTTTTTAATTCGAGATGCTCCTTCTCAGACATCATTTCTTTTGTTCGTCTTCTTGGCATATTATTTTTTAAAGTTTCTTCTATTACTCCATAATTATTCAATAAAATAATTTCATCAGCAAGCAAGATAGCTTCATCAATATCGTGAGAAACATAGAGCACAGAACTTTTTTGATTGAGCCATAATCTCTCCAATTCAAAACCCATTTGCCAGCTTTTATATTGATCAAGTGCAGAGAAAGGTTCATCAAGTATGAATAAAGCTGGCTCTATTATTAACGCACGCATGATATTGACTAGTTGTTGTTGTCCTCCTGACAAATTATATATTTTTTCTTTTAAATTAATTTTTATATTAAATTCTTCAATAAGATTATTAACTGCATTTTTTCTTTCCTTTGAAGTTAAGCCTTGAATCATTAAAGGGAATGATATGTTATCAGTTATAGACAACCAAGGAAAAAGTGATGAACGATAGTCCTGCCAAACATATGCTGTTTTCATGTCACATGTTTCATGGATAATTTCCCCATTATCTTTTTCAATTGTTCCAGCAATAATATTCAACAGTGTTGTTTTACCGCATCCATTTGGACCAATAACTGTATAAAAACGTCCACTCTGAATGTTAAGTGAAAAATTATTCAACACTTTGACTCCATCAAATGATTTTGATATGTTTTTTAGTTGTACCATTATTTATCTACCCAAGGAATTATTTTTTTTTCAAGCAAAATAAAAATTTTATTCAAAAGGATACCTAATGTTCCTGTTACTAAAACTAAAGCATACAGGTCTGTTGCAGAAAACCTTACATTAGCCTCAAAAATTCTTTGCCCGATACCATAATTGCTTCCCATGAACATCTCGCTCATTATCCCAGCAAGCAGAGCAAATGAAATTGCGACACGAATACCTACAACTATATTCGGTAGTGCTTCATAAAAAGTTATCCATTTAAATCTTTGAAATTTGCTTGTTTTATATACAGTAGCTACTTCGCTTCTTATTTTTTTTGATTGCTTAACACCAAATGCTGTATTTAGTGTCACTACCCAAAATGTTGCCCAGAAGACCATAGCTATTTTAGTATTATTCGTAAATCCAAAAAATAACATAAAAACCGGATACAGCGTTACTACTGGTATAGATCGAAAAAAATCAATTATCCCTTCGAATGTAATACTTAACAATTTGCTTGATCCAATAATTAATCCAATTGTTATGCCTATAACCACTGCTAACATAAAACCCATAAGAACGCGTAGCAATGTAACAGTAATATCAGTTAGTAAGTTTCTTTGTGTAAAAAGCCTTATAATGGATGAAAACGTACTTGTTGGTGATGGGAAAAATGCAGATTCAAATACATCTAAACTATAAAACACATGCCAAACAATCACAATTAATACTAAGCCTAGAATTTTGGCGACATATGATTCCGCAATTTTCAATTTAACCCCTCCATGAACGAAAAATCAAAGAAAACTGAGAAATCGGGAAATGGCGTACCAATGTTAACCTCAAGATATTGATTGAACTCGCCAATTCGTATCACTCTGTTTATAAGATATTCATCTAAGTATACAGTAAAGCTATGGACACCCCACGTTCCTTGTACAACATCTAAATCAACTTGAATTACTTCCGATATAATTATTTGCGCCTCAGATACATTGTTTGCCATGAAGTCTGCGGCGTTATTAAGAGCTTTTAGTATTTTTATCACACAACTCCTGTTTTCGAGTGCAAAGTTTCTGTCAACAGCTAGTAAAAAATCGAAAACTTCTTCAGTGTCGAACACAACCACTTCGGAAGCCCCAAGGATTCTTTCTGCGTTAAACAGAAAAGGTTCCCAAGTCACTATTGCATCAACTGATGCGGAAATGAGAGCAGAAGTCGTCATGGGAGGTGTAATAGTAACCAGTTCAACGTTTTCTAAGTTATGCATTTCTATAAATATATCCGCTACTATTTCAGATGGTGTGCCTGGGCTAATTGCAAGTCTTCGCCCAGACAAATCTTCCGGGTTGATGATTCCAGCGTCTTTCCTTCCCATAATACGAATACTTCCTGATGTGTTAATTCCAGCCACGACTAGCACTCCATCTCCCCCGGCAAACACATAGTTTGACAAATTTGCATCTGAAAATGTCCCTATGTCTGCAGAACCTGCAATCATCGCCTCTAACGCATGAACACCTGTAGGAAGATAAGTAACAATTACATCTAATCCCTGTTTCTCAAAATACCCTCTTTCATAAGCAATTATTGCAAGTGCGCCCCAATCATTTCTTGCAACAAAGAAACGAATCGGGGCATCATTTCGATGCTCGCATGAAGTCAACAATGCTATCATTAAAATCATTAATATTTTTTTCATGGTCTTCACCCTCACTTAAATTGACTAATTAGGTGAAACATTCATGAGATTTGGCAACTCTAAAAGTCCATTAATATTGCCAGCTTTTTCGACGACATCATGAAATTCTTTCAATATACCTCCGTTTGGGCTCGAGCTTATACGCAAAAAATCATCATAACTCAAATATTCCAACTCAATCTTTTCGCCTGCATCTAAATTTTGCTCTGTTCCTTTATCAAAGTCCCAAGCAATGAATAAATAAAACAGCCACTCAATTTTATTTGTACTCTTTGTCGGCTCAAAGCAGTATACCAATTTCCATTTGCGAAACGAAAGTCCAGTTTCTTCGAGCAATTCACGTTTTGCGGCTTCCAGTTCAGTCTCATTTTCATTATCGTGTCGCCCACCCGGAAGAGATACGGCAAAATCTCTACCTGGTTGTTTTTCTCGGATAGCGATGATCCTGTCGTTGTGTATCGCTAAAATGTTAACTGTATCATGCCGTTTCGCCATCTCAAACGTGACATAGCTATCATCAAACATCTTTTGCCGCCAGTGATAAATATCAAAAATTTTACCTGAGAAGACTTTTTCTGCTTCACGCGGCACTAAATTGGCATCTTTTGGTGTGTATATCCGCATAAACCCTGCCTCCTCATATATTTATATTCCATCTATCACGAACGGATTTTTATGTTGCAAATTCCATATAATGCCAATAACGTATAAATATCGTCTCGCTTCTACAAACGAGATTATACTACTGGCATACACTGCTTGTCAATCCCAACTAAGGGTGCTGTAGCCTAAAATCCTGACTTGTTCCCGTATAGAAAATAGAGCTTGAGCGCAACCTACTACCATACATGAATCATTTTTGTAAAGGTATGGTAGGCATGGAAATTAAAGACAGGATAAAAGAACTGCGGCTGGCCTTGGGACTTACCCAAGTCAAGTTTGCAGAGCGGGTTGCGATTGTCGCTTCCTTTATATCTGAAATTGAGGGCGGCGTTCGTGAGATAAACGAACGTGCCATCCGCTTAATTATTTCGGAGTATAATGTAAATGAAAATTGGTTGAGGCACGGGCAAGGCTCGATGTTCAACGAGGATATGAGTGCCAAGGTATCCGAGGCATTGGGCATGTTTAAATCATTAGATGAACATTTCCAAGACGGTGCATTGAAAATGCTGGCCACGCTAGGGTGTGTCGACAATAAAAACGTGATATAATAGAAAAAAAGCGTAAGGGGGATTTCGCATATGAACGAATCTTGTCACCGACACGATATATCCGACAAGCTCTGGGAACTGATAGCACCTCACGTTATTGGCGAAAAGGGAACACACGGCGGAAATGCAAA
>Ga0209755_10004935_pt1 | contig 15435 bp, 13 predicted proteins | sample TergutCo191P1_FD_187301 | JGI IMG/M metagenome (GOLD analysis project Ga0209755, IMG submission 187301) | Cornitermes sp. P1 segment gut microbial communities from Petit-Saut dam, French Guiana - Co191P1 (SPAdes) (version 2) | ecosystem: Host-associated > Arthropoda: Insects > Digestive system... | reverse complement strand
CGTTTCCTCAGGGGGATGGCATGTTAGGTGCCATTGGATTCTGCATAGATAATTTACATGACAGTATGAAGTGTTATTATCAGGACTTTGCCCTCTTCGTTGAGGATGTGAATATTAAACCAGAGGTGAATTTATTATTATTTAAATACATGGCTCTCATATCATTCTCATATAATGTTGAGGCTTTGGTTGCAGGACTGGATTTTTAATTTTCACTAGCGATTCTTTTTAGTACATGTCTATCCCTTGCCAACCAAAGATCTCAAGGATCCAGTTTCCTATTTGCATCCAGTTTTACCAGTAGTGGTATTTGGTTTTAAATACACACGTGTTTATTTTATACACACAGAGAAATTTGTGTCTTCTGCACCAAAATGTCTGTAAGGGCTGTAAAGGCCGGCTGAATCTGAGCCAAATCCTTACACTCCATGTCCAAGAGTCATGTTAATTTTATGTTGTCTTGTCTTGGTATTCAAAGTGGCCTCTTTGAGTTGGGTTTGTAACCAAAATTTTGTGAATACTAAAGATGTGATGAGTGCTGGCAGTAGTTAGGCCACTGGGGTAGCATATATGGTATAGCACCTGACTGTGGGCTAGATGGTCCAGGGTTCAAACCCCCATGGGGTATCCAGGCTAGCCCCAGAGCCCACCCAGCCACCATTACAATAGGTTTGGGGTCTGTTTCCTGGGAGTAAAGTGGCCAGGGAGTGGTGTTGACCTCCCTCCCACTTCCAGCCTTGGGGTCAGGTATGGATAGACCTATACCTGTACCTCCCCTCTGCACCTGCTTGGCATGTAACAAGATTGCTCTTTAGCAGTAGTCATGGTTCACCTAACCTAACCTAACCCCGTTTCTCAGGAAGGCCTTATCTAACCAACTGTAGTGTTTTTTTGAGAATGTAACCCTCACAGTGAGAGATCATTTAGTTTCACTGTGTTTGCTGCATTAGCTGCTGCAAGTAACTGCTGCCACCCTCTTTTACATCACCTTAATGGAAACTTTTACTGTTCCATTAACCATAATTTAATTCACATTACATTTGAATTTTAAGTTGTTTTAAATACTGTTATGCAGTTTCTTTTCAGCAAATCTGTATGACATATACCATTGCTGTGAGTACAGTGAAAAACTCCTGATGATGGACACAGGAACTGTCCGAAACACGCAGAGTTTTATTCCAAAAATAAATTTGAGAACTTAGTGCAACTAGTTGGTTTTATTACAAGAATATATCACGATACACGGTCATCAGAACGTCAAAAAAGTTGTGCAGTATGCACAGATCATTGTTCTCTGAATAGAGAGCCCACATCGAAAATTCAGTGTACAAATTTTCTTATTCCAGGTGCTGGCAACTCTTTGGTCACGAAATAAATATGAAGCAGAAGATATAATGTGTGAGTTTGTAAAGAAGTCCCTTGCAGTATCCAAGTGGAATGAGTTTTTAAATTGTTATGTGTATGGGATACATGACTTACTTTTACACTACCTCAGACTTCAGCTGTCGGATGAAGGAAAGAAGGTTTGTACAAATAGTCTTTCTGAGTACATTCTTAAATGACAAGGTTTCATGACATGCATGAGCTGCTTCTGGTTATTATCACTGTTGCTACCAGCACTTACATTTGCTGCACATTAGTGCCAGTATTCATTTTTTCTACCCTATACAACAAAACATTTTAAAATTCCTAACAAAATTAATTCAAGTTATGTGGTAAGTTATGTTGCTTACATGGATATCCAGCACAAATTATAATGTATATCTGTTCATGAGCTTGGAAAGCTTCTGCTTGTTATAATATTTCATACTAACTGTAATGTCTTGTGGAATTTACCTTCATGAAACATTGAAATTTTTTAAGATTGTCTTTCATCTAGATTGTGTATATCCCAGGGCAGTTTGTGTGGTGCTAGGGCAGGTTTTTCCCCAAGTATTTTTGTTTTCTGCTGTCATCATTCTACCACTGCTCCATACTCACATTCCATTAATTTACCATTGGCACTGTAGGTTTTCAGCAATTTACATACAGAATTGTTAAATAAAACACTCTGTACCTGTTATGTATTGAAATTCAGTTCCTGTTTTGCAGAGAGCACAGTCTGTGTTACATTCTAAACACCAGTTTGTTAATGCTGTTCAGAGAAATAATGAGCGAAAATTATGAGAATCAAACAAAATACACAGATAGGAGAGTTCCTTAATGTTATAGGAGATAGGAGGACATGCACTTAACACTGAGCTTTAAATGGTAATAGAAATGTATCACTTGTATGGGGTGAAAAATACATGAAAACAAACATTTTCTGGAGAGGTGTCATTCACCTCTGTCATGCACTGAAATAACAGTGCTGTAAGAAAAACATTTGGCATCCATCTTTCTTTGCATGATACCATCTGTGTTGTTAAGCAAGCAGTGTTTAAGAGTGCTTGTATGTAATTATTTATCTGCAAAATAAAAATGTTAGGTATATTTATGATGAAGCATTTTGCAACCTATGCTTATGAATTCTTGTATGTGTTTTATTTGTGCACAAGGATGAGAAGTTTAATTGTTTGGTGCTCCACTCTGCATAATGAGATTTTTAGGAGTGAGAAAAATTGTAGTTTAGCTCCAAATGCAGCTTGTTTGATTTGTGTGAAAGGTCCACGGATTGAGTTCACAGATTGGCTGAGCTACAGTTAAACCAGGCTGTACCTGTTTCTGCACCATCATCTCAAAGTTCTTTCACTGTAGTTGGTTTCACTTTTATCAGTCAGTAGTTTGTAACTTAATTAACTGATGCAGAATAATTCAAAGTTAGTCATTAAGCTGGTAGATTGCTGTGCATGAATTAATTGCATTTGTAAGCTTGTGAGCATGAAGTAAGTTTGACTTTCTCAAAAATGCCTTCAACATTATTGCTGCAGATGTTCATCTGAAACATTAGTATGTACCCACCCATTAATATGGTGTTGTAACCCAGAAGACTATGGTGTGGTTTTTCTGTTCTGTCTCTTCTTATGCTTACATGTGTTTTTGTGTCTAAGCATGCACATTTGTCTTTATTGTGAATATATTTCAGTTTTTCAGGCATTTCTTGTTTGTGGTCAGTTGGGGCTGTAGCAATGCCACTGACAATGAAACCCTTTCAAGTGGGGAGTTTCCAACCATAAATAATGTAAATATGGTTTATGGATTATCAAAGTTTTATTTATTCACAAACTGATGCACTAGTGAGTTGTCTTAAAAAACAATATTAAAATTTACATTAAAACAGCTCTGACATGTTTCGGTGTTAACAGCTACACCATCATCGGGGAGTGCATTAGTTTTTACTTACCAAAGTAAGCACAAATTACAACACCATATTAATGGGTGGGTACATACTAATGTTACATTAATTTATGCTTACTTTAGTAAGCATAAATTAATGTGCTCCCTGATGATGGTGTAACTATAACACCAAAACTTTTCAGAGCTGTTTTAATGTAAATTTTAATATATATTTTAATATTTTTTTTTAAAGACAACTCACTATTCCATCAGTTGGTGAATAAATGAAACTTTGATAATATCAAGATGCACGGTGCGAATGTGAAAATGGGTTCCATATGTTTGGGTTGGTATACAGTATTCTTTTATGGATAAATCATGTGCAGGAACTTTTGTCACAAACCAGAGAGAGAGAGAGAGAGAGCAGTAAAATGGCAGACACTCTTTTCTGTTGGAAAATTCGTGTTCCTCAGCTGTGATCCCTGGAAGTGCGGGGAATTTTTACTTACAGTTCCTGAAAAATTTGGCCCCATGTGTGAAGGGAAATATATTGAAGACCCTGATAATACAGACCCTTATGTTTTATGCTTTATTACAGGAATTGCATAAGAAACTTTTGGATAGTTACAAATCTGTGTCCGGTGGAAAGCTTTCAAACCTTCCGAATGACAACTACATATACTTTTACATTGGCCATCATTTGAATGAAGCCCAGATGTGGTCTGAATTTTCAGAACTTTACCTGGATCTTGAGTTTGTTGGTGCTAAATTGAAAGCTACGGGTCCAGGAGATCTTCTGGTGGATTATAAGAAGTACCACAGGCTCATTACCAGAGATGTAAGTCATGAAATGTGTAGTGATACAGTTTGAGATCTTAGAGGTACATACATGGCAGGTTGACAAATAACAAACGCTTGTTATCTGGGATTGCTTATTTATTTCCTGAGAACTTTTGAGGTTTTGAAGTCTGTGAAGATTCATATTGTGTTTTTGTGGGTCATGACAGTATGTTGTGTTGTGATAGGTGGGGACCATCATTTCGGGGGACTGCACTGCCTTCATCTTTGAGATAAAGTAATATCAATGCAAGATGGAGGCAGTATATTCCTCTGAAATTTTGATCCCACTTGCATGACTATAACATGGACAGAAAAGCACACATTGGTACCAGCAAGGCATATGGTCTTGAAGTAAAGAGAACAGTGGCTTAAGAAATTCAATAAACAATAAACATATAGTGGTCTCCCGGCTTAGTTCAGCGCCATATGTGAGGGAGTGATCCAGACTTCTATCTAGGGTAGAGATTACGCAGTATCCAATGAAAAGGGGACTTGATATGCCCCAGAATCAATCCGGACAGTTCTGGGTAGAGAAATGCCTCTTGCAAAATCGAACCAGTGTTCCTTGGACTGGCCATCCCCTTAGCAGAGTCACTGTATGAGCCATTTACATTATTTACAGTAATGGTCAGAAGAGTGTGATTTCATTGATATATACCATGTGTCCGTGTAAGCAGCAGATGTTGTTCAGTCATACATGTTTTTACTGAACAGAACTTGCCAGATATTTCTTACGGTTATACAGGCTTTAAGAGTGTGGAACGTTCTCTTCCTGTCATTGAACATCATTCCAGCATACATATCCTTTCTTCTCACCAGCATGACATTTATCCAGCTGTCCATGCCATTTTGAGTGCATATTTTTCCTCAAGTAATGAAAGCATCATGCAGTCCCCATTAACTTTCCATAAATCTTAATCATTTTAGTGTAATTTTCAAGTGTTACATTACCGTTATCTTTATGTAACATTTGTCAGCAGCTCAGAACTGTAAAGTAGCATAGCAGATCACATTGTCAAAGGTGGCTTGCTGACATGAACCATAGGGTCAGTGGTGCATGAAAGTATTGAGCTGAATGATGAGCTTTGCCTGAGACATTTGGTTATCATGTTTTTAGTGGTGATCATAAAAACTGTTAAAATAAAGACAACGATTGTATCATTCAGCCTGAATCATTGTAGAGCCACGTTGCTTTGTGTATTACTGTTGGGACAAGACAATTAAAGTATTTTGGGCTTCCATTTAATATGTTTGTTAATTTACGGATTAAGTGATTGAAAAAACAGAGTATGCAAACTCTCACATCCGACTCTTGCACAATGTTTATTATTTATTTACTGCTGCTATATGTTTCAGGCACAGGACATGGCGATCTTCAGGGAGCTACAATCTTCTTAGACGCACACAGGGTATATTGCAAGTAATGGTATATAAATGGTACAAATATAAACTTTATGTTTTTCGTACCGTGTATTGTGATACAATTATGTAATGTTAACCAACAAAATACATTTTGTTGGGTAACATTACATACTGTTAAAAATGTACATTTGTAGTCCTAAAAGTGGTAGTAATGTACAATGTACATTTTTACCGTGTATGTGCGACTGCCGTCAATGTATGCTATATACATCTAAGAAGCTTTTAGCTCCCTGAAGATGGCCATGTCCTGTGTCCGAAACTTGTAGGAGCAGAGAACAGACGATAAATGTTGTGCAGCAGGTTGGAAGTGAAAGTTTGTGCATACAGGACACTTCACAGAAAATGTATAACATTATATTTGAATAGTGTTATGAGACAAGTGATGAGTTGGTTTTAATAGATCTAGTTGTTATTTTTGCAGGATAAAGAGCTGGTGGCTGTTTTGCAAGATTGTGAGCGGTTTGTACAGTTACGTGGCGTAGACGTACACAAGTATCAAGATCTGGATGTTGTTCAGTGTGCATTGCAGGAGGATAGAAATAGTCATGTTTACAAGCAGGCATTGAAGATTGCTAAAGAAAGGCCTGATACACTGTACATGGAATTCTTGTAAGATATATGCTATTACTTTTTCAGCAAGTCTGTAGATTAGATTTCTTTCATCATTTTGAGCTAGTTTGTTTCATTACACTTCATTAGGAATATTTTTAGTCATGTTTATTTGTAATAGGCTTCATTTGTCACACCCAAAATAATGTTTGATCAGCCAATGTGTGTTGGCTATGTAAAATTGCACAGCTTGCTGGAAGTTATTTACATCCAGTGAAAAGTATCATCAGGCATTGCCGATGCATGGTTTGTTTTGAAAACTTCCTTTATAAGAAAATTTGTCATTCAGACCTTTCTAGCAGACATCGCACCACATATCCTGCTTTATAAATTCATCTACCATTGGCATTGCATAATCTGAGTAACTGATGGTGTTCTTAAATAAAAGCACATATACAATCATGGAACATAACGTAGGTTCTGTATCAGTAACATCTGTTCTTGATGGGTACTTGAAGCTGCAGTATTGTGCTGTAGTAACTGTACATGATAAATGACAAATTGGCGTCCATGATGAGCATCCTTCAAAGAGTACGCACAGTTCACAGTTTAATGTATTGGAATGTGTCATTGGGTGCCATACTATTATTATTTCTGAATTCTGTCATTTACCCCAAATAATGTATTATTATAGGGTTCATTTCTGAAATATATTATTTTAATATGAGTATCTTGTTTCAGATTAATTAGTTAAATTCTCTTGCCAATTTGTTGATGCTATCATAGACAGTACAGCATACAGAAAATCCCTGTGACTTGAATATAGAAATGTCAGAGGAAATAAATAGCAATTAGTCCAATATTCTTGGGTGCAAATTTAAGACAGGCTTGTTTTGTACATTACCTTGATTTTTTTAGAGTAATTTATTGAGCACATTTTCCAGGTTCTGTATGAATTTTGCTGATGTGATGTCCATTTAAAACACAACAATGAATTCATGCATTACATTATGTGTGGCATTTCAGTAAATATATGATTTTTGACAGCGGCCATCCCGTTGTGTAGTAACAAAATTATATAATGTGTTATATTTCATCTATACACAACTATATATCAGTACAGTGATATTTATATATACACTCAGATCACATTATGATGTGATCTGAGTGTGTGTGTGTGTGTGTGTATATATATATATATATATATATATATCTCACTGTACTGATACATAGTTGTGTATAATCGGAATGTAATACATTATATGATTTGTTTACTTGTTTTTTATGTAAACCATACACAGGTCTTCATAATTAATTATAAAGAATGTCACCATTTTGTTGATAGTACTTCTGATTCATTTTTCAAGAATCTTGCCCCCAAAGTCCGCTACACAGACTTGAAAGTGGTTTTTTTTTCAGGCTGCCTGGCAAATGCTCTTGTACCATGTAAACAGACTATGGTAACTTCTTTGGTTCACTATACACACCCTTTGTTTCATTCATTGCTGTATAAGTAGTATGGCTTCATTTAATACTAAACTAGCCAACACTGTATTCTTCATGTTTACAGGCTAGATCAAGATAATTTACAACAACCACGCACACTGTCAGTAAAGGAAGAAGTGTTTGCAGCCTGTTTCACAACAGAGGAATCTAAAATCTTAACTTCTGATGGCAGTGGTACAATAACTGTAAGTGAAATTGTCTATCTGTTTGCTCTCTGCTGCCTCTGCAATAAGACCGTTTGATGTGACTAAGGTGTGTCATTTCCCTCTCTGATGTTGCTGGCTTGTTTCTGTTCCATAGCTGTGGGACACTGAATGTGCCTCCATCCTGCGCACTTTCCGAGGCCATAAACAGAGAATTCGACACTTGGAATTGAGTCCATATGGATCACAGTTTCTGTCCTGCTCTGATGATGCGACTGTAAAGCTATGGAATCTAGACGATGTAATGTTTGAGAACAAGGATGAAGAAGTATCGTTTGAAGATGGTGTGTTGTTACATTAGAATTAACACATTTAGCATTTTTAATCGACCCATATATGAGTATTTTGTGCACTAAAAATATAACGATGAATGTTATTGACTCCAGAAAGTTTGTTTTTCAAGTTTTTTCTTTCTGGTTTTGGGAGCCTGTATCTATCTGCCTGCAAATCCTTTTTGCAGCCTCTGTTTAAGCTTTCTGTGGCTGTTTGTCCTGTACATTTATAATTTAATTTTATTTTAAGCCATCACTTTTCATGTGTTCGATTTACAAAGTTGTACCATCTATTTCTGTATTTGTGTAATAATATTTCCCACAATATCAAAGGCTGTGCAGCTTCGAATGGCCATGGAACTGCATTATGCCTTCATTACCTACCCATTTGCAGCGTCAGGGGAAACATGGTTTTTTTTCCTTTCTTTCTTTCTCTCTCTCTTTTTTTTTTTCTTCTTCTTCTTTCGTTTCAGTTTGTTAATACATGTATGTGCCTGGCAGTCAGCATAGTGACTTGCTACAGGCTGGATGGTTCAGGGACCAAATCCCGGTGAGGGCAAGATTTTCCGCACCAGTCCAGGCCAGCGCTTAAGCCCACCAAGCCTCCTATACAGTGGGTACCAGCCCTTTCCCGGGGGTAAAGCAGCCGCGCTTGAAATTGACCTTCCACTTCCATCTAGCACTGAGGTTAAAGAAAGAGTAGAGCTGTACTTTTACACTTCCTCTGGGTCTTTGTGGCCTGTTCTAGGTTGAACTTTAAGGTTATGTGCCTGGCAGTGTTCAGTTCTCTAAAACACAAGCACACAAATAAGAATTCAACCCTTAAGGTTTTGGAACATTTGTTTAATATATTGCAGATTCTACATACCAAATTAGAAAAATTTAACGAGTTTGCTGCTGAGAGACCAGAGAAAACACTCGCCATGAACTGTCTCAGTGTGAGCACTGTACACAAACATTCTTCATCTCCATTTACCTTTGTAATGGCAGGTGTAAATACATGACAAAGAAATGTATCAACTTGGTGAAAAGCAGTATCGTTAGTTCCTATATTTCCTGGCTGAGAGAGTACTTCACAGAGGAAAGCCTTTCAAATGTGGGACACATCATTAAGTGACAATAATTTTATGTCTGGTTAGTGTGAAGTTTTGAAGATATCTACAGTGATTTCAGCTTTTGAGTTCAGAATGGATCTACTTATAGGTTGCACAGCTCAAGTTTAAAGTTATCAGGAATGATTTTTGAATAAGTAGATAGAGTGGATTGTTAAATAGGGTAAAATTCTTCTTTCATACAATGGAAGTGTATAAAAGGCAGTTGGATAATTTAATAGATTTGTTAGGTTTATTGTCACCCACTAGCCACTTCATTGAATATTCAGACAGTTATGCAAGAGTTATGCTTGACATGTGCACAGAAATGTGTAGGTTTTTGTGTAAAATATTTGTTGTATTTGGTATAATTTTAACCAAAACTGGAATTGCTGACAATATTAAAACTAAACCATTCATTGGCAGTCAGTCTATATCATATAATCCAATGTAGAATTGATTTGGGTTTTTAACTCCCTCAGTGCTTCTGGCAGTTACCAGTATACTTGTGTCATAAGCCTAGATTACAAGGTTTTCCTTCATGGTATATTCCATGTGGTAGATCATTTATATAAATTATAAATAGTAGAGGTCCAAGAATTGAGCCCTGGAGGACTCCACCAGTTGCAGTTTCCCAACTTGAAGAATTGTCTTCATTTAGAATTTGACCCTTTGTTTCCTATTTATATGGTAGGTCTTGAACCAATGATGGCATATTCCTCTAATTCCATAATAATGTAGTTTATTCAAATGGATGTCATGGTTGACATGGTTAAATGCTTTTAGCAGGTCGCAGAAAGCGCCCCCTGTCTGATGATGATGTTTTAGAGGGGTAAGTGTGTTATCAGTGAGGGTAAAAATTGCACTTTCATTATTTACTCCCTTCCTGAAACCAAATTGCTCGATGACCAGAATATTATTTGATTCTGAATGTTGATCTAATCTCTTGAACATTATTATATTTTCTAGAATTTTTGACAAGGCTCTTAATAATGATATTGGTCTATAATTACTTTTTGCAGTCTTTTCTCCCTTTTAATAAATGGGCCATACAGATGCAAATTTACACCTTTCCAGAAAAATTCCAGTAGTTAGTGAAAAGTTACATTTATAGTTTAAAGGTTTACTTGTATAGTGTATACAGTGTTCTAAAATTTTGTTGGATATTCTGTCATATCCTGTTGAGTTTTTTAACTTAAAAGATATTATTGTGGGGTGAAGTCACAAGGGCCTAAAAGATATTTTTGTGTTTTTAACTTCCACTTCTGAAACAGGAATTACCCTTATTTCTATTGTGTAATCAAATTCATCTTTCTTAATAGTAATTAAGCTTTATAGGTATTGGTAAGTGTATTATTTAGGTTTTTAACATTTGCAAATTCCTTGTTGTCCGTTAATATACCCTCTACAGAGTTTATTTTAGTAACTATCATCATATGACTGAGAATTTTCAGAGTTATTATTTGTAATTTTCCATGCAGAGTTAACCTTCTTGGAGAACTTGTAGTGAAAGTTTACTGCAATGAATTTTAAACATAGTGTGTCCAGCAGTTTAAGTGCTGATACCACATCACGTACAAAAGGAGAGTCATGACTTCTACAAGAGGCTTGTTTATTTACTTTTGAAGAATGTCTTATAATTACGTTTATTTAATTTTCAAAACAGTCCTTGCAGTGAGGACACCGTCTCCTCGCACGAGGCAGGTCAGTTGGAACAACATGTTCTTCGGTGATATGGATGGTGATGGAAGTTACAAGACATTTAGTGGTCATCAGACCAGTGTACTGTATGCATCATTCTGTCCTAAAGGTGATGAAGTGGTTTCATGTTCCAGTGATGGCTTTGTCAAGGTAATCTTCTGCATTGTGTGCCCTCTGCAGATTTCTGTCCCCTCTGGGCTTTGATATTGTGCTAAAAGATACACCTGCATTTCTGTTTGCACAGAGTCACAAATGTATTTTCTTTTTGTATTTTTAAAGGTACACTCTACCAAAAGTGTTTCAAATAAACGTTAGACTTTTGTTGTGCCCTTATGAAAATTACTTTCTTTTGTGATAGGAAACCTTTTGGCTTAATGTACAGGTGCCAGTGTGTTGGGGGAATGTTGAGAGCATTTTTCCAAGCTGTGTGGATTCACATTCCAAGAAAAACCAGTATTTGCAGTACCTTCAGTTGATTAACTCTTCTTGGTGTTGGTGGATGTAAGCATCATTCTTGACATGCCCACTAAGACATGGTCTAATGGGGTTAGGTCAGGTGACCTTGTAGGCCAAGGGTTTGGTTCCACTGACCCAATCCACAGTCCTGCTAACTAGTTATCAAACGAACTATCACACTGCCCCATAACACCGCAGATTACTGAAAAATTATCGAGTCCTGCTGAATGTCCTCCGTCAGCTGCAGCCACAACCAGTTCTCTAACATGTCAATATAGCACCTGTAATGGTGGTCTCAGCAGCAAAATGAATAACCCACCCACATTCTGCTCTGACAATGCACAAAACCGTAACCTATGGAGAATTATTCCATTGCAATGGAAGCCCTTGCATTCTGTAGAGCCCAAATATGACAGTTTTGCCTATTTGCCTTGCCTGGCAGATGGAAATTTGGTGTGTCACTAACAATCAACTACTTGAGATTTTCATTATCTGGTATCATGCCAAGAAAATCCACACAAAAAGTGAATAAACTTGTCTGTCATATTCAGTTAGAGGGAGAAGTAACTGAACCCACTGTTGTAATATATCCAAACGTTTCTTCACAACCCACCACTCAGTTGAGGGTGGCATCTGTGACTGTAGACTAACTGAGTGATGGGCTTCGTCACCTGCTTGAAGAGTCATTTCTGACATTCCACATTCTCCTCACTGTTTTGTGTCACCCTAGCCTGTCCATTTTACAAAGGTAGCTGTCTTCTGTAAGCTTTTGTTACCTCTTCTTACTTCAAATATTAGAAGATGTGTCCTTTCTGAATCTTTGATGTCAGTCTGTGCACTGTCATCATAGATATAGCATCACAACAGCAGCAACATTTTACTGTGCCTTGAGGATTGGCTGTTTTGTTTAACTGGTGGATGCAGCTCAATTCTGAAGGAGAGGGAGTGCGACTGCTTTTCCAGAAAATCTGAAGCTCCCTATGACAAACAACACTATTAGCGCATCCAAAGTAGCTTTAGAATTATGTGTCTGTGTGGAATGTATGGCATTGTGGTAAGATGTAACTGGTTAAACTGCTGTTATTGTAAAACATGAACACTTATTAATAGTGTATAATTTTCTTGTTTGTACCTTTTTTCTGGTTAAGTACATTTAATGTTTTCGTAATAAACATTACATTTTTCCTTTTCTTTTTATTTTTTGCAGGTATGGGATTATAAGACTGAAAATATAAGACTGACGTTGCAAGTGCCATCTACAGGAAGTTTTGCCAACAGTTGCATATTTTCTGATGATAGCTCAGTGATATTATTTGGTGGTGACAAGTTTGTTTATGCTTATGACAATGATACCGGCTGTTCTGTCTCAAGTTTCAAAACCTCTGGCTGTATCATTGCTATCTTGAGTATGGCAGGTAAATATATTTTGGGGATTTCTTTTTACTTAGCTAATAAAACTTCCACAGTTGTGTTTGACTATTTTTATCCTATTTTACATGATATATTTTGGGGATATTGTAAATTAAGATAACTGTGTAGCTTGAATGTTGACAGTTGCACTTTGATGTGTGTTTCTCCTTTAGGTCATAATTTCAAGAATAATTTCAGTACTTTGGCTGTTTGGTATCTTGAAAAGTTATAGATAAGAGTAAAATAAACTATGAAGTTGTCCCTGTCGACGCGATGAAGGCATAGTTAAATAGAGCTTGTAGTATGCAGATGAAAATGAGAAAGGCATAGAGAATGCTAGTGTGAAAAACAGAAAGTGGACTGCTTTGGAGACCCAGGCATACAGGGGGAGGTAATATTGACGCGGGTGTTAAAGAAATGCAAATTGAGAATATGGACTCAATCTGACTTATGACAGTGCACGCTGTTTTGAACATGGTGACATACTTTTGGTGTCCATGAATGGCTGGAATTGCTTGACCAGGTGAACAGCTATAAGCTTCTCATGCAGGTGGATAACACTGTGCTCAAAAGTAGCTGATCCTGATCTTTGAGAACCCAAGATTTGCAGTTCAGAATATGCGGACATCATGAGAAGAATATGTGGGTTCCAAGATTTGCAAACATTAAATCATTCCAGAAAGTGTTTGTAGTTTATAAAAAAATTAACTTCTTGATTTTTATGCTTTTTGAAGTTATTTGATATTTTTGTTACTGGTATGTTGTAAGTTCTTGAAACCAGATGTGCATTTTATATTGATAGTGGATTCTGGTGTTTGTGATTCTGATTACCTCCAAGAGTTGTATTAGTCTGTTTCATCAAAAGCGTCAAGACTACTGTACCTGACACTTTGATGGTAGAAGAGGAAATTCATAATCAATTTTGGAAATATTAATTTGTAAGTCTCATATGGTCACATCTCAAGATCAGAATGCAGGACGAAGTCACAATATAAAGATTGATAGCAGTTTCTTTGAAAGGGTGAAAGAGTTCAAATATTTAGGAACAACCTTAACAAATCAAAATTCTATTCAGGAAGAAATTAAGAGCAGATTGAAGTGAGTGAATGCTTGCTATCATTTGGTGCAGAATCTTTTGTCTTCCAGTTTGCTACCAAAAATTTACAAATTGAGATATACAGAACTATAATTTTTCCTGTTGTGTATGGGTGTGAAACATGGTTGCTTACATTGAAGGAGGAACATAGGTTGAGGATTTTTGAAAATAATTTGTTGAGAATATTTGGGTGTAAGCGGAATGAGGTAATAGAGAAGTGGAGAAAACCAAATGAGGAACTTAATCTGTACCCCTCGCCCAATATTGTTTGGGTGATGAAATCAAGAAGAATGAGATGGGTGGGGCATGTAATGTATATGGGGGAAAGGAGAAGCATATACAGGGTTTTGGTGGAGATACCTGAGGGAAAGAGGCCATTTGGCAGACCCAGGTATAGATGGGAGGATAATATTAAGATGGATCTTCAGGAATTGGGATGTGGGGATATGGACTGGTTCAAGCTGGCTCAGGATAGGGACAGGTGGTGGGTACTTGTGAATGTGGTAATGAACCTTCAGGTTCCCTAAAATGCTGGGAATTTTTTGAGTAGCTGAATACCAGTTAGCTTCTCAAGAAGGACTCTGCTTCATAGAGTAGGTAAGTAAGTAAGTAAACAGATGTTGGCCATTTTCAGTGTAAATGAAGTGCCAAACCTTTATCACTGAGGGCAGTCATCTTGAAGGATGTAGACTGTGTGAAATTACAGAAGACGTGCATTCAGAACTCGTGATACAGTTTCTGTACTGCTCTGTAAACTGTGAGGTGTGTGCATTATCTCCAGACATTGCCTGACCCACAACTTCAAAGGGAGATACAGTTATGTGAAAAGCTATTTCCTTTAAAGCATAGGAATCTGCATTTGATCTCTTTTCACAAACTTGAAATGGCAGGTGCAGTTCAGTTTCCCTGGAGGTGAAGTGGCCAGGGTGTGAAACTGACAACCTCCATCTAGTGTTGAGGTTAAGAGTGTGTAGTGTTATGCCTCCACTTGCTCTGATGTCCTGATAACATGGCGCTTAATTATTCACAGGGGCTACCTTACTGTCATTGTACGAAAGCAGTCATGTCTCACACCACTGGGTAGGTTAACTGAATTGTATACACTTTCATATGTGTCACAGAAAAAAGTACTTTAAATGTGCTTGGAGCTGGGATAGTGTAGTTGGTATTGTGACTGGGCTACAGGCTGGCCATTCTGGGGTTTTAATCCTGGCAGGGCCAAGAGATAGATATTTATCTCCAAAATGTCAGGATCAACTCTGGGGTACACCTAGCCTCCTCATCTGTGGGTACCCGGTTTCTTTCCAGGGGTGGTCACTGCTGTGGTTAAAAATTAGTGGAGCTGTACATCTACTTTCTCTGTATGCTTTCATGGCATGGATAGAGACAACTTTCATTGTGAAGGTGCTGTGTCTGATTGCAAGTGAAATATTAAAGAATTTTCACATCCCCCCCCTCAACATTTGTACCATGCATCTTGCCATTATTAAAGTGTTCTATTACCAACTGGTGCACAAAAGAATTGTTTTTAAAGGAGCATCAAAATTTGCGTTAAAATTACAATAGCTCCAACATGTTTCAGTGTGATCACCATCATCAGGGAGCATATGCTCCCTGATGATGGTGATCACACT
>Ga0209755_10004934_pt1 | contig 15439 bp, 13 predicted proteins | sample TergutCo191P1_FD_187301 | JGI IMG/M metagenome (GOLD analysis project Ga0209755, IMG submission 187301) | Cornitermes sp. P1 segment gut microbial communities from Petit-Saut dam, French Guiana - Co191P1 (SPAdes) (version 2) | ecosystem: Host-associated > Arthropoda: Insects > Digestive system... | reverse complement strand
GTCCCGGCTTTATGGGTGCCTGGCACCGATCACGCGGGGATTGCTACGCAGAATGTTGTTGAGCGAAAACTTAAAGAGCAGGGGAAAAGCAGACGCGAGTTAGGGCGGGAAAAATTTCTTGAAGAGACATGGAAAGTAAAAAATGAGCATCACGCGATCATCACAAAGCAGCTTGAAAAAATAGGAGCCAGCGTTGACTGGAACCGCGAACGCTTTACAATGGATGATGGACTCTCCCGCGCGGTACGTGAAGTTTTTGTTACCCTCTACGAGCGGGAACTTTTATACAAAGGAAACTATCTTGTTAACTGGTGCACATCCTGCGGCACAGCTTTAGCGGACGATGAGGTTGAGCATGAAGATATAACAGGGGCAATGTACCATCTCCGCTATTTTTTCACAGACGATAAAGAGAAGTATATTGAGATAGCCACAACCCGCCCTGAAACGCTGTTAGGTGACACCGCTGTCGCTGTACACCCCGAAGACGAACGTTACGCCGCTTTCAAAGGCAAAAAACTCCGCCTGCCGCTTACGGACAGGGACATCCCTCTCATTTTTGACGCCTATGTCGAGCGCTCATTCGGAACGGGAGCGTTAAAGGTAACGCCCGCCCACGATCCAAACGACTGGGAACTCGGGAAAAAGCACAACCTCGCGGTTATAAATGTGCTCAACCCTGACGGTACGTTAAGCGATACAGCGCCGGAAAAATACAGGGGACTTTCCGTGAAAAAAGCGCGCGCTTTAGTCCTTGAAGACTTAATCGCGGGCGGCTGGTTTGTTAAAGAAGAGCCTATCAAACACTCTGTGGGACACTGTTACCGCTGCCATACGGTAATTGAGCCGTTCCTCTCGGAGCAGTGGTTTGTAAAAATGAAACCGTTAGCCGAAAAAGCCCTTGCCTGCTGGCAAAAAGGCGAAATCATTTTCTACCCGAAAAAATGGGAAAACACCTACAAGCACTGGATGGAAAATATCCGCGACTGGTGCGTAAGCCGACAGCTCTGGTGGGGACATCGTATCCCAGCGTGGACATGCGCTGACTGCAGAAAACTGACAGTGTCACGTAACGATATTGAAAAATGCCCCGATTGCGGAAGCGAAAATATTGAGCAAGATCCCGACGTGCTTGATACGTGGTTTTCAAGCTGGCTTTGGCCTTTCAGTACTTTGGGATGGAATGATGAAACTCCTGATCTCCAACGCTACTACCCCACCACAGCTCTCATCACCGCGTACGACATCATTTTCTTCTGGGTTTCCAGAATGATCATGGCGGGTCTTGAGTTTACCGGAAAAGCGCCGTTCCGCGATATTTACATTCACGGGCTTATGCGCGATAAACAGGGGCGAAAGATGAGCAAGTCTCTCGGTAACGGGCTTGATCCGCTGGAGCTTGTTGAAGAGTTCGGCGCGGACGCGTTGAAGTTCACCCTCGCTTTTATGTGCGCCGGAGGACAGGATGTTTTAGTTGAGAAAGATTCTTTTAAAATGGGATCGAAGTTCGCGAATAAAGTGTGGAACGCAAGCCGTTATATTCTTATGAATCTTGAAGGCTGCCGCCTGACAGAAAATCCCGGGTTGATTTCCGCTGACAGGTGGATTTATTCCCGGCTTAACAGCGTGGCGAAATTAATGCGTGACGCTTTTTTTTCATACAGATACAATGACGCGGCTCTAACAGCTTATGAATATTTCTGGAATGATTTCTGTGACTGGTACGTAGAAGCTACAAAAATTTCCATGAAGAGCGGAGATCCGGCGGAAAAAGACCGCGCGGCTAGTGTTCTTCTTAACGTTCTTACCGAGTCGCTGAAATTGCTTCATCCTCTTTTGCCTTTTGTTACGGAGGAGATTTTTCAAAAACTTATAGCAGTGAGCAATGAACAGAGAACAGAGCTTTTAATTACAAGCAGGTATCCTGAATATGATGAAAAACTTTATTCTCCTGATGAAGAGAAAAAGTTCTCCGCTATGCAATTGCTTGTTGGTATGGTGCGCACATTGCGCAGTGAATGCGGCATAACGCCGGAGAAAAAACTCCGCGTATTGCTGCGCGCTTCTTTAGAAACTGAAAAGATTTTTAAGGAGTATGAAAATCTCATCAAACTTCTGGCCGGAATTGACGATCTGTCAATTGAAGCTGAAGGCATAACAGATCGTCCGTCAGGTTCAATCGGCATGGCGGGCGCGGGATTTGAAGTATTCGTATTTATCGCCGAAGCTGTGGATATAACGGCTTTGAAAAAGAAATTTTCGAATGATCTTGAAAAGGATCGAAAGTATGTCGAAACATTACGCGCAAAACTTTCAAACGAACAATTTGTAAAGAACGCGCCCGCGGAACTTGTTAACGAACAAAAGACAAAACTCGATGAGACAATTAAGCGCACCGAAAAATTTGAAAATTATATAAGGGAGCTTAAATGAATACCGAACAAACGGATCAATTGAGCGGAATCTGTCTTGCCCCGTATATTCAGGTTGCGACATCTCTTATCGGCAAATCACGCGAAGCCGGCGGTAATATGTTCCGCCATCAGCTTGATACAATGTCAATCCTTATCGACTATAAATTTATTGATTCTGTTTTATTAAAAGCTTCTCTAATTCATGATGTTCTTGAAGACATCCCCGAATTCAATCATAATATTTTATTATCAATTGATTCTGAAAGCCCTGATGTTTTTAAACTTGTTCAGGAAGTGACAAGGCGGAACGGAGAAACAAAACCCGAGTTTCTTACGCGCATAAGAAATACAGGATCCGCGAACGCAAAAATTTTAAAAGTAGCGGATCGAATCTCAAACATGATCTCTTTAGGCTTTGTAAACAATCTTGAATTTGTAGATCGGTATATCAAAGAAACAGAAAAATATATTCTCCCTCTCGCCTCTGAAGTAAATAAAAATATGCTTATAGAACTGACAGACCTTGTAAATTCAAGGCAAAAATATCTGGCAAATTACCGGAATTTAGAAACCTTTATACTAAAATATACTACGGAGGCTTAATCTTCCTTGGATAATTTACTTGAAGATATTAAATCTCCTTCTGATATAAAAAAAATGTCCTCCCCTGAACTAAACCGGCTTGCGCATGAAATAAGAGAACAGATTGTTTCTGTTGTTTCGTCTAACGGCGGACATCTTTCATCCAATCTGGGAGTAGTCGAATTAAGCATCGCTCTGCACTATGTTTTCAATTCACCTGACGACAAAATTGTATGGGACGTAGGTCATCAATGTTACGCGCACAAGCTCCTTACAGGCCGTCTCTCTTCATTTACGCGTCTTCGAAAACACGGCGGATTGGCCGGTTTTCCAAAACGCAGCGAAAGCCCGCACGATCCTTTTAATACGGGACACGCTTCCACGTCAATTTCCGCTGCCCTCGGCATTCTCGCGGCGAATCACATCCAGGGCGGAAAAAGCCGCTCTGTAGCCGTAATCGGCGACGGCGCTCTTACAGGAGGGCTTGCCTACGAAGCGCTTTCTCATGCAGGTCATCTTGGACTGCCTTTAATCGTCATTTTAAATGATAATAAAATGTCCATCAGCCGCAATGTTGGAGGACTTTCAAAATATTTAAGCCGCCTCTCCATGAAAGAAAAATACCAGACATTCCGCCGCCATTTTGACGCGATGGCAAAAAAAATACCTTTTATCGGAGAAGCGTTTTTCAATCTTGTAGTCAGATTAAAAAGAGCTGTCAAAGCCGTCTTCTATATCGACAATTTTTTTGTCGACCTTGGCTTTGAATACGTCGGCCCCATCGGCGGCCACAACATTCAGGCGCTAATTGATGTTTTGCAGGATGTCCGTCGGCTAAACCGCCCTGTTGTAGTTCATGTGATCACCCGTAAAGGTAAAGGTTTTAATTACGCGGAAAATAACCCAGACAGCTATCACGGCGTTTCTTCTTTTTCTGTTGACGAGGGACTTGCTTCATCTCCCGCTCCCCTTTTCCACGATCCTTCCGTTACCTGCAAAAAGACATTTACTGAAAGTTTCTCAGAAATAATAAAAAAACTCGCTGAAAAAGATTTGCGCATAACAGCAGTCACAGCGTCAATGAAAACCGGTACAGGTTTATCCGAGTTCGCGCAAGCGTTTCCCGGCCGTTTTTTTGACGTCGGCATCGCCGAAGGCCACGCTGTTACTTTTGCCGCAGGACTTGCAGCCGGTAATCTTAAACCGGTAGTCGCGATCTATTCTACTTTCATTCAACGCGCCGTCGACCAGATTATCCACGACACCGCTCTTCAAAAACTTCGCGTAATTTTTGCCCTTGACAGATCGGGCTTTGTCGCAGCAGACGGCGAAACTCATCAGGGGCTTTACGATATCGCTCTTTTCCGCAGCGTAACCAATATGACGATTCTCGCTCCGGCAAGCGAGAATGAATTGCGGATAATGATGGAGTGGGCTTTATCTCACACAGAGGCACAGAGGAACGGAGGCACAGAGATGACAGCGGGAACAGGACCTGTGATTGTGCGTTATCCGAAAGCGGTTTGTCCTGATGAGATTGAAGCTTTTTCTTTGCCGGTTGAGTTGGGGCACGGGGTTTTTGTTTCAAAGAACGCAGGCGCTAAAGTTTTTCTTGCTTTTACCGGAAGCCTTTACCGCGAAGCCGTTGAGGCGGCGGCGATTCTTAAAGAGGGCGGCATTAATGCCGATCTTTACAATCTGCGGTTTTTGAAACCGTTAGACGAAGATTTTCTTATTGAACTGATCAACGGTTACAAATTGTCAGTTTTTATTGAAGAGGGGATGAAAGAAGGCGGTTTCGGCGAATACGCGTGCGCTCTTGCTCTACAGCGGGGAGTTAAGTCAAAGACTGCGGCACTGGCTGTCGAGAACAGTTTTTTTGAAGAGGATAAAGCGCTTGGAACGAGAGAAGAGCTTTTGGCTGTCAGTGGGCTTGACGGGAAAGGGATCGCTGGAGCAGTTAATAAGATTTATTTAACTATATAGATAGAATAAAATTCTTGCAGCTTATTCATTTATCAGCCAATAATTCACCCAATCCTACTAACCTGACATTATCTTTTTCAACTGCCAATTTTTTTAATTGTTCGGTAAATCCGCACTTGCTAAAAAGATAAAAATAAACGTTTGTATACTTATTAAACAATTTGCTTTTTCTCTCCAGATTTTCATAAATATCAATTCCCACTTTTGTGTTTTTATACTTACATTCGCCGAAAATCGCCGCTTTGCCGCCGTCAATCGCAAGTATATCAATTTCTTCTTCCTGTTTTTCCTTCGGATTATTTCCCCACCATCTGCCGATCTCTTTCGGCTGGATAGGAAGCGAAGCGTAATTTTTCCACAGATATTGAGTGCAAACCTCTTCAAAACATCTGCCCATAAAACTGTTTATGTCAGGCCAAATGGTGTCAACAATTTTTGAACTTTGGCCTTTTGAAATTAAGGTTAAATTGTCCTGAACATATCTGAACCAAAACTTGAACATATTATCATTTAAAATATACAGGCTTTTTGTTCCTGATTTTTCTCCGATTGGTTTTTCCTTTATTATTAGGCCAAGACTAATAAGTTTTTTAATATAGATTTCACACAAATTAGCGGGTTTGTTTACTTTGTCGGCGATTTCAGATAACCTTGTGCTGCCGTTTGCGATTACTGTAATAATGGCATTATACAAATGAGGTTCTCTTAATTCCTGCTTGATTAAACTGCCGGGCTCCTCAAACAATAAGCCTTTTGAATTAAAAAATAATTCAGTAACATTTTCCTTAAGGCTTTTTTTATTATCCACCTGAGATAAATAGTAAGGGGTGCCGCCGAAAATACCGTATGTTAACAGTTTATCCTCTTTTGAATAATCCGGCGCAAATTTGACAGCGTTAAAATAATCAAACGGCTCTATTTTAAATTGCGCTGTTCTTCTGCCGTATAAGGGACTTTTTGCGCTTAACACCTGATTTTCCATAAAACTCATAGATGATCCGCAGAGGATTATCAGCATATCGGTGTTTTTAAAATTATAATCAATATATTTCTGCAAAATAGAAGAGAAACTTTTTTCCGCTCTTGCAAGATACGGATATTCATCAATAACAAGAATGATTTTTTCCTGTTTGGCAAAAGCGGCTATTAAATCCAATAATTGCATATAATCTCTGGGAAGCATTTTGGCAAAGTATTCATCTGAGAGCCTTAAACGTGATTTATGAACAGCCTCTATAAACGTGTTAAGATTATAATCCGCTGAGTTTTCGATAGCGGTAAAAAAAATACATTTTTTGTTTTTACAGAAATGATTGATAAGCTCCGTTTTGCCAACCCTCCTTCTGCCGTACATAATCGCCACTTCGAGCCGTTCGCTTTTAAAGAGCCTGTCCAGCTCTTTTAGTTCCTCGTCCCTGCCTATAAACATACATTGCCTCCTATCATATTATATTATGTCATATCATGATATGATTATATGCTATCATTTTTAAAATAGCAATAGGGCCGGAGCAATCATCATTAACTTACATTTCTTCCCAGTATATGCTATAATACTCAAAATGTCGGTATTTCAATGGATTTACTCAATTTACGACTATATCCGCCCCGTTCTGGATGTGGCCCTTCTCGCCTTCATCCTATACAAGGCCTATGAACTGCTCGAAAAGACACAGGCTCTTCCGCTGGTTAAAGGAGCGGGTTTTTTGGCTCTTGTTTACGGAATTGCCTTCCTTTTCAATTTGTCAACTCTAAGGTGGGTTCTTACAATAATCGCGCCCGGGCTTTTTATAGCGATTGCGATTGTGTTTCAGCCGGAACTTCGAAAAATCATTTTAAGGCTGGGGCAGACTGAGTTTTTCAGGCCGAGCGTTACGGCGCAAATCGGGAAACTGGACGCTGTTATGACGGCTGCGGAGCTTCTCTCTCAGCGAAAAAGAGGAATGTTGGTTGTGTTTCCAAGAAAGATCAATATTAAAAATATATTAGAAACTGGTACACGCATTAACGCGGAAATTTCTTCCAGTTTAATTGTAGCGATTTTTGAATTTAACGGACCTCTTCACGACGGGGCGATGGTCATTCAGGGCGGAAAAATTACAGCGGCGGGATGCCTTCTGCCGTTATCTGAAAGACAGGATATACGCAAAAATTTCGGCACGCGGCACAGGGCGAGTCTGGGCATGGCGGAACAGACGGACGCTGTCACATTGATTGTATCCGAAGAATCAGGGGCGATTTCTCTTGCCTACGACGCGAAACTTTATTACGATTTATCTTCGGCGGAAATTACGCGCAAATTAATGGAACTGCTTGACAAAGGCAGCAGGAAGGAAGAGCAGAAAACAAGCAGAGAAGAAGAGAGGGAAATTCATGTTGATTAACGCGAAGCTCCTCCAGAAAATTACCGAAAAATGGCCGGTGAAAGTTTTATCGGTAGCGGCGGCTCTTATCATATCGATCTTCTACAGAATGAATACGCTTGAAACGCGTTTCTTTTCAGCGCCTCTTCGCGTGATATCAAACGAAACTCTGGTTCCGGTTTCTTCAGTAACAAATTCCGTAAGAATCTCCCTAAGAGGAGAGACAGACGGGATACAGCCGATCATGGAAGAAGATATCGAAGTGTATATCGATCTTTCAAAATATACGGCGGAAGGCTCGTACAGCGTGCCTGTGCAGATCAGGAAAAAAAGCAGCGCGCTCGGCGTCGCTCCGCTTGAAATATCCGTCCTCCCTGTGGAAGTCCATCTTGATCTGGAATTAAAAGTAACAAGAAGCATTCCTGTCTTCCCGATACTGACAGGGGTTATAGCGCAAGGGTATGAGCTAGGAGACCACCAGATAATCCCCGATGCAATAATCGCCGAAGGTCCGCGCAGGGCTCTTGAGGAGATCAGAGAATTCAATACTGATATTGTTGATATTGACAGGCGTTATGAGAACTTTTCCGTCAGAGTTAACATAATTAATAATAATCCGCTGATTGTAATTCACGGCGACAGAATGGTAGAATACAGAGGAACGATAAACAGAATAACGCGCGGAGCGCATGGGCCGCGTCTCAATCAGCCGAATAATACAAATCCGGCTGTCAGCCGGAACGCTGAATCAGAGTCCGCCGCCGCGCGAAACGGCGATGAGCAGGCAGAGGATCAATAATGATTGTCGGTATCGGGATAGATATAGTCCGGATAGACCGCTTCGAGAGCTGGCTTGACGATCATAAGCTCCTTGAAAGATATTTTGACAGTGAAGAGCTGGCCATCGCCTCTACAAAAAAAATCACAGCCTCCCAAACTCTTGCGGCAAGGTTTGCGGGAAAAGAAGCGTTCGGCAAAGCTCTTGGAACGGGTCTTTCAGGCATCACTCTTAAAGAGATAATAATTATTAATAACGATAAAGGAAAACCCGAAATTAAATTAAAAGGCACAGCGCTTGAAGCGCTGAAAAAATCAGGAGCGCAGAAAGCGCATATCTCTCTTTCGCATGAAAGGGAAAACGCGATCGCTATGATTGTTTTGGAGGAGTAAAATGCCGGGTGAAGGCGAATTAAAAGTAACGTTTCAGTCAAAAAAAGAATACGTATGCCCTGTCTGCGATACGGCTTTTCATAAAGAAGAACTGCTTTCAGGCGGCGGAAGGCTCAACGCCGGAGAGCTGACAGAAGAACTTCACAGACTCTACATACCTTCGGCAAAATACGGGCCGATTTTTCCTCTTATTTACCAGTCGATTGTTTGCCCTTCCTGCTGGTTCGCGTCAATGGAAAGCGATTTTCCGGTAATACCGTCGGAAAACAAAGCGAAGGCGAAAGAAAACACCCAGGAGCGCAAGAAAGCTGTCGCTCTTATTTTTCCCGATGTAAATTTCCGCGAAAACAGGAATCTTATGGACGGAGCCGCGTCTCAATACTTAACGCTGCTCTGCTATGATTTTTACAATAAGCAGACATCCCCGACAATAAAGCAGGGGCTTGCTTCTCTCCGCTGCGCGTGGCTTGTCGACGAGCTCCATAAAAAATTTCCCGAACAGCACTACGACTGGCTCGGCACCCTCTTCAGGAAAAAAGCCCAGTACCTTTACAACGAAGCTCTTGCCCGCGAGCAGGGCGGTAAAGAAACCATGTCAGGCATGAAAGCATACGGCCCCGACACGGACAAAAATTTCGCTTACGAAGGAATGTTGTACCTCTGCGCATATCTCCGCTACAATTTCGGTCCTGCCCACGATGCTGCAGAGCGCAGAGCGTCGCTTGAAGACGCCCGCAGAACAATCGCGAAATTATTCGGCATGGGAAAATCTTCAAAGGACAAACCCGGCGCGTTTCTTGAAATCGCGAGAAAACTTTACGATACGCTTAATAAAGAAATAACCGAAATGGGCGGATGAGACTTTAGGATGAATCTCAGGCAGAAGCGTCAATGAACAGGAACATCAAGCTGACAATCGCCTACGACGGTACGGATTTCTGCGGCTGGCAGCGGCAGGAGAACGGCAGAACTGTTCAGGAAGAAATCGAAACCGCTCTTTTCAAAATGCACGATAGACCTGTTACGCTCGCCGGTTCGGGCAGAACCGATGCCGGCGTTCATTCTGCGGGCCAAGCCGCCAATTTTCAAACGGACATCGACAGTATTCCGCCTGACCGCTTTAAATTTGCGCTGAACTCCCTTATCCCTCACGACGTGCGCATCCTTGAATCCCGCGAAGTTGAAAGCGGTTTTCACGCCCGCTTCAGCGCGAAGTCGCGTCTTTACCGCTACCAGTTTATATGCCGCCCCTCCATTGACAGCCCTCCCCTCCCCCATGAAAGCCGTTATAACTTAAGGCTGTACCGTTTCCCAAATATCAATCTTTTAAATGCCTACGGCAGACTGCTCCTCGGTGAAACTGACTGTTCAATTTTCGCCGCGGCAGGTGATGCTGCCGTCATCGAAGGAAAATCCAAAAACCGCTACATTTACAACGCCCGCTTTTACATAGAACAAAGCCGCCTGATTTTCGAAATAAGAGCCAACGCGTTCCTTCGCAGCATGGTCAGATCGGTGGCAGGCACCTTCTTGCACTACGAAGAAAAAAACACGCCTCCCGAAAAGCTACGGGAAATTATCGCCTCAGGCGAGCGCTCCCTCGCCGGCCCTACTCTCCCTCCGCAGGGGTTGTTTCTGTGGCTGGTGGAGTATTAGCAAAGAGCGCATATCATAAGTTGCCAACTTTTCTTGAATCAATTATAATTAACGGTATGCTGCGTTTATTGGGCATTATTTTGGGAGCCTTGTTTTGCGGGACTGTCGTCTTAATCGTATTTCTGGTGTTTTCCTTTATCGTAGGTTTGCATTTAACAATATTAACATTACTTGGAATAATCGCCTGTATTGCATTTGCGATATTTACCGCTGTAAAGACGGTTAAATTAATAAGAAAACTGGATGCTGAAACACCCGGCGGAGAAAAGTCGAAAGAATCTTAAACCTGTCGAAAAACCCTTGACATAAAAATAAAAAAACCTTATTTTTCACTATAGACTATTGGACGGCATGGGATGCCGCACCGTGAAGCCTGCCACGTTGTGGCTAGTGCAACACTCCTCGAAGGAGGCTGGAAGAAAAATATTGATTGGAAGCAATGTTGCTATTAACGGGATTTGCAAGTCCTTTGGTGATTTTCAGGTGCTCAAAAATGTGAGCCTTGAAATTAAAAAAGGGGAATTTTTTTCCCTGTTGGGACCGTCAGGGTGCGGAAAAACTACTTTACTGCGGATTATTGCCGGTTTTGAAAATCCGGATACCGGTACGCTTACGCTGGACGGGAATGATGTTCTGTCTCTGCCTGCGAACAAGAGACCGACCAATACTGTTTTTCAGAATTACGCGCTGTTCCCCCACCTTTCAGTTTTCGAAAATGTAGCGTTTTCCCCGAAACTCAAAGGCGAGTCAAAAGCTCAGATAAAAACAAAAGTAGAACAGTACCTTTACCTCGTAAACCTTGAAAGTCATGCCGATAAAAAGCCGAACCAGCTTTCAGGCGGAATGAAACAGCGCGTGGCAATTGCCCGCGCCCTTATCAATGAGCCGAGGGTTCTTTTGCTTGACGAGCCGCTTTCTGCGCTGGATGCGAAACTGCGCCAGCATATGTTGATTGAGCTTGACCGTATCCATGACGAAATCGGCATCACCTTCATTTACGTTACCCACGATCAGCAGGAAGCGCTTTCTGTCTCCGACAGGCTTGCCGTAATGAATCAGGGTGATATTTTACAGATCGGCACTCCGCATGAAATTTACGAAAGCCCCGAGAAAGACTTTGTCGCGCGTTTTATCGGAGAGACTAATCTTTTTGACGGAATAATAAAAAAAGTTGAAAAAATTAAACTTCAGGATTTTGATAATGTAACCGAGTACATGGCGGAAGTTGAAATCCCCGAACTGGGAACGATTAAGGTTACCGATGTCGATGAAATCCACGTTGGGCAAAAAGTAAGTTTTACAATCAGACCGGAAAAAATCGTTATCACCAAAGAAAAACCGGCGACAAAACGCGATGATATCAATCTGCTTCAGGGCGAAGTTGACGAGCCGATTTACTCGGGGTTTCAGACAAAGTTTTATGTGAAGCCTTCTTTCGCGCCGCCTTCGGACAAAACGCTGATTAGGGTAATAAAGCAGCATGCCAATTATTCCGACGAGGGGCCGGATATCTGCTGGAAGGATCACGTATACCTTTCATGGAGCGCGCTTGACGGTTACATAGTGGAGATTAAAAGTTGAACGGCGTTAAGGCAGGCGCGCTTTCCTCAGGCGGGCCGCTCACCGGAAATGAGCTTCCCGTCAGAAAGAATAAAGGACTTGCTTATTCCGCTCCGATGGCGGTCTGGTTTACCCTCTTTTTCCTTGCACCCATTATCATCATCTTTATTTACAGTTTCCTGAAAAGAGATATGATGCGCGGCGTTTCGTGGGAATTCTCTCTCGACGCGTACCGCTATCTTGCCGATCCGGTTTTCTTGCGCATAACAATCCGCACAATTGTAACGGCTCTGATTTCGACTGTTATCACGATCCTTATCGCTCTGCCCTGCGGTTATTACATGGCACGAAGCAAATATCAGACACTGCTTTTGCTTCTTATTGTTATTCCATTCTGGACGAATTTTCTTATCCGCGTTTTCGCGTGGATGAGCATTCTGGGAAATAACGGTTTCCTTAACGAACTACTGCTAAAAATGGGGGCAATCAATGATTATTTGCCTTTCCTTTACAATCAAAACGCCGTTATTCTCGTTTTGGTTTATATGTATCTGCCTTACGCGATTTTGCCGCTGTTTTCCACGATAGATAAATTTGATTTTTCACTTTTGGAAGCGTCACGCGATCTGGGAGCGAATAAATTCGTTTCCATTATAAAAGTTCTGCTTCCCAATATCAGAGGCGGCCTTTTTACTTCAATTCTTTTTACATTCATTCCCATATTCGGAGCCTATGCCGTTCCGATGCTGGTAGGCGGAAAAGATTCCTATATGCTCGGGCAGCGTATCGCCGACTTTCTCAAGGGAGAGCGCAACTGGCCGAGAGCCGCCGCGATCTCGATGGTTCTGACTCTCGTTACCACAATCTGCGTAATGATAATGATGTATCTGCAAAAACGTGACGCGACAAGAATCAAAGAAGCGAAGAGCCTTGAAAAAACAGGGGAGGTATAAAGAATGAACTTTATTAATGTTGTACGCAGAGCTTTTACGCCCTCAAAAATAAAACCGCATGACGAAGCTGAAAGACATGCAAGAAGAGCTGTAAAAACTCACTTTTCATTTTCCAAAACCGTTTTTATGTTTACGCTTTTTTTTCTTTTTCTTCCTCTTGCGGTGCTCGTTGTAAATTCATTCAACAGCTCAACGGGTATGACATGGACAGGCTTTTCTTTCCGCTGGTATCAAAGACTTGCCACAGAGCGCGGTTTATGGATTGCATTCAGAAACAGCATTGCCATCGCGTTAACATCCGCGGCGACAGCGACAATTATCGGCACGATAGGAGCGATAGGAGTTAACTGGTACAGATTTAAACTGCGCGGCTATGTGCAGACAATTTCTTTTCTTCCAATGATACTGCCCGAAATTATTATCGGCGTATCGCTTTCCATTTTTTTCGCAGGGATAGGAATACCGCTCGGACTTTTTACGATTTATGTCGCCCATACAACTTTCAACCTTCCTTTTGTTTTCCTTCTTGTTATGGCCCGCCTTGACGAATTTGATTTCTCAATAATTGAAGCTGCGGCAGATCTTGGAGCAAGCGAAAGAGAGACGCTCTTTAAAATAACTCTTCCGATATGCAAACCGGGAATAATTTCCGGCTTTTTAACGGCAATAACTCTTTCGCTGGAAGACTTTGTTATAACTTTTTTTGTATCGGGTCCGGGATCATCAACTCTGCCTGTTTTTATTTATTCGGCAATCACAAAGAAGGGCGGCATCACCCCTCTTATCAGCGCCCTTTCTGTCGTCATGATTTTGGGAACTGTCGCGCTTACAATCATGCTGCGAAAATTCCTCAAGTATATAGTAGCTAAATAAGTATAAATTTTTACACAGCTTGACAATTCTTTTAAAAACCTGTAGATTATTTCAATGAGTTTGGTTTTGATGATTTTTACTCTTTTAATCTCTGCATTATCATTTTTCTTTTCTTTGTACTCCTTATTTAAAAATGACGCCAAACAGAATTATCTGGAGCAGGACAAGCAGTATTCCGATCTTTTAAAACTCGCTCTGAATGATCCGGAGTTACGCGATCAGCGCACAATCAATCAAAAAACACGCGACGGCGATAAAAAATTCGTCACCCGTTACAATATTTACGCCTACCTTATGTGGAACTGTCTGGAAACCTTTTATGACCTTTCATCCAAAGAAGGTTTTTTTCACAGAAATAAAGAAAAAATTATAGATCAAACATGGATACCGGTTATTATAGAAGAAAATAAAATACATTATAACTGGTTTAAACAAAACCAGCGCCTTTTTAAAGAAGAATTTCAAAATTACATCAATCAGCTTAACGACGTTGTGATACGCCCGGGAGCAATCGCCGAACTGGATTCCATCTACGAATCAATGCTGCCTTTATTCCCGCCGGATGAAATAAAAGAAAAGAAAACGATTCGCGAGCTCATGCAAAAGAAAAAATACGTTTTATACATTGCGGAAAATCCGCTTCTCTCGGGTCAGGACAAGGTTATCGGATTCTGCTTTATCTATAATATCAATGAATATAAAACTATCTGGCTGGATTACATGGCGATAAATCCGGCATATCAATCCATGGGTTACGGCACGCTGCTTTTTAACCGCGTCGCAAGCCACGCCGGCGACGGAAACTACAGCATCTTCGCGGAATTGGATATACCTGCCGACAGCAACCCCGATTCAAAAGAAAACCGCCGTTTAAAATTCTACAAACGCCAGGGGATGGTTATTCTGGATATAGACTATAGGCTGCCCACAGAATCAGGTTCACTGCCGATGTATCTGGCTTACAAAGCGGGCAACGCGTCATTCTTTTTAAGCGACGAATATTTAACGTCAATTCTCAATGAAGTAGTAACCAATATTCATTCAGATCTTAAAAGCATGCCCGGAGTGTTAAACCAGGTAACCAAAAACCTTAAAGACATAAAAATATAATTAACCGGGTTTTGAAACGCCGGTGTATACATTACTTTTAAAATATTATATAATCATTCAGGCGCGGTTGTCTATTCGCATAACAGCCGCAATATTTTTATTTGGCGGTTAAAAACAGATCGTCAAGCAGGAGGGTATAGATGAAAAAGAGAAACATCATCTTAATTGCGGTTATGGCGGCTATTTTTATGCCTGTCATTGTTTCTTGCGGTTCAAAAGAACGCTTGTATATTTACAACTGGACGTATTATACGCCGGATTCAATTATAGAAAAGTTCGAAAAAGAATTTAATGTAAGGGTTGTTTATGATGAATTCGCGTCAAATGAAGATATGTACGCGAAACTTTTGTCCACCACCAGAAAAGGAATATTCGGCTGGTTTACAAGATTATTCGGGCGTCAATATGACGTAGTGTTTCCCTCATGTTATTTTATTTCAATAATGATACAGGAAAATTTACTGGAAAAAATCGATCATTCAAAAGCGCCTAACCTGAAAAATATCGATCCTGAAATACTGCAAAAAGCCGTTTATGATCCGGCAATGGAATACGCGGTTCCCTATTATTACAATCCCACCGGAATTGTAGTGAATACCGCGCGGGTGCCGAATTTTGAACGGAGCTGGTCCATATTCGGCAGAGAGGATCTCCGCAACCGTATGACCATGCTTGATGATATGCGCGAAGTGCTCGGAGCCGCGCTTATCTATTTAGGCTATTCGGTAAACACAACGGCTCCCGAGGAAATTTTAGAAGCGCAAAATCTCGT
>Ga0209755_10004932_pt1 | contig 15444 bp, 17 predicted proteins | sample TergutCo191P1_FD_187301 | JGI IMG/M metagenome (GOLD analysis project Ga0209755, IMG submission 187301) | Cornitermes sp. P1 segment gut microbial communities from Petit-Saut dam, French Guiana - Co191P1 (SPAdes) (version 2) | ecosystem: Host-associated > Arthropoda: Insects > Digestive system... | reverse complement strand
ACTTTAAGGTGTACCCTACATTCGCCGTGATGGTGGGTCCAATCACCTCACGGTCGCTGCGACCAACTTTGTGTGGTCTTGTGGGATAGATACTATCATAATCTGCAACGAAAAACAAGAGTATTATAGTCATAGTAATGATGTTTGATAATTTTGGAGTGGTAACTGTATTTGGTAACTATGAGGGTATTGGCTCGCCTCATATATCGTTCTCAATTCGACTGAGCATCGCAGAAATATAGGCATATATCGAGAAAATGCTATACTATTTATCTCAGATCTGCTATAATGTGCTTCATGTCTAAGAGCAAAAGTAAACAGAAAACCCTTGAAATGGTAATAATCCCTGCGAAACACCCAAATCCACCTGAGCAACATGAACTAGACTCTGCCTTTGTGCTTGCAGAGCATTATAAGTACTCTGTGGAATTTCTTCTGCCAATTGATGATTATAAGCGAAAAACAGCCGACATAAAAATGTTAGGCGTAGTGTGGGAGTTAAAATGCCCAACGGGTTCATCAAGGTCAACTATAGAAAATCAGTTTCGTAGAGCCCGAAAACAGGCGAAAAATATAGTCTTTGATACACGTCTGACCAAGCTCGGTTATGAGGAAATAGAAAAGAAAGTATTAGCTGAATTGAAAATGCGTCCATCATTGAAAAAAGTTAAGCGAGTAGTTCTTATAAATAAATTTAGTAAAATTGTTGAACTTAAAAAATAAATATGCTAAAATAATAGTGTAGGGAGACCGGGCTGACCGGAATTGGATAGCCAGAGGAGTACCCTACAGGCGAAAATAAAACATCCGATGGACTGATCATCCGTCGGATGTTTATTTTGCATAGTAAAAACCCTAACACATTAACCTCGCGCTCGCGAAAATACAATAACACCCCTTCTTGCAGTTCATGTACCGATAATATGATTTTTCGATAGCGCATTCTTCCCTAATAAGCAACGCCCCAGACTACCATTTTCTCCGTTTTTCTTGTTTCACCAAACCGAGCCGTGTGTATCATATGCAAAAATCAGGATTTGCAGGTGGGTGAAAAAGATTTGCTGCTACTTGCCCTCATGTGTTATTATGAATACGAAAGAGCGGATTCTTGCATAAGGGGGTGCCTCATGTGAATGTTATAACAGAGATAAGTAACGAACAATCTTTCTTTGCAGTTTTTTGTATTGAGTCAGTAGCGGACGAACTTGAAATGTCGGGCGACATTGTGTATAAAATGCTCACCAAAGAAAGTGACATACTCGATAACTATATCATAAAATGTTATGACGTCCTACACACACAGGGCAAAGAGTATATAGTGGACGACATTATTTCTTTCATGAAAGAGCGAGGTGTGCTAAAGTGACACTCTATCATGGTTCAAATATTACAGTTGAAAAACCGGATTTATCATTTTCTAGAACTCGAACAGATTTCGGAAAAGGTTTCTATCTCACACCACTAAAAGAACAAGCAAAAAGCTGGGCGAATAGGTTTGTTCAAAAACATGGTTCCGCTGTTGTCTCTTCGTATGAGTTTGCATTAAACTCGCAGGCTTTGCACGAAAACATTAAGGTATTAGAATTTGATACTCACAGCCATGAGTGGCTTGAGTTTATAACAGCTTGCAGACTGGGTAAACCTGTCAAGGAGCAATGGGATATAGTCATTGGAGGCGTTGCAAATGATAAAGTTTTTGATGCATTGCAGCTCTATTTCGAAAAATACATATCCGCAGATGAAGCCATAGGGAGACTTCGCTATAAAGAGCCGAGTATCCAATACTGCATCAAAAGTCAAAATATAATTGACGAATTTCTACACTTTCAAGGTTCGGAGGTGCTTAGCATATGACGGCAAACAGACAGCTTGTTGGACACAAAATAGCCGGAGTGATTGAGGCATACTCTCAATTAGCCGACATTCCATTACGAAAAGCCTTAGACGTGCTGTATACTTCCACGTTATATAAGGAAATACGATTTGGCATATCAGATATGCACTGCAGAAGCGACGGATACCTCGCAGAAGAGCTACAACTAGAGGTACAAGGCAACGATTTTTGAGTGTGAAAAACACATCTCCCCCTGTACTTCATCTCATATTTCTGTTTTTGAAATATCGAATCTCATTGTGTACTCATAAAGTGAAATGTTTTGAGTGAATAAGAGGAAATTGTCGCTAAGCTGTAACATGTAAGGGATATTTGCCATAATAAAACTAAGAGAGGTACACTGAAAAATGAAAAATTACGAACTAGTTAATCGTGGTCTTGCGCTTTTACGCGATTCGTTGGCACCTTATATAGCCCGTGAAGTGATGATTGATTATGGCGAAAACTGGTGGAGTGATGCTATTGTCGACAAGTTATATGACCATCAGAAGCGAGACCTTCCATCTGTTGGAGATTGGGGAGAGCTAGTGGATTCTCTCGATATATTAAACTGTCTAACTTTACTCGCAGATATTCATTGGGAAAGTATATTCAAGAAGAAACTCTCTCAAAAGCATCGCACTTTAGCGAATGAGCTTAAGAGCGCAAGACATGATTCCGCTCACATCGGAGGTGTAGATTTTTCTGATGACGATGCATGGCGTGCGCTTGATACAATGGAACGGTTTTTAAGAGAAATTGATTCCGAATGTGCAAAAGAAATCAAAACTATGCAAAAGTCTATATTTGCCAACCCAACAGTCATGTCACCTATTGCACAATCATCTAAGTGCGGCGTAACAAAATCAAGCACAGAAAATTCAAATGCTACACAAAAAATCCCTCTATGTGATGATTGCGGTAGTCATCTGGTAGAACGCAGCGGTCAGTATGGTGAATTTCTCGGATGTTCCGCTTTCCCGAATTGCAGAAAAACTCGTTCCCTTGCAGAGTTGTGCGTCCAATCGGAATCCTTGCGAACTGTTGTATTAATTTCGTGTACTAAGACGCAACGCCAAGGATTTCATAAGGCGAAAGAGTTATACAGCAGTATTTCATTCAAGGAGTCATTAGAGTTTGCACAAAAAATCACAGATAGTATATTTATTTTGTCTTCTAAACATGGATTGCTTGATTTGAACGCAGAGGTAGGGAATTACGATGAGCCCCTCGCAGGAAAGTCAAACACGGAGCTAGATATGTGGGGTCAGCGGGTGGTAGAACAACTTGAAGGGTACGATGTCGATATAAGTAATACAAATTTTGTAATATTAGCATATAGCGACTATTATAGCCCCCTTTTGAAGCACTTCAAGCATCATGAAACTCCTCTGCGGGGTGTAAGGGCACACGATAAGTCAGCCAAATTAAAGGAGCTGGCTAGGGATAAAGGATTATAGAATCTTCTTTCTTTGTATGTAATAAATAAGAGAAAAGGGAAGCTGTTCATCTGCCCGATGTTCTCTCAACTATCCTTTTTTGGTGTCTGTATAATCTGTCATTTTAACTACAATCACACAGACAAAATCATTGTAGTTTACCGGAGCATTTGCAGTATGAAATGCTATAGTCCCCCAGCATTTTGGCATTTTCTTCTGCTGTTTCTATATCCGCAAAAGGACCGTGCCATTCACCATTTTCCCCTGATTTCTCCTTTTTTTGTCCCTTTCCATAATTACAATGACCGCATCCGCCTGCATGTATTCTTGCCTTAAGCCCATCTGCTCTCCAATTTTCATAAATATAAAAATCCATTACTAAAACCTCCCTTTAGATAGTTTACATGTGAACCTCTTTCGCAAAGAGTCACTGGCTTAACAGATTGAGTTCCCCTATGCTACATAAGGCTATTATCGGACTGGAGTTTACTACTACGCCACGCATTTTCCGCTTCCTCCGAGAATTCATTTTCATTTTCAAAGTCAAATATTGACACGCCACTCTCTCCCAGAAACTTAACAAAATCCTCTTTAGTCATTTCCGCAAATTCCGCACAATAACCTAGAGAAATGTTCTTTTTTGCGTATAAATCCATAGCAACAAAACGCTTTATATAGTTCGTAAATAAACTTTCTGTTGTATTCAAGTCAAGCAATATTTCATTAGGAACATTCAACGATATTTGTAAAGTAGACAAGGCTATTACCCCTTTCATGCCATATTACTGCAATTTTAACAGATACAAAGGTTCATTTCAACAAAAATACGTGCCCACACACCACTAATAAGCAACGCCCCAGACTACCATTTTCTGAGCATTGCTCATCAACTCCGCCTTTTTGCTTGATTGCAAATTTAACACAGGAAAACACTCTACCACTTTTTTAGCGGTAAACCCTCTTTGTCTTTGAAAACTCCAAATAATATGGAAAAAAAGTTTAAAAATACTCCTACAAAAAACAAACCGGCTGTAAGAATATAAATTATTCCTCTGCCGGCTTTTCCAACGTAAAACAAATGTGCACCAAAAAACCCGAAAAAAACGCATAATGCAAGAGCAACACCTCTGCTTTTACTGCTTTCAGTAGCCGGAGCCGACCGAGGAGCTTCCATATGAACGTTAATTACCTGCGGCGTTTGATTTTGTTGTATCGGTTGCTGCCAATGAACAGGTTGGGATGTTTGAGGCGCTTCTTGTGCAACAATTGATGTCCCGCATGCTCCGCAGAACATATTATTCCCAACTATTTTATTTCTGCACCTTATGCAAATTTTTTGAATATCCGCAGCGTACTGTGCCCCACATTTTGTACAGGAGGCTAAGTCATTAGAGTTAATGTTCCCACAATATAAGCATTCTACATTAAACATAAAATCACCCCTATTCATTTTTGCTCCGTTTAAATTGTTGAAGTGGAAATCCTGCGTGTATTATTTCTGTCTAGCCCCCGGCTTGTTTTAAGCAAAGCCCACACACCACTAATAAGCAACGCCCCAGACTACCATTTTCTCCGCTTTCCCGCCACATGCGGCGCACTTATCGCCGACATTTTTTTGCTCAAACGGAATACAGCGTGAACTCACGCCCGCTTCATCTTTCATCTTCTGCTCGCACTGCTCTGAGCCGCACCACATAGTTTCGATGAAGCCGCCTTGCCCTGTTATAATCTCTTTCACTTCATCGAGCGTTTTCGCAGAGCGGGTGTTTTGTTCGAGATTTTTCTTTGCTTTGTTATATAGGCTTACTTGAATCTCTTCGAGCAAAGCCTTTACTTGCACTTCAAGCTCACCCAGCGGTATGCTGCATTTTTCCCCACTATCTCTTCGTGCGGCTACACACTGGTTGTTTTCAATATCTTTCGGGCCGATTTCCACCCGCAACGGCACACCTTTCATCTCATGCTCGGCAAATTTCCAGCCGGGGCTTTGATCTGACTTGTCGCATTTCACCCTTATGCCCGCCGCTTTAAGCTGTGCGACCAGTTCATCGGCTTTTTCCAAAACGCCGGGCTTGTGCGAAGCAATCGGTATCACCATAACCTGCACAGGTGCTATGCGTGGCGGAAGGCTTAATCCATTATTGTCACCATGCGTCATTATTATGCCGCCTATTGTACGTGTTGTTATTCCCCATGATGTCTGGTGAGGGTAGGTGAGCTTATTTTCCCTGTCTGAAAACTGTATGCCAAACGCTCTTGCAAAGCCGTCTCCAAAGTAGTGACTTGTACCGCCTTGGAGTGCCTTTTTATCATGCATCATATTTTCTACTGTATATGTAGCAATAGCTCCGGCAAATTTTTCTTTTTCCGTCTTTATGCCTTTTACAACGGGCATAGCAAGAAAATCCTCATATAGTGTCGCATACACATTTAGCATGTTTATTGTTTCTTCTTCGGCTTCCTTTGCAGTTTCGTGCAAGGTATGCCCCTCCTGCCACAGAAATTCTCTGCCTCGAAGAAACGGACGCGTGGTTTTTTCCCATCTAACGACACTGCACCACTGATTGTACAGCATAGGCAAATCTCTCCACGAACTCAGAATATTTGCCCAATGCTCACAAAATAGCGTCTCGGAGGTCGGGCGTATGCACAATCGCTCCGGCAATTCTTCCGAACCACCGTGCGTTACCCATGCTACTTCGGGGGCGAAACCTTCCACGTGGTCTTTTTCCTTTTGCAGCAGACTTTCAGGTATAAGCAGCGGCATTGAAACATTTTCGTGCCCAAGCTCCTTGAACATGCGGTCAAGCTCTGCCTGTATATTTTCCCACAGTGCATACGCATATGGGCGCATTATGAAAAAACCTTTTGTCCCCGAGTAATCTATAAGCCCCGCTTTTCTCACAACATCCGTGTACCACTGCGCAAAATCAACGTCCATATCTGTTATTTGTTCTACGTTTTTTCCTTTTCCCATTTCGCCTTTTCCTCACTTCTTAGATGTTTTGACATTGTAGCACAAAGCTGATATTATGTGCAAGGATAAACTTGATGTTACCCACTCGCAAATAATGAGTAACTTGCTATATGGAAAAATTTTAAGGGGGATGTTCATGGACTTCTTGTCTGAACTTCAAGTTGTACATTTATTTCCATTTTTCACCATTTTATTTATCATGGTTTTCTTTGCATATTATTTTGCTGTGATAAAACCGAAATCCGGAACCATCGAATGGATTTTAATGGAAGTCGAGAAACCCAATCAAGCTTTTTTGACAGAGCGACATAAAATGTCAAAAAGCGACGTTCTTCCGCTCGGTTTAATAACGATTATATTTTTATTTCTTGCTGTTTTAAACCTCGGAGATACTAACGTTGTTGATGTGCTCTATGAGATTGAAAACCCGCGAGAAGTCAGGACACATAACGACAGCATGTATTTTGACGAGGTTTTCTTTGTCAGAACTGCTGTTGAGCATATAGAACATTTGCCCATTTTCGAGTGGACACACCCTCCGCTCGGTAAAGATATTATTGCTGCATCAATACTTACATTCGGTATGACTCCTTTCGGTTGGCGCATGTTTGGGGCTATTTCCGGCGTTTTGATGCTTGTTGTCATGTATATTTTCCTTAAAAACATGTTCGGAAAAACAGCGGTTGCCACATGTGGAACACTTCTGTTTGGCTTTGAGTTTATGCGCTTTATAATGTCCCGTATTGGTACAATTGACACTTTCTTGATTTTATTCATTTTGACATCGTTTTTCTTCATGTATCGCTATATCACTACCGACGGTGATGCACGATTCGGAAAAAGCCTTTTGCCACTCGCACTGTCCGGCATTTTCTTCGGACTGAGTGTTTCTATAAAATGGGTAGGCTTTTATGCAGGAGTCGGGCTTTTAGTGATATACATTATTCGTCAGGTAAAATTATTTCTTCACTACAGAAACCAAAATAAAAGCGGCTTTGGAGAGTATTTAACAAAAACAATCTTGTTTTCATTTATATTTTTTGTCATCATCCCGGCGATTGTGTACTACATATCATATATCCCCTATGGGCATACATGGGGTATGACTGTTGAGGGTGGTATGCTTTGGGACCCTTGGTTTTTAGAGAATGTATGGCGAAATCAGACTGATATGTTTTCTTACCATGCCAATCTTGTCGCCTATCATCCCTTTTCTTCTGCGTGGTGGCAGTGGATTTTCAATATAAGACCTACGCTGTTTGTAAATGACCACGTGGACGGCTTGCGTGCCACATTTGGTGCGTTTCACAATCCCATTGTCACATGGGGCGGACTTATTGCAATATTTGTGATGGGTGTGCAAGTGTTTAAAAAAGGTGATGAAAAAAGCTTATTTATTGTCATTGGATATCTTTGCGGACTCCTGCCGTGGATGCTTGTCTCCCGGATTTTATTTGCCTACCACTATTTCCCCAGTTCACTGTTTTTAATCCTTGCTATTTGCCATATTTTTAATCATATCCTCGACCGAAAAAAGAGACACAGCAAATCGTATGTCTATGGCTTCACAGTTCTTGCCGGATTGATTTTTGCTATTTTTTATCCATCGCTCTCAGGGATGTTTATGCCAAATTGGTATTATGAAAACTTTGTCCGTTGGTTGCCATCCTGGCCGTTTTAGAAGTTATGAAATAAAATATCTGCTTACGTATCCGCCGATGCTTTCGGATAGTTAAAGAGAAAGGAAAAATTTATGATTGCACTCGCAAGCGACCACGGTGGGCTAAAACTCAAAAGGTCAATTATGGAATATCTTCAGTCGAAAGGTCTTGAATTTAAAGACTTCGGCACGTATAATGAGGATAGCTGTGATTATCCTGTTTTTGCAGTCTCAGCTGCCAAATCTATTATGTGCGGTGAGTGTGACAGAGGTGTCTTTATCTGTGGCACCGGGATTGGAATTTCGATTGCGGCTAATAAAGTTCCGGGAATTCGGGCAGCTGTTTGCACGAGCACATACATGGCAGAAATGTGTCGCGCTCACAACGATGCAAATGTGCTTGCGCTGGGAGCTCGTGTTGTTGACGAAAAAATGGCACTAGAGATTGTTTCCACTTTTTTGCAAACCAAGTTCAGTGGTGATGACAGACACAGTCGCCGCGTTGAAATGTTAAAGTATTTGGATTCTCAATTGTTCACATAGTGTGAGCATTAATTGCCCGTGGTGGCATGGGTCAGGTGAGATAAGATTATCGGGAGGAAAATATGGCGCGGTATGTTCCGAAAACTTATAATAATAGGCGTGGCTTACGGATAATCGTAGGTGTTTTTGCCACGCTTGCGTTGGCTATTGTAATTATTTTTCTGATTTTGTTTTTTATGTTTCAAAACTATGTAGTAGATGGGCAGCTTGTTCATCCTCTTCTGGACGGTTGGTACGATTTGCAACCACCCGCAAGCGATGATGCTGCGGACGGATACGATGATGGCTATGCAAACGGATATGAGCATGATGAAACCGGAGATTACATTGATGAAAATGAGTAAGAACCCGACGACTAGCTTATCATGCACAAAGACGTAACAAAGTCCACAAACTGCAAAGCAGCAGAAAGTATGCAGTTTGCCACAAGAGTAGCAGCTGCGGAAAAGCATAGTTAATGCCTAACAACCCCGAATATCACCGCAAAAAACTCTCAAAATCAATAAGATTCTCGTTGCGCCCCTCTGCGCGGAAATCTCTGCCGTAAAGTATGGATGCCCATTTTATCAAAGTATCCAGAACCTCAGTATCTATGCCTGCTGCTTTCCCGGCGCAACTAGTAGGAACACAGCCTGTTAAAATATCCTCGAAGATGTAACGCGTGTCTATGTCTGTGGGCGCAAGAACCGTCCTGTATGCCTCCGTGTTTTGAATCCGCTCATAGAGAGTGTTGCCTCGCGAGCCGTAACACTCAGCGAGCCATATGCTGGCTGTCGGCACGGAAACACCATATGCGTTTGCAACCGAAATCCGCTCTAAATCCATTTTTTCAAGCATACTTGCAACAAGCGGAGATATGCCCTGAACATAAAACTTAAAATCCTCTTTAGCCTCAACCCGTGTAATGTTCATTAGAATAGGCATAGGGTGGAATATCATGCCGACATTTGAAAAACCTGTGTAGAGAAAGTTTTCGGCAAGACTGTACATGTCGAAAATTTCATGCAACAGCGTAAGTAATTTTTCGGAGTAAGAGTGGTCGTGCGCTGCCAGGCGCACGGTGTCTTTTATTTTGTATATCTGTGGTTTGCGCAGCTCCGGACATCGGCAAGTGAATGTGAATGTGTCGGTTTCACCCAGCATTATCTCGGCTTTTGAACCACACTCAAATAACACTTTTGAAAACGCCGTTGTGCCAAACGTCCTGCCGGGGTTAAGCACCACTGCCTGCCCGTTCACCAAGTGGGGTGCCATTGCTCTCGCCACTATCGGATGATACTGTGCAGGAGTTGTAACCATTATAAGTTCGGCATCTTTAACCACCTGACCCATATCAGAACTGATAAGCTCAACTTCTGCCTTTGCATTAATCGCTCCGGTTATTGTAAATGTGAAGTCAGAAAACATCTCTACGCGCTCTGCTTCGCGGGCATATAGCGCCACTCTATACCCCAAATATGCGAAATATGCTGCCATGGACTGCCCACCGTTACCGGAACTTATCACGGCAATCTTTTTTATTTGTCTGCCCATTTTACACCGCCACTTTCCTGACCTTTGCGGTCAGTTTCTCCAATCTTGTTCCCTCATCCATACTTTTTTCATTATCTGAATCCCATGCTACACATTTCCCATTTCTCATCCGAGTTTGCAGTGAACCTTTGAACTCACCGTTTTTCACTATGTGCGGAGCATCCAAAATTCCTCGCTTTATGCAGTCTGTCAATACTTTTGCATCACATAACGGATCCGGGCTTATTGCTGAGTATTCATCTTTAATAAAATTAATCAGATAATTTGCCTCTCTTATGAGCTCATCTCTGCGCTCCTTTACACATGGGTCATACCACGACTTCGCTGCGCCCGTCAGCACTGAGCGCACTACGCCCCTGACTATTTTACAGCTCTCCGTCACTACATCGGGCGTTGCTGCGTGCAGCGCTTCACTGTAGCCTACTACATGGATTATGTGCGGACAGACATTCATCTGTAAAGCTGTGCTTGCGGCGAGTTGCCCCTTTGCCACCGCCGCATCTGCACTGAGAAACGGCAAACCTGCACGGGTTTGTCTGTATACCCGAAAATCCTTGTCGGCAAGTGATTCTGTCAGTTCAATTTGTGCCAGCACTTTTGCCAAATCCATAGAAAAGGACAAAGAATTCGGGACATTGAACATATATTGCGATATATAATCTTTTACACCCAGCTTTTTTGCGTTTAACGCACTGATGTATGACATTGCGACCGAAACAGTGTCGTGTGCATCACGTAAACCCCAGTGATGAGGCTCATTTAACTCTACGGGAATACCTTTTTGCCCGTGGTAGGCTATGAGCTTTGCAGCCTCTTCCATGGAAGTTTGGAGTGGTCTGTCACCCCTTCCGTCGAGTTCGTTATACCAACACAAAGGCACTGCACACCATGCGTTTGCAATCGTTTTTATAAGCACATCGGCAAGCCGAAGCACATCAGCGGTTCCACTGTAGCAACGCATCAGCGGGAAATTTCCTCGCTGCGAAGCCTCTTTTAGCTTAAAAAACGCATCTTCATTCCGAATCGGCACACCGCCCGCTCCGTCCATATCTTTATTTCGTCTTTCGGGATGAAAAAAATACTGCTGCGTATTTTGGTCGATACCGAGCGATATTACGTCCAAAACTCTTGATTCAGCTATTTCTTCCACTCCGGCTACTGTTTCATCAAATGACGGCAGACCGAAATGATGCCGAAGCAACGGGTATGGAGTTTTCTGCGCAAGTCTGCCTATTAAGTCGCCGGAAAACATCTCCAAACTGTTTTTGTCGGGCATTTTACCTGTTCGTAAAAGCGTAATGCTGTCATCTATGTCGTCTGACCCATCGAAAAACACATCAAAAAATCCCAATTCCCTTACTTTCTCGCAGACAGGCGGTGTACCCCCAAACAGCCATTTTGGTGTGTGGGTAAGATTTTTGCTCTTTTCCATCAGCTCTTTTACGATTTTAACCCCATTATCAGGCGTGAGTCTGTAGCCCAGTGTTATCATAACAGGCTTATGCTCTTCGATACTTGAAATAATTTTCTCTACGCTGACAGCAGGACCAAGAAAAAGTGTTTTATAACCCTCATCCTCTGCTAAATTCAAAAAATGCGCCGCACCTGCTACATGCACGCAGTTTCCCATTGACCCCCCTATTATCACACCTTTTGGCACAACTTAGCCCTCCATGAAAAAGTTTTCGCCCTTTCCGAAAACAGCCGGAATCGGGCGAAAATTGATTTCCTATTTGCTCAGATTACGTCTAAGTAATTCGAAGCTTTCCGTAACCTCTTTCATCACCTCATCAACGTTGGATTTTTCGTTCCAAGCATGCATGATTCCCTCAATGTATGTTGACACGAGATTTACCACATGCATGGGCTTCACTTCGGCTTTAAACATATTCTCTTCACCTACATCGAGCATCACCTTTGCGTGCATGTCCGTGGCTATTGCCAACAGTCGCGCAATGTCCTCCGCTACCTCTTCATCATCTTCACCAAACACACTTTCCATGAAGCTGCTCATTGCGGGGTAGCGTTCTTTCATTGAAAGCCTGAATCGCGTGATTGTCAACGCTCTTTCGAAAAAATCTTTGTTTAGAGTATCTCTTTTCTCCTGAGCTTCTGTCATTACTATCTTGCCTGTGTAGTAGACCAGATATGAATACAGACCTTTTTTGCTTCCGAAGTAATGGAAGATGAGTGCTTTTGATATGCCTGCCGCAGTGGCAATTTCGCTGATGTAAGCCTTTTTGTAACCAACCTCGCCAAACACCGTCATTGCCGCCGTTACTATTCTATTTTGTTTTTCCTGTGGCTGTGATAAAAACTTTCGCATATCGAAACCTCTCCTTTAGTTAATAGTTGCTCTTGCCTAAAACAGCAACGTGCTGATCAGTTCGGAAAATTCTGCGGGGTCTTCAAGCTCCACGCCTGCGGTGAGTAGTGCCTGACCGTATAGCAGTTTTGAAATGTTTGCCGCCTTGTCCTTGTCGCTTTCGTAAGCATCTTTTAATGCCGCAAACGACGGGTGTTCTACATTTAATTCAAGCACACGCTCTGCTCGCATTTCGCCAAACATTCCACCTGCATTTTGACCTTGTGCAGCTTGCATAGTCTTGAAATACTTTTCCATCTCCAGACTTATTTCTCCCCCCGCCGCAAGTGCCACAGGATGAGCCTTTAACTTGCCGGATACTTTTGCCGCGGCTATTTTTCCTGCAAGTGCTTCCTTTACAAAATCCAATACGTCCTTGTTTTCTGTTTCCAGACGCTCGGTTTCTTTCTTGTCTTCATCGCTTTCTATGCCGAGATCTTCATCGTTTACCGAGCGAAAATCTTTTTCTTGAAAATTTCTGAGCGCACGTACTACAAACTCGTCTATCTCATCTGTCAGATACAGGATTTCATAGCCTTTTTCACGCACTTGCTCCGCTTGTGGCAACTTATCGAGAAGTGCAGTATTATCGCCCGCAGCGTAGTAGATGTATTTTTGGTCTTCAGACATATTTTTTACGTATTCTTCCAAAGATACCAATTTTTCCGCTTTTGAAGAATAAAACATGATAAGGTCTGAAAGCATATCTTTGCTTGCTCCAAAACCGTTGGTGAGACCATACTTTAGCTGAATACCGAAACTCTTGTAGAACGTTTCATACTTTTCACTGTCGGTATCCATTAATTTTTTCAGCTCTGCCTTTACTTTCTTTTCTATATTTGTGGCAATGACTTTGAGCTGGCGGTCATGCTGAAGCATTTCTCTTGAAATGTTTAAAGAAAAGTCGGGTGATTCCACGATACCTTTTACAAACCTGAAGTGCTCAGGAAGCAAATCCGAGCAGTGCTCCATAATCATCACACCTGATGAATAGAGCTGTAAACCCGCTTTAAACTCCCTCGTAAAATAGTCATAGGGCGTAACCGATGGAATAAACAGCATAGCAGTGTAGCTGACAAGCCCCTCTGCTGATACACGAATAACCGAAACCGGATCTGCCATATCCATAAATTTTTCTTTATAAAACTCTGCGCAATCCTCGTCCGAGACATCATTTTTCGAGCGCTGCCATATCGGTATGCGACTATTGACCACTTCGGTTTCTGTGTAATCTTCCCATGTTTTCTTTTTATTACCATCATCGTCAGTCTCATCACTCTCAACCTGGCGACTCTTTGTAACTTCCATCATGATAGGCCAGCGCACATAGTCCGAGTATTTTTTCACCAAACTTGTCAGCGTGTATTCTTCAAGGTATTTGCCGTATTTTTCATCTTCCGTGTCTTCTTTCATGTCTATGAATATATCTGTTCCCGGCGCATCTTTTTCGCATGTCGTGATAGTGTATCCATCACTGCCGCTTGATACCCATTTGTTTGCGGTCTCTTCGCCGTAAGCCTTTGAAATAACTGTGATTTTTGATGCCACCATAAACGCTGAATAAAATCCGACACCAAACTGACCGATAATGTCAATATCTTCCGGTTTCTCTTCCATGTCGTTTTTGAATTTTAGTGAGCCGCTTCTGGCTATTACCCCTAGGTTTGATTCCAGTTCCGCCGCTGTCATTCCAACGCCGTTGTCGCTGACTGTAAGAATTCTTCTTTCCTTATCGGTTTCTATAGTAATTTTGAAATCGTCTCTGTTTAGACCTACTTTGTCATCCGTCAGGGAAATATAACATAGTTTATCTATTGCGTCTGATGCGTTTGATATCAGCTCTCGCAGAAATATTTCTTTGTGAGTGTAGATTGAGTTGACCATCAGGTCGAGTAAGCGTTTGGATTCTGATTTGAATTGTTTCTTTGCCATTTTGTTTGTTAACCTCCTGGGTCAATTGTTATATTCTCATTTGTTTGCGGCGAGCCAGATTTATTGTACCATCGGTCATATCGCCTACCCAATTAAGGGCTTTTCCCAGTCCGCTTGCTACACACAAGTCAGCATCATCCGCTGTGTATGTGGCTATGCTTGTACGACTGGATATCAATTTGTCAAAGCCCCAAAGATGGCAGTTTCCGCCTGTCAAGACTATGCCGTTTTGGGAAATATCGGCAACGAGTTCGGGAGGTGTTACTTCCAGCACATTGTGAACGGCTTCGACGATATTCTCTGTGACTTCTTCAAATGCTTCTAAAATATCCGTAGAGCTGACTGCTACAACTCTTGGGAGACCTGTTAAAAGACAACGCCCCTTAACTTCAACAGCAACGGTTTCCGGTCTCGGAAAGACACAACCTATACTTTTTTTCAGTTCTTCCGCTGTGTTTTCACCTATCAAAACATTGTGGTTACGTTTTATATATTTGATAAGCGCTTCGTCAAATGCATCGCCACCTGCTTTCAACGACTCTGATTCCACGACACCCGACAAGGAAAGCACGGCTATGTCCGTTGTGCCGCCACCCGTGTCTATAACCATGTGCCCATCAGGTTTTGCTATATCCAAACCTGCACCAATTGCGGCGGCGAGCGGGGCTTCCATGAGATATACTTTACGTGCCCCGGCAGCAACACCTGCGTCTATTACGGCACGTTCTTCAACTTCTGTTATGCCGGATGGAACTGAGATAATTATTCTGGGTTTTATCATGGAAAAAGCCAAGGCTTTTCGAACAAATTCTTTGAGCATACGTTCTGTCATGTCATAGTCAGATATTGCCCCCTCATGCATCGGACGTATCGCAACAATATTTCCGGGAGTGCGTCCGAGCATGCGCTGCGCCGCCATTCCCACGTTAAGCAATCGCCCCGTGTTCTTATCCATTGCAACTACCGCAGGCTCGCGCATAATAACGCCCTTTCCCCGTGTGGAGAGCAAAACCGAAGTAGTTCCTAAATCTATTCCTAAATCTCTGCCAAGAATCATATGCTTTCCTAGTTATCCTCCTCGGGCAAGTGATGCGCACACCACATCTGAAGCTCCTGCACGGA
>Ga0209755_10004931_pt1 | contig 15445 bp, 9 predicted proteins | sample TergutCo191P1_FD_187301 | JGI IMG/M metagenome (GOLD analysis project Ga0209755, IMG submission 187301) | Cornitermes sp. P1 segment gut microbial communities from Petit-Saut dam, French Guiana - Co191P1 (SPAdes) (version 2) | ecosystem: Host-associated > Arthropoda: Insects > Digestive system >... | reverse complement strand
GTTTATTATTTGAAATGTTAAATAAACCTAAAGAAGAAAGACAGAAAAACATAAGTGAAATATTTAAAAAGTTTCCCTATATAAACGGCAGTTTATTTGAAGAAAGATTATCAACAGCGGCATTCAATTCAAATATGCGTAAAACTTTATTAAATTGCTGTAAACTGGATTGGAGTAAAATCAAACCTGAAATATTCGGCGCGATGTTTCAAAGTATAAAAGATAAAGAATCAAGGCGTGAATTAGGCGAACATTACACAAGCGAAACAAATATATTAAAAGTAATCAAGCCTTTATTTCTCGATGATTTATGGAATGAATTTAATACTATTAAAAAATTATCAAAAGCATTACGAATGCAAAGGTTATTGGAATTTCACACCAAATTACAAACATTGAAATTTCTTGACCCTGCTTGCGGCTGCGGTAATTTCCTGGTAGTAAGTTATCGGGAATTACGCTTATTGGAAATTGAAGTTTTGTCAGAGTATTTGCAAGACCAAAAAGTATTAGATATAGAATTGATGATTAGAGTAAATGTTGATCAATTTTACGGCATAGAAATTGTAGAATTCCCCGCGCAAATAGCAAAGGCGGCATTATGGCTTATGGATCATTTAATGAATACTATTGCCTCAGAAAAATTTGGCAAATATATTGTTCGTATTCCTTTAACAGCTGCGCCCAATATAGTTATTGGCAATGCTATTACAATTGATTGGGAAAATATTGTTTCAAAAAATGAATTAAATTATATTTTAGGTAATCCTCCTTTTGTAGGATATAAACTTCAAACAGAAAAACAAAAAAATGATTTACAAGTAATTTTTAAAGATAATGTAACTGCCAAAACTCTTGATTATGTTGCTGCATGGTATATAAAAGCCTCTCAATATATTCAAGACACAAAAATCAATGTTGCTTTTGTATCTACAAATTCAATATGTCAGGGGGAGCAAGCATTAATTTTATGGAATAGTCTGTTTAATAAATATAAAATTAAAATTAACTTTGCTCATCAGACTTTTAAATGGAGTAACGAAGCAAAAGGAAAGGCGGCAGTTTATGTAGTAATAATAGGCTTTTCTTTAATTGACACAAAAAAACAATTATTTGTTTATGATGATGTTAAAAGTGAGCCTCACTCTTATTCACCAAAGATGATAAATCATTATTTGATCGAAGCTGAAACAATATTTATTCAAAAGAAATCAACTCCAATTCAAGAGAAAACACCGGAGTTATCTTATGGAAGCGAACCAAGAGAAGGCGGTTTTTTATTACTCTCTTCTGAAGAAAGAGAAGAAATTATAAAAGAAGAACCGAAATTAAAAAAATATATTAAACGTTTTATAAGTTCTGATGATTTTATTAATAATATTTTTCGTTATTGCTTTTGGCTGGTAGATGCTGACCCCACTGATATTAAAAATTCAAAAATATTAAAAGCTCGTTTAGAACAGGTACGAAAATTTAGAGAAAAAAGCCTTCAAAAACAAGCAAACGCTTCTTCTGAAACACCATCTCTTTTTACAAGCATAAGGCAGCCTAAATCTGATTATTTACTTATACCAATTGTTTCATCTGAAAACAGAAAATATATACCTATAGGTTATATAGATAAAAATGTTATTACAAGCAATGCCAATTTTACACTTCCAGGCGCTTCGTTATATCATTTTGGTATTTTAACCTCAAAAATGCACATGGTATGGACAAGTTATGTTTGTGGTAGGTTAGAAATGCGTTATCGTTATTCTAATACAATTGTATATAATAATTTTGCTTTTCCTAATCCTACTGTAAAACAGAAGGAAGCAATCGAAAAAGCAGCGCAAGAAGTATTAAATACACGTGATAAATTTCCTAATTCCAGTTTAGCAGTCTTATATGATCCTTTAACAATGCCGCCAGAATTATTAAAAGCACATCAAAAATTAGATAAAGCAGTTGAAAAAGCTTATGGAAAAGAATTTGCTAATGACACAGACCGTATTTCATATTTATTTTATTTATATCAGAAAGAAATGGAAGGATTACTGGTAGATAAACCAAAAAGAAGGAAATAATATTTTTTCTTCCATAACTTAAACATACGAAAACAAACTGCTTATGAAGATTTACAATGGAGCAGGAGCGTGAACTCTTCATGCGTAATAATCATTTTCACGAATATTAGCATGGGTCAATGCCCCCTAATTTATCTCCTTAGCCCCGAATGTTTTCCCGCAGTCGGAATTGGTACAAGTATAAGTGCCGTCACCATTATCCGTGACGCTTCCGTAACTGCAATACGGACAATAGAAGACATGGTCATACACGCAGCTGATCGCAAGCGAACTTACAATAAAAATACCGACAAATATTATTATCAATGTTATAAATGTCTTTCTCATTCCGTGCCTCCTTTGTTGATCTGACCCGCGCCGAATTTTTTGCCGCATTCTGAATTCGAGCATTCGTAGTAAATTGTCGTTATCCCGGTTTCCGGGTCATATTTAGATATTTCCATTACACCCGATTTGCCGCAAAAGGGGCAGTAGGAAACATTTTCATAAACACAGGAAATAAAAGTGAAACCAACAAGGAAAAGTATCAGTATAATGGCGTGAATTTTCTTCATTTTAAACCTCCGCATATATATAAATTATTATACACTAATGCCATTATTGCAAGTAAGAGAAATTTCCGTTAAAATTAATGTATGGCGGACAGGGTTTTTACCGTACTTGACCTTATAGACCTCGATCTCAAGGAACATAATTCCCTGAATCTGCGCTGTATAGGCGGCAGAAAGGGGCTCAATAGAACAATCAATATTCCCGATTTAAACAGACCCATGGGGGCAATCATGGGCTTTTTTGAGGATTTTGCCTACCAGAGGATACAGCTGTTCGGACGCGGGGAGGTAGCCTTCTTACGTCAGCTTGAGAACGATAAAAAAACCGAAACCATCAGGGATATGTTTAATTATAAGATGCCCTGCTGCATTTTTACCCATAACCTGAGCCCGCACAAAGATTTCTTTGAAATAGCCGAAAATGCCCAATGCCCGATTCTTCAGACTGACTTGGGTTCCGCGGATTTTTCGGCAAGAATTATGCGAATCCTTTCAAGGGTTTTTTCTCCCCGGCAGATAGTCCACGGCGTTCTTGTAGAAGTTTACGGTCTGGGGATTCTCATTCAGGGCGACTCAGGCGTCGGAAAGAGCGAGACGGCGCTGGAACTAATCCACCACGGGCATCGTCTTGTCGCCGATGATGTTGTCGAAATAAATTGTATATACGGAAACACATTGATGGGAGCAGGCGCCAATAAAATAATCGGGCACCACATGGAAATACGCGGGCCTGGTATCATCAATATTACTCATCTTTTCGGAGTAAGGGCGATCAGGGATCGCAAAGAAGTCCAGCTTGTTGTACAATTGGAAGAATGGGACTCCGATAAAAATTACGACAGGCTGGGCGCGGAAGACCATACAATAGAGATGCTTGGAGTTAATATCCCCAAGCTTGTAATTCCGGTAAAACCGGGGCGGAATATTCCTATCATTATTGAAACTGCGGCAATGAATGAGCGCTTAAAATCAATGGGTTATCATGCTGCGAAGGAATTTAACAAGAATATCCTGAAATGGATAGAAAGCGACGCAACCCGCTCCGTTTTCTTTGGTCATGATGATATAATTTAAGGAAACCAGAATGACAGAAAGAATAATTAAAGTAATAAACAGAGCGGGAATTCATGCCCGGCCTTCGGCTATTTTGGTTCAGACAACAAAGAATTTTAAATCTAATATTTATATTGAAAAAGACGAATACAGGATCAATGCCAAATCTATAATGGGTATTATTACGCTTGGAGCCGGTTACGGCACCGAGTTAAAAATAATCGCCGAAGGTGAAGATGAAGAAGCTGCGATAGAAGCCCTTGTTAAACTCTTTGAATCCAAATTTGAAGAGGAATAATTTGATAAAAGTCCGCGTTTTAATTCTTATTTATTCGCTTCTTTGCATACTTACATTCCTTTTTTCGCGTGATTTTTTTAAGGGTACTCTTGCCGGCAATGTACCCGATCAGCTTCAGCTAATTGTCTTTTTTGTTATTCCTATAGTTTTATTGATAGTGCTGGGAATATCAATCGTCCAGCTAACGAGTGATTTTATTTCACACCGTCCCGGAAGCAGATTTAATGTCAGACTTCTGGCGTATTTTATAGTTATAGTTTTTTTTGCCGTTACGCCGATAACGATTATGACAAGTTCAGCGTTAAATGAAATTGTGCGTTTCTGGTATAGTATAGACGCTCCGGCCGCCAATAAAGCCGCAAACAGTTTTATGGCGGAGAATTACTCAATGCACCTTGAGCGTTTCGAAAATATAATAAGACAAAACGATTTTTCAAGCGCCGTAATGCAGCCTCCTTACAATACGTTGCCTGCCGCGCAGTCTTCCGCGCGGCTCCCTCAGCATATTTCATCCGTTCAGACATTTCGCTTAAGGGACGGCAGCTGGGCAGAAACCTCTTTTATAGGCGATGAAGAATTTAAATTAGAGCATCCCCCTTCTCTTGAAACAGGCTATCCAAACAGAACTCTGCCGGAAGATTACGGCACCATCCGTTATGTGCAAAGAATAAATATAGCTAACCTGCGCGTTATCAATTATGATCTGGGCGCCGATTTTGAACAGGGGAAAGCCGCTCTTGAAAACCAGATTGCGCGGTTTGAAACAGTAAACGAACTAAGACGGAATATGCGCCCGCTTTTAATTTATTATTACGCGGTATTTTTTCTTCCTACCCTGTTAATGACGGCAATTATCGCGATTTCTTTTACACGCCGCATTACCCATCCGATTGTGGAATTGACAAAAGCGACGCAGCGCGTAGCGGAAGGGGATTTTTCCATCCAGATACTTACGCGCCGCAACGACGAACTGGGCATTCTAATCCGTTCCTTTAACTCCATGGTACGGGATCTGGAAAAATCAAGGGTTGCGATTGTAAGAAACGAAAAAATATCAATTTGGCAAAGCATGGCGCAGCAGCTTGCTCATGAAATAAAAAATCCTCTTACCCCGATAAAACTGTCCGCGGAACGAGTTCTTCGAAGATGGCGCAATGATCCTGAGAATTTAGGAGAAATAATTGAAAATTCAATGATGGCCATCATTCAGGAAACGGAAGGACTTTCTACCCTGCTCAACGAATTCAGGACATTATCAAAACCGATGGAACCCTCAAATTCAATAACGCTCTTCCGGGAACCTGTTGAAGAAATAATCGGTACTTACGCAAGCCTGTATCCGCATATAAAATTCGATATTGAAAATGTTGAAGCGGACATTTATTTAAAAATTGATAAAAACCGTCTTTTTCAAATTTTAACTAATTTAATGATAAACGCGATAGACGCGATGAATGAAGACGGAATAATAGAAGTTCGCACAGACCTTGTAAAAAAACGGGAAATCTGGTACTGTAGAATAAGCATCAAAGATTCCGGCGCAGGAATGAACACAAAGGAAAGCCGGCTTATTTTTACCCCTTATTTTACAACAAAGAAATCAGGCACAGGGTTGGGGCTTCCCATTGTTGAACGAATTGTGAATGATCACGGCGGCACAATATGGTTTGATTCGGCGGAAGGTCTTGGAACAATATTCTACATAGATTTGCCGCTGTCCGATCATAGAAGTGAATTTTTTTCAGCCAATACTGAAGAAAAAATAACAGAGGAAAAAGCATAATGTCTGCAATACTAATCATTGATGACGAACCCGGTATCAGAAAAACTCTCGCTTCCATCCTTGAAGATGAAAAGTATAAAGTATATACATCCCAGGACGCTCTTCTGGGGATGGAAACATTAAAACAGGAAATTATCGATCTTGTCTTTCTTGACGTACAATTGCCTAAAATGGGCGGCATTGAAGCGCTTGAAAAAATACGCAAGGAATGGCCGTTAACAGAAATTATTATGATATCCGGGCACGCCAATATTGATATGGCGGTCCGCGCCGTAAAACTGGGCGCTTTTGATTTTCTGGAAAAACCGCTGTCACTGGAAAAAGTTCTTACGGTAAGCAGGAATGCTCTGACAATCAGAAAACTGAAAGAAGAAAATAAAACCTTAAAAAAAATCACGAGCATTGCCTGCGAAGATGTAATCGGGACAAATCAGGCAATGCAAAATATACGTGAGATGGTCAAGCAGGCGGCGGAAAGCGACGCGCGTATATTAATTACAGGCGAAAACGGAACCGGGAAAGAAGTAATCGCGCGCGCTATCCATCAATGTTCGCAAAGAGCGGATCATCCTTTTATTGACGTTAACTGCGCGGCTATCCCCGAAAACCTGATAGAAAGCGAACTATTCGGCCATGAAAAAGGCGCCTTTACAGACGCGGTATCAAGCCGCAAAGGTCGCTTCGAACTCGCGCACGGCGGAACGCTCTTCCTTGATGAAATCGGCGACATGAGCCTTTCAGCGCAGTCCAAGGTGCTAAGAGTCATTCAGGAACAAAAAATAGAACGGGTCGGCGGCGAAAAAACAATTGAAACCGATGTGCGGATTATCGCGGCGACAAATCAGGATTTGGAAAAAGCCTGCGAAACAGGACGCTTCAGACAGGATCTCTTTTTCAGATTGAACGTTATTCCCATTCATGTCCCGCCGCTCCGCGAGCGTGCGGAAGATATACCCATCCTTCTTTATCATTTTTTAATCCAGTTAAAAAGAGAAATAAAGCTAGAAACCTGCGCTCTGGAAGTCCTTGCATCACATGACTGGCCTGGAAATGTCCGGGAATTGAAAAACCTTGCGGAACGGATTGCGGTAATGCATCAGGGAGAAACAATCAATGGGTCAGATATATTAAAATTACTGAATAAAAGGGATAAAAAACTTCAAAATATTAAAAACGCATTAGATAATAATATGCTAAATCAAAATTATAATGACGCAAGAGAAAGTTTTGAAAAACATTATTTGGAGTTCCATCTTTTTAAAAATAATGGTATAATATCAAGGACGGCGGAGGCCATCGGGATTTACCCGAGCAACCTTCACGCAAAATTAAGAAAATATAATATTACAGCAGCAACCGGCCCAATGCCTAAATACAAGACACAGGGCGGGCAGTAAGGAATTGATATGAAAGAGTTGACAGAACGTCAGAAAGAAGTCCTCTCCTTTATTACTTCTTATATTAAAAAGCATTCGTACTCACCGACTGTAAGGGAAATCGCGGAGCATTTTTCAATTTCAGTTAAGGGAGCTCACGATCATATAACCGCGTTAAAGCGAAAGGGTTATATTAAACAAACAGACAAACGTCCAAGGACTATGGGACTGACGCACGGTATGCCTGACACCTATTCGGAGATGATTAAAATACCTCTCCTCGGAAGCGTAGCCGCAGGCATACCCATTCAGGTTGAGGAAAATTTTAACGGGGAGATCGGCTTTCATCGATCAATGTTAAGAAAAAATAAAGAACATTTCGCTCTGCTTGTAAAAGGCGATTCTATGTCCGGCGCCGGTATCAATGACGGCGATGTGGCAATTATTGAAAAACAGGAGACAGCGCGTAACGGAGAGATTGTCGCCGTATTAGTGGAAGACGCCGCCGCGATAAAACGTTTTTATAAAGAAAACTCGCGCATTAAATTACAATCGGAAAATCCCGATTATCCGCCCAGATACAGTCAGGATGTAAGAATACTGGGAAAACTTGTTACCATTGTCCGTTCTTATTAAATTGAGCTTTTATGGGCGCGTATATATACCTTGGTCCTGAATTGGGTAAAAAACAGGACGCTGTAAATAATGTCAGATCGCAGTTTAAAAATTCCCGGCAAACGGAACCTCCAACACAGCTCTCCGCGGAAGAATTTATTTTTTACGGCGATGAAACTCCGGCTGCGGTAATAGTTGATACCCTGCAAAATCAGGGATTGTTTGCCGATTCCAGAATCGTAATCGTAAAAAACGCCGAAGCAATTAAGAAAAAGGAAGAAATTGATCAAATTGTTTCATGGACAAAATCATCAATTAATGATAACAGCACGGCTCTTATTCTGCTCTCCGATGAAATAAAAATCGCCGCGGGGTTTGACATCGCGAAAGCAAACAAACAGATTTTCTACGAATTATTTGAAAGTGAGAAAAACGAATGGGTGCGGAATTTTTTCAGACGTGAAGGTTTATCTATTAACGATGACTGCGTCTATACAATTCTTGAAATGGTGGAAAACAACACAGACGCGTTAAAAAGAGAGTGTTCCCGTCTTATTAATTTTCTTCCAAAGAACAAGCAGATCAATAATGAAGACATTGAAAAATGGCTTGCTCACAACAGAGAAGAATCCGCCTTCACTCTGTTCTCCCGCATTGCCGCGGGAGACCTGAACCGCGCGCTCGAATCCATATCTGTCATGTTAGCCGCAAAAATAAGCGCTTCCGGCATCATTTCGGGTCTTGCGTGGTGCTTCAGAAAACTCGGCGATTATCTTGCTCTTGTAGAAGCGGGAAACGCTAACAACAGCGTTGAACTTAAACAAATAGGACTGTCTTCTCAGAAAACTAAAAACGACTATATAGCGGCGGCCCGCCGTTATGACTCTGACGCTGTGGAAGAATGCCTCGCTCTCACCGCCAGGTACGATATACTGCTGCGCTCTCCCGCCGCGGTTATGGAAAATATACTGATGGACAGGTATATAATAACTGTAATAAATACGGGTATGCGTTAAATTATCAACATCTGTTCATCAATAATTCTAACTGCCTCATCAAACTCACTGTGCAGTAAATACCTTGCAATCGTGGCTAGTTGTTCATTGGTTTCATGAGGCCATGTTTTTTCTCTTATTTCCGCAAGTAAATTCTTGGCTTCTTTCCTGTCTAAATTTGAACATGCGGTTTTTATTTTATTTAGTTTTTCTTTTAGTAAAACCCTGTCGCCTTCAGCGGCTTTATCTTTCAGCTCCCTGTCCTGAGTTTCAAATTTATTGATAACAACAAACAATAATTCAAGAAAACCCGGCAATTCCAGCAAAATACGATTAATATCTCTATCACGCCCGGCTTGTTCCAGTTTTGCGGCTTCGGCGGAAAGACGGGTTTCTCCAACATTCGCAAGGGCACTCTTTACCGCATGAATATTTATTATAAACATTGAAACATCGTCATCGCTGCTGAATTTGTTGTTATATACGGTTTCCAGAAAATCCGCAGACTTTTTCGCGTCACGGAGAAAAGATTCTGTTAACAGAAAATCTACCAGAGTTTTATTCCTTTGCCCGTACAATCGTTCTTTTTGTTCCCGCGCCGCTTTTATAACATCAGACGGTCTTTTGTCTCGTATCAATTTGTTAAGCGTAAAATTCAACTGCCGTATATCAATAGGTTTGGAAATAAAATCATCAAAGCCGCAAGTAATGAATATTTCCGCTTGCCCGGCAAGAGCGTTAGCCGTCAACACGACAATCGGCATTGTATAATTTAATCCGCGTATAATTTTTACGCTTTCAATGCCGTCCATCTTCGGCATCATATGATCCATAAATATTATATCATAAACGCAGCCCTGTTTGATCTTTTCAATAGCTTCAAACCCGCTCATTGCCGTATCAATTGACAAACCGTACGGAGCCATTAACCCTTTTGCGACATAAAGATTTGTCTCCACATCATCAACAATCAGGACTCTTCCGTAAGGCATAAATTCCCGTTTAATCTGAACAGTCCTTATCTTCATAGTGTTGGCAAAGTTTAACTTCATCAGGTTATCCGCCAATTCTATACCAATCGGCTCATCATTAACGCAAACCTGAGGCAGGCGCACCGTAAAGACCGAACCTTTACCGGGTGTACTGGCAATATCAAGATCGCCGTTCATCAACCGTATCAAATTTCGCGTAATATTCATTCCAAGACCGGTTCCTTCGGTATTCCGGTTTGCTTCCATGTTAAACCTTGAATATTCGCATCCCAATCTATTAATCTGCTCAGAGGTCATACCCTGGCCGGTATCGCTGATACGGAAAACAAGTATAAGATTGTGATTGTCAATCGATTCACCGCAGGCATCCCATACAAATGAGATTGAAAGATAGATACTGCCCTTGTCCGTATATTTAAACGCATTGGAAAGCAGGTTATTTAAAATTTGTTTAATACGGAGCTCGTCGCCATTTAACAATTGCGGTATCTTTTCATCAATTTCAAGTTTAAAATCAACAGGTTTGCTTTCATATCGCATAATGTTCAATTGAACCGTATCATGAATAAGACTCGCGATATCGTACGAACTGACAATTAAGGCAAGTTTGCCCGCTTCAATCTTTGAAAGATCAAGAATGTCATTAATTATACCAAGCAGCAAATCTCCTGAATTATAAATTCTTTCAAGCGCTTCTTTTGTAATCTGCGGAAGAGTCTCATCCTGAAGCTGAATTTCCGTTATACCAAGAATGGCGTTCATCGGCGTCCTGATTTCGTGACTCATTCTGGCAAGGAAGTCGCTCTTTGCCTTGCTGCTTTCCACGGCAATTTCCGCTTTGCGCGTTTCCGCAATCTTCGCCTGCTGTTCCCGCAAATCTCTGACATATACGGTAACGGTAAATTCATCCCTGTGTATTATACGCACACATGTAATTTCCGTTGGAATTAGCTCACCGTCAATTCTTTTGTGCGTCCACTCAAATCGGAGAAAACCCACTTCAAGCGCTTTCTTAACAAGAGCCGGAGCTTTTACCGCCGACAAAATCCCGTCAGGCTGATATTCAGGCGACAGCTGATAAAATTTATCGATAAATTCATGTTTATCTGACAATCCGAACATCTTAACTGTTTCCTGATTACAATCAATCAGGTTTATATTTTTATCCCAATAAACGGCGCAAAAAGGAGCCGCATCCATCATTATCTGCGCGCGTTCATCGGCTTCGCGCAATTTAATACTCTGAATATTCCGATTAACGGCTGTACTCATCATGAGCCCGGCGGAAGACAAGATATTGATCTCATCAATTGAGAAAGAACGGTTATTACGGCAGTCGTCAATACTGAATAGTCCCCAGAAATCTCCGTCCAGCAACATAGGGATAATTACGATAGATTTCATATCGTAATATCCTAAAAATTCCCGATCCTCTTCCGGCAATTCTAAAATAGGAGCATTAATATGAAAACCCTGTAAAAAGAATTTTTCCCATGTTCTCTTCATACTGTACGGAAAATGCAAACCATAAGGCATCTGCCTGCATGTTTTCCCGAAATCACTTAACCATTCATAACGCAAAACAAAATGCAAATCTTCGTCAACTATTTCATTCCGCCATATTTGAACACGGTCAACATCAAGATAGCGCCCGACAGGATCAAAACTTTTTAACAGTATCTTTTCAAAGGTATCGTCCTCTTTTCCAGACAACAATATTGACGCCGCGGTATTTACAATATTAAACAGACGCGCATGATGCTCATTCTCTTGCATCATTTTTTTTAATTCACGCAAATCGCGCACATAGCCAAGAATGATAAAATCATTTTTAAATTTATCGCGAATTAGCGTAACTTCGCACGGCACAAGTTCGCCGTTGGTTTTTTGATGCATCCATTCAAAACGGTGATAACCGTCCCTCATAGCTCTTTTAAAATTTTTAAAAAACATTGCATTTGTCGGCAGCCCGTTACTCTGAAATTTAGGAGACAATTCAAAAAACTTGTCGGCGTATTCTTTTTTATTTAACAATCCGAACATATCAAGCGCATTCTGATTACAATCAATTACATTGAAATTTTTATCCCAGAAAGTAACGCCAAGAGGAGTCGCGTTAAGCATTAGCTGCATACGGCTGTCTGACTTGACATTTAAAAATGAGGAATAAAACAACAATATTACGAGCATTACGGAAATAATTGCTCCTAACACAGTTAACATAACACTCATACACTTCACCTAACACTGGTCAATGCGATAGGCGATATTAAAAAATCGTCTATCTTCAGATTAAAGTATAAACCCGGAATAATAAATCAATCAAATAAAAAGAACAAAAAGTATTTTTTCCGGTATCCCCTTTAATTAAGAGGAATTCATAAAAAGATTGTACCTAATTTCAAAGATAAAAATATTTTCATAAAGAGGGAATGTAAAAATAAAATCGAATGTTTAAAACAAGGTTATGTTTTATAAGTTTTTAGGTTTTATTAAGATAAATTTAACTCACAATTTTTCAAAAAAGCCCCCTAACCGGCTATGTGAAACATAAACGATCAGGGGGTTATTATTCAAATTACAACGTCAGATCAGAACGGCCTGTCCGCCAGATACTTGTACTCTTTCCACACGCGTTCAGCCTGCTTCTTCGCCTTCGCGAGCAGCATATCTGCGCGCGCCGGATCCGCCGCTTTTAAGCTCTTAAAGCGGTTTTCTTTGTACATGAAGTCTTCAATCGCAGTGGTCGCTTCTTTGGAGTCAAGCTGGAAGGGGTTCTTGCCCTGATCCTTAAGGCGCGGATCGTAACGGTACAGGGGCCACAAGCCGCTTGTAACAACTTCTTTGCCGTGTTCAAGGCCTTTGTTCATGTCGATGCCGTGGTTGATACAGTGGGCGTACGCAATGATGATAGACGGGCCGTCATAGCTTTCTGCTTCGCGGAACGCCTTGATGGTTTGCTGCATATTCGCGCCTAACGCGATTTTCGCTACATAAACATAGCCGTAACTCATCGCGATTGCGCCGAGGTCTTTCTTTACAACATCCTTACCTGCATAGGCGAATTTCGCGATTGCGCCGACTGGAGTCGCTTTTGACATCTGACCGCCGGTGTTGGAGTAAACTTCGGTGTCCATACAAAGCAGGTTGACATTTTTGCCGGAAGCGAGAACATGATCCAATCCGCCAAAGCCGATATCGTACGCCCAGCCGTCTCCGCCGAAGCCCCATACCGAGCGCTTCACAAAGTGATCGGCGAGAGAGAGCAGCATTTTCGCTGTCGGCTTACTGTCGTTTTTAAGAGCGGCTTTAAGCTCGTCAACATTTTTGCGCTGCTCGTCAATGGCCGCGTCGTTCTCTTGCTTGTTGGCAAGAAGTTTGTCAATAATAGCGGCTGCGATGCCTTCGCCTTTTGCTTTCACGCCGATTTCGCGGGCATGTTCTGCGAGCTTGTCGCTTGTCAGCCGGAAACCGAGGGCGAATTCCGCAGTGTCTTCAAAGAGGCTGTTTGCCCATGCCGGGCCGCGTCCGTCCGAGCGCTGGCAGTACGGGGTAGTAGGCAGGTTGCCGCCGTAAATGGAGGAACAACCCGTGGCGTTCGCGATAAGGGCGCGGTCGCCGAAAAGCTGGGACATAAGTTTGATGTAAGGTGTTTCACCGCATCCGCCGCAGGCGCCTGAGAATTCAAACAAGGGGCGTTTGTACGCAAGCGATTTTGCGTTATTAAGCTCGCCTTCCGCGGGAGTTTCTTTAAGACCGAGGAAGAATTCCCAAACCTTAACCTGCTCCTCCTGGAATTCGAGATCGCCTGCATAAGCTTTCTTTGTAAGAGCGCAGGGCTTGCTCGCGTCTTTTGACATCGGGCAAATATTGATACAAAGACCGCAAACACTCGAGTCCATACAATCTTCGCAGGAAATGTTGAGCGTCGCTTTAAAGCCGTCTACAGGTTTGGGTTTAATCGCCGCCGACTTAAAGCCCTTGGGCGCTTTTGCGGCATCGGCATCGCTGACATTTTTCATGCGGATACAGCCATGAGGGCAAACCACAGAACAATTGCCGCACTGGATACAAACATCGGGATTCCAGATTGGAACAATTTCCGCTACAGCGCGTTTTTCGTACTGGGTTGTCGCGGTGGGGAAAGTTCCGTCCGCGGGAATCATACTGACAGGCAGATGATCGCCGTTCTGGAACGAAACCGCTCCGAGCGTCTCCCTGATCCATTTAGCTTCAGGACGCAAATTATCTTTCGCGGTGGCAAACGGCGCTTTCATGTGATGATTGCCTTCGGTTGCCGAAGGATACTTCACTTCTTCTACAGCGCCAAGAGCCGCGTCCACAGTCTTATAGTTCTTTTCGACAACGTCTTTGCCTTTCTTGCCGTATGAATGTTCAATGTGCTCTTTCATGAGCTTTACAGCTTCGGCTTCTTCCAACACGCCTGATTTCTTAAAGTAAGCGGCCTGCATAACTGTGTTGATGCGGTTACCCATACCTGTGTTACGCGCAATTTCCGCGGCGTCGATAACGAAGAACTTCAATTTTTTATTGATGATTTTTTGCTGGACTTCGACTGGGAGTTCCTTCCAAATATCTGCGGCTTTAACAGGGCTGTTAAGAAGGAAGGTGCCGCCGTCTCTGACTTTTGAAAGAATATCATACATGTACATATATGAATATTTATGACATGCGAGGAAGTCCGCGGCATTGATAAGGTACGGTCTGCGGATTTTTCCCTTGCCGAAACGAAGATGCGAAACGGTAAAACCGCCTGATTTTTTGGAGTCGTAGGAGAAGTACGCCTGACAGTTAAGTTCCGGTCTTGCTTCGCTGATAATCTTTATCGAATTCTTGTTCGCGCCGACTGTTCCGTCAGAGCCGAGGCCGTAGAACAGCGCTTCATTCATGCCTTCTTCGTCAATGAAGAAGTGCTGATCGTAATCAAGGCTCTTTCCAAGAACATCGTCATGTATACCGACGATGAAATTGGCGATTTTTTTGCCGGAAAGGTTGTCAAAAACAGCTTTTACCATTGCCGGGGTAAATTCCTTTGAACCGAGGCCGTAGCGTCCGCCTAAGACAATCGGATTGGCGGAGAACTCGCCTGCTGCCTGCATTTCCGCGATTGCGGTGCGGACATCTTCGTAAAGCGGCTCGCCGAGAGAGCCTGGCTCTTTGGTTCTGTCTAAAACAGCGATTGCTTTCACGCTTGAGGGAATCGCCTTTACAAACATCTTCGCGTCGAATGGGCGGAAGAGGCGTACTTTTATCAAACCGGTTTTTTCACCCTTGCTGTTCAGGTAGTCGATTGTTTCCTCAACAGTGTCAGCCCCGGAACCCATGATGATGATTACTTTATCAGCGTCTTTCGCACCGTAGTAATCAAAAATGTTATATGAGCGGCCTGTCATTTTGCCGAATTTTTCCATTTCTTTCTGAACGATGGCCGCAGTCGCATCGTAGTACTTGTTTACGCCCTCGCGTCCCTGGAAATAAGTGTCCGGGTTCTGCGCTGTTCCCCTGATTTGGGGGCTTTCAGGCGTTAAACCGCGTTTGCGGTGTTCGGCGACAAGATCATCATCAATCATCTGATGCATTTCGTCATAAGTAAGTTCCGAGATTTTCTGAAGTTCATGACTGGTTCGGAAACCGTCAAAGAAATGAAGGAAAGGAACCCTTGAGCGCAAGGTTGACGCGTGAGCGATAAGCG
>Ga0209755_10004930_pt1 | contig 15452 bp, 11 predicted proteins | sample TergutCo191P1_FD_187301 | JGI IMG/M metagenome (GOLD analysis project Ga0209755, IMG submission 187301) | Cornitermes sp. P1 segment gut microbial communities from Petit-Saut dam, French Guiana - Co191P1 (SPAdes) (version 2) | ecosystem: Host-associated > Arthropoda: Insects > Digestive system... | reverse complement strand
CGGCTCAGGAACTGGGACAAAGGGTCAACGCCCTCCAGTTCCTTACCCACCCGGACGCCCGCCCGCCCGAAGAAGTACGTGACCTCAGGGTCAGGCTTATCAACCAGGACGACGAATGGGCCGGAGCAAACCGCACCAGGTTCCTTGAGATGTTCAATGAAGTAGCCAGGGGCAGAGATCCTACCTGATTTTTAAAAGCTAACGTTTTGTTCGCAAAAGACTATTCCGAAATTTCAAGTTTTGGAATAGTCTTAGCTTAAAACACTTGTACGGGAGTAAGCCTATGGAGGCAATGAACCCCCCGCCGATATTAAAAAAGCAGGGCCGGTTTAGTGAATTCGTTCGTTCCCTTATGTTTACGCTGAGGGATCCGGTACTGCTGGTTTCTGTTATTGCCGTCATGATTGTGGTGATAATGTTTATCATCATCCCCCTGATTGTGGTACTGCGCTACAGTTTTGAGGGCCCCGACGGTTTTACCCTGCATTCCTACATCAGGATTTTCCGCAGCCGCTTTGACCGGGAAATCGTCCTTAATACCATAGTGTTGGGGGTTACCGTTTCGTTTATCGGCACGGCGGTGGCGTTTCTTTTTGCCTACGCGAATGTCTACCTAAAAATCGCCCACAAGCCGCTGTTTAAGGTACTTTCCATCCTGCCCATGATTTCCCCGCCCTTTGTTATCTCTCTTGCGACCATCCTGCTTTTTGGGCGAAGCGGGCTTATTTCCTACGGCGTTTTTGGAATACGGCACGATGTCCACGGCTTTGGGGGCCTGGTTATGACCCAGGTGCTTTCGTTTTTCCCCGTGGGTTACCTCATGCTGGTCACCCTGCTTCAGAACATCGACCCGTCAATTGAAGAAGCGGCGCAGGCGCTTGGCTCCAACCAGCGCAAAGTGTTTACAAGGGTCACCCTGCCGCTGATGCTTCCGGGGCTTGCCAATGCCTCCCTGCTCATTTTTATTCAGTCTGTGGCGGACTTTGGAAACGCCATTGTTATTGGCGGGAATTTTAACACCCTTGCGGTGCAGATATATATGCAGGCTATAGGGGCCTACGACATGACGGGGGCAATGGCCCTGGCGGTTGTGCTTTTGATAATTTCCCTGCTGGCCTTTTACTTGCAGTACAGCGTTGTGGGCAAGAAATCCTATGTTACGCTTACGGGAAAAACGGCAAAAACAAGGGTGCTTATTACCAACAAGGCCGTAACCATCCCGGTGTATATAGCCTGTATGGCTATCTCGCTTTTTGTTATTTCGTTGTACATTATGGTGCCGTTCGGCGCTTTTGTTACCCTCTGGGGGGTGGATTTTTCCCTAACCTTCCGGTGGATTATATTTGTTCTGGATGTGGGCGGGCGTTTTATCCGCGACACCCTTATCCTGTCGGTAATAGCCACACCCATAGCCGCGCTTTTGGGCATAGTAGCGGCTTTCCTTATTGTCCGTAAAAACTTCCCCGGCAGGCGTTTCCTTGAGGCGTCCATCCTTATGGCAATAGCCCTGCCCGGAACCGTTTTGGGCCTTGGCTATGTTTACACGTACAACACCGGCCCCATCATTCTAACCGGAACGGCGTTTATCCTTATCGTGGCGCTGGTAATCCGCAGTATGCCGGTGGGAACCCGTACGGGCATCGCCGCGCTCAAGCAAATCGACCCGTCAATAGAAGAGGCGGCAAGCATCTGCGGCGCGGGAAGCCAGAAAGTCTTTACATCGATTACCGTGCCTTTGATACGGCCGGTCGTTTTTGCCAGCCTTGTGTATGCGTTTATCCGGGGCATGACCCTGGTAAGCACGATTATCTTCCTGGTGTCCGCCCGCTGGAACATGCTTACCGTAGCCATCATGAGCCAGGTTGATATGGGGCGCTTTGGGCCCGCTAACGCCTACTGCCTTATTCTTATTGTGCTGGTCGGTTTTGTTATGCTGGTCATGAGCCTTATTCTTAAAAAGATGGGCGTCAATCTAAACGAGGGGTATTAATTATGGAAAAAACCGCCGCCAAAGAAGTCAGGCTTGAAGGGCTTTCCAAAACATTTATCACCGCCACCCGCGGCGAAGTAAAGGCCGTACAGGAGGTGAACTTTACCATTGAGCCCGGTGAATTTGTCACGCTGCTTGGGCCTTCCGGCTGCGGCAAAACAACCCTTCTGCGCATGATCGCGGGCTTTGAGATACCCACCGCGGGCAAAATATTAATCAACGGCGAGGACGTGATTTCCAAAACCCCCGACAAGCGCGACCTGGGCATGGTTTTCCAGAACTACGCCCTGTTCCCCCATTTGAACGTGTTCCATAACATCGCCTACGGTCTTAAAATGCAGAAAAGGCCACCCGCCGAAATAAAAGAGCGCGTTATGGAAGGGCTGCGTATCGTCAAAATGGACGACTTTGCCGAGCGTGTTCCGGCCCAAATGTCCGGCGGCCAACAGCAGCGCGTGGCCCTGATTCGCGCGCTGGTCATGCACCCCGGCGTTCTGCTCTTTGACGAACCGCTTTCCAACCTGGACGCCAAACTCCGCCTCCACATGCGGGACGAAATACGCAGAATCCAGAAAGACATTGGCATTACCTCTATTTACGTTACCCACGACCAAAGCGAAGCTATGGCCATGAGTGACAAAATCGTCATCATGAATTACGGCGTTGTTCAGCAGATTGGGACTCCGCAAGAGGTGTATCAAACCCCCAGCAATGAATTTGTCGCAAACTTTATCGGCAAGGCCAATGTGCTGGATGCCGCCATTGCCTCAAAAACCGGGGATACCACGGTCATTACCCTGGAAGGATGCCAGTACACCTTGCCCCGGACAACGGCCTGGAAAGCCGGCGACAAGGTGAAAGTGGTGGTGCGCCCTGAATCGGTCATCATGGGAAAGGACGAGATTACGGCGGAAGTGGTGAAAACCGTGTACATGGGCGTAAGCCAGGATTACTGGCTTTCCATCCAGGGCAAGGAGTTTGAGGTTTCCGACTATAACCCCTCCGCCAAGGAAACATACCGGGAAGGGGAAAGAGCGGGGATAGGGCTTAACGCGCTGTCGCTGCATATATTGGAGCCGGCATAGAAAACTCTCGTAGCTGTATGATTTTTGGTTTTTAATTACATACAGATGCGAGAGTAAATCTTCACCTGTAATCCACAATTTCCTGTTCCACCCCCAGGCCCGTTTCTTCAATGCGCTGCAAAAGGCTGGACAATTCCGGCGTGGTTTTTATTTCTTCGCGGATTTTTCCGATCTGGTGGAGCATGGGTTTTGAGAGAGGCCTGGCCCATGGCCGATATTCATCAAAAGTCGCGGCGTCCATCCGCAGGGGAGTAACGGGCTTTCCCGCAAGTTCCTGTACGCTCTGCAAAATAAGTACGCCGTCGGGGTCGAGGTCTCCGGCGTGGTAAAAAGAAAAGTCCGAGGCAGCCAGGATTTTTATGAGCGCGGCTACGGCCCTGTTGGGATAGCCGCCTGTGTAAAGAAAGCAGCCGTGCCGGGAAAGGTCTTCGCCGTGTTTGCGCGGGCTTGCCAGGGCGAAAAAGGTTTCCTTGTTTTCAACAGTCAGTACGCTTTTTTTGTTTTTTTCTGACACAAGCTGTATGTTTTTTATTTCTTTCGCGGTATCAAGCGGAATCCCCATAATATGGCCCCTGGCATTGACGAGGGGTGTTTCTTCATCTTTGTATTCCAAAATAAATTTGCCCGAAATCATTGTTTCCGGGTATGAACGCGACGGCAAAAGGAAATCGACAGCGGGGATAGCTTCCTGTGTGCGGGCCAATATAGCTGAGCGAAGGGCCAGAATGTTTTCCAGGCGCTTAGAATCCCGGTAAAGCAGTATGGACAGGGCGCGGCTTGTTATGTTTTCCAGGCGGGCGGGGTCAACCGAAAATTCCAGAAAACGAATGAGTTCTTCAACTGCATTCTGATCCATTCCGAGCCCGACTTCACGGAGGCCAAAACTGCCGGAAAGAAATTCCAAAAGGCTGATAAATTTTCCCGCGGATTCATTGCCCAAAGTATCAGGCGAGTCCCGCAATTCCTTGACTTTGGCGTCAAGCATGGCCTTTACTTTTTCCACCTCAGTTTTTGGCTGCGGTCTGCCTGCTTCATTAAAAAGTTTATCGAAGTCTTCACAGCTTAATGTTTTAAGCCGCTCTCCCTTGGCCCGTTTTTCCCAATAGAGTTTTGCTATGCCCTTGCGCTCAAGGGATTCCGCGGCTTCAAGGTACTCTTCTTTTTCGTTTGGGTGGGCTGTATCAAAATCAGGAAAAACCATTGCTGTACGGACACGCAGGAGATTGCGCTCCTCCCCGCTTGCCGGTATGGAAATAAAATAATTTTTGATAAAAGTGTTAATGATTATCTTTTCCCAGCCGGTCATACGATACCCGGCACCGCTCCGCCAATATCAATGCCGCTCATGTCAATAGCGTCAAGATGGCAGTCCCTCACTTTTACCGCGCTGCCAAAACGGCTTATCACGTTAATTCTGTCCATGTAGGGCGCAATGGCTTCGATTTTTTCAGGCGGAACCGATGTGATAATCTGAAGGTTAAGATCGTTATAAAACGAAAGAATTTTGCCGATTCGTTCATCGTCCATGCGGTTGAAGGCTTCGTCAAAAATCACAAGCCGCACCTTTTTTTCGGGGGCGGCCTTGTAGTGGCGGTAAAAACTCGCGGCAATGGCTACATAATAGGGCGTCTGGGACTCGCCGCCGGATTTTTCCTTGAGCACCCTGGAAAGGGAAAGAATAACCGGACTGCCTGCCTCATCAAAGTTGTCGGTTTCCTTGATTCTGATGTCGTAATGAAAGTACGTGCGGTAATCGCAAATGTCCCGCAGTTCTTTTGAATCAAGCGGCGAATTAAGGATGCGGTTGAAAAGATTTTCCGCGGCTTTCTGTTCCGCCGGATCAACAAGCTGGGAAAAAAGGCCGTCATCGCTTGCGGGTATTTTTGCCGCCTGGCGTATAACTTCGATCTGCCCCTTGCGCTCGCTGAGTTCTTCAAGATGAAACCAGTATTGATCCCGCCCAAAATGGAGGGTGCGGAGAATCTCGTTGATTTCCTTAAAACTTTCCCTGGCTTCTTCTATATGTTCGTTGAGGCGGGAAATAAAGTGGTCTTTGAACTCTTTCTCCGCGTCACTATAGGCTTTCGCGATTTTTTCACGGTACTCGGGAAGTTCCGATGTTTCAAGGCGCTTTAGCAGGGTTTCCGCCTCGGCATTTTCCGACGGGTCAATTCCAAGGAGGTAATTGAATTCCCGCTCGTAATCGGCTACGAGCTTGTTGTAATCTTTCTTGCAGGTTTCCGTATGGGTTTTGAATCCCTTTAATGTCGCTTCATACGTGTTGCCAAGATCCGCGATGCTGGTTTTTGAAAGTTTTTCTTCCGCGTATTCTTCACATTCGCCAAGCATGAGGGGATAATCGGTACCGAAGGTTTTTATAGCATCTTCTTTTGTTTCCTGGGAGCGGGTGAAGTTGTCAAGTTCTTCGCCAAGGGTGGACAATTTGTTGCCAAGGCTGCCGGAGCTCTTTTGCAGGCGGTCATTGTCTTCCTTCATGAGCGAAAGGTGCGCCTCAATATCTTTCCGCTTGTCTTCCAGTTCCCGGAACGATTGGGTGTCCACCGCGGCGAGTTCTTCTTTCGCGGTGTCAAGATCGTTATTAAGAAGCGCGCAGCCGGCGACAGATGGGAAAAGATACTTTAACTCCGGCAGGAAACGCATAACGCGGGTGCAGCAGTCCTCAAGGCTTGCGGCCTCCCGCTCTTTCTTTTCGGCGCTGACAAGCTCCGCTTCGACACGCTCGGCTTCCGCGGTAAGGAACTTGCGGCGCTCCTCAAGGGCGGCCCTTCCAAGGTAATGGCGGCGGTATACTTCTTCTTTAATCCTGGACGCGGTGTGGTTCGTGTAGGTCATGCACTCTTTCGTAACCGCCGAATCGTAGGTTTTGAGGTTTGAGAGGTCGGCGCGCATGACCTTTCCCAGGGTAAAATCGATGTAAATGCGGGCATAGCCGTCGGCCTTGACGGTTTCCGCCAGCGAGCCGGTTTTTACCGCCGCGTTCCGCATTTTTTCGATATTGGGGATAAAGGCACCGGCAATGGAACGGGGAAGACGGTCGTACACTTCCAGCGCTTTTTGAAAACTGGCCGGATTTACGAGCACGGCAAAGCGCCGGGTGTTGAGCCAGCCTTCAACCGCGTCTGTCCAGGCCGCCTCGGTAATTTCCGCGGCTTCGGCCAGGAAGAAGGCTTCAATGCCCGCTTTTTCAAGGGCCGCCCTGAGTTCCCGCGGGGCGTCAGGGTAGCGGAGTATGCCCCGCTCAAGGTCCGCCAGTTCCGAGCGTATGTCCCGAAGCAAGTCGGCGGCCTCGTTTTTTTTCCGCGCGGCTTCGTATTTTTCGTCCCGGTATTTTTTCGCTTCGTCATCAAGGGCGGCGCTTTCATCGTCAAAGTTTTCACTCAAAGCCCGGTTCAACAGGGCTTCGCACTGGGACTTGAGATCGCGGTACTTTGCGGCCTTTTCTTCCTCTTTGGCAAGGTCGTGTTCCAGCCGTTCTATGCGGGCGCGTATTTCTTCGTAAAGCCGGTGGGCATCGTTGGCGGCAAGGCTTACATCAAGGGCGCGCAGTTCCTGTTCGGCGTCCAGACGCTTTTGGTTAAGGGCGGAAATTTCCCGGTTTGTAAAATCTAGCTTGTTCTGGGTTTCTACAAGCTGGCGGGAAGCGTGTTCTTTTTTCTGCTTTTCGGTTTCCAGCTCTATCCTTAGTTTCAAAAATTCCTGTTTAAGGATTAGGCCGTTATAGTTCCGCCATTCAGCGGCCTTGGCGCAAATCCTTTTCAGCACCGCTATTTTCGCGACAGCGCCTTTCGCCTGACGATCCGCTTCTTTGTAGTTTTCCAGGTTCTGCTTCATGTCCTGGATAGATACGGGATTATCCTCAAGGATAAAATCGCAGACAAACTTGTCGATGGAATCCAGCGGCTTAAAACCGATGGAGCGCGTAAGGGAATCCAGGTAGGGGTTTACATCGCCCTGGCGTTTAAAGACGCCAAGTTTATTGGTCAAGTCCCGTATGTATTGCTGTTTTGTGGGGTAATAATAGAGCTTTTTTTCCTCAAGAATATTTTTGAACTGGCGGAATTGCAGGGGGTCGCCTTTTTCGTTGCGTACGTTTATCTCTTTTATTGAAGCAAGGGTACCGGCGGCATTACTGCCAGCGGCAATAGAGCCGAGCCAGAAATGCTCGGTGTAGCGGTTGTCCCTGTAGGCTTCGATGCAGACCCCGCAGGCAAAACCCGTCGCCGGCTCCGGGCCGTGCCATTCCATCATGACGTGGGCAACGGTGTCCAGGCGGCGGTACTCGGTTGATTCCGCGCCCAGTTTGCAGCGCACATAGCCCATAAGGTCGCGGCCCCCGCTCCGGCGTTCTTCCGCTGCGGAATTGAACCTGGCCATTTTGAGGTTTGCGGCCATGACATACTGGATCGCATCGATAATCGTTGACTTGCCGGAACCGTTGTCACCCGCCAGAAGGCAGCGGTTTCCGATTTCAATAAGCTCGTCATTAAAATTGTGCCAGTTGACGAGCCTTATGCGCTCCAGAGTGATCATGGGTTTTATTATATTGTATTTTTGAATTAATAACAGTATGCCTCAGGCTGGCGGTTCAATGTGGAGAAGGCGCTATAGCCGCGCTTTTTTCAGGGCGTCTTCCACCGCTTCCAAAAAACCCCTGCTGGAAAAAGTTGCACCGGATACGGCATCCAAATCCGTTGAGCCGTATTCCAGAATTGCCTCAAGGAGTTCTTCCATAGCGGCAGTGCCGGGGAAGGCGCTTTCCCGGTGGCTTACAATTGCAATATATTCAATTCCGGCGGGAGATGTTTGCAGACGTACATGAATTGGCCCCCTGTAACCCCTGCCGGTTCCTTCATATATACCCGGTGTATAACCTGCTTCGGAACTCAGGCATCCGGCGAACAGAATAATCAGGGCAAGTATCCATATTCCCTTTGTTTTCATATATGCCTCCAAACTGTACTGTGGTTTTATAATATACGAAAATCAATGCATCAATTCCATTAAAATGTGACATTTGTCATGCAATTTTCGTCAGCAAGACAGGCCCTTAGCTCATGCCGGTCTATGCCCCAGTTTCTGCCGAATTTTTCAAGCAGCCTGTCAGAAAAAAGCATGAAGCGTTCAAAGGCCGGCTGGCCAGGCGGAAGGAGGCGGGGGAGCAGGTCGGGGAAGGGGTCGCGGTTCACGATGATTTCCCAGAAACGAGCGAAGTTTTTTATCCGTCCCAGTTCCGCGGCGGGAAGCGCGGCTGTTTCGATAACTTCGTAAGGCGGCTCCGGCGTGTAACACATTCCGTGAGTCAGGTTATGACGGGCAATGGCGGTTCCGGGAAGGCATTTGAGTATGCCCGGTTGAATCTCAAACGAAGCGCCGCAGGCACTTTCGCGGGGCGCTGCGGAAAGGGCCAGCCAGAGCCGGTCAAAACCCGCGCCAAAGGAGGCAAGGTCTTCCCCCGGCAGGCCCGCGATAAGGTCGGCGTGGATTATCGCGTTGGTTTCCCGGCGCAGAAATTCCAGCGTTTGGATTTCCGCTTCGGGATTGCCAGCGCGGCGGATGAGGGCGGCGGTTTGGGGGTTAAAGGTTTGGATGCCCAGTTCTAGCCTGAGCGTTCCGGGTGGAAATCGGCGGAGGACGTCCCCAAGCGCCTGGGGGAAGCGGGAGGGAACCATCTCAAAGTGGACGCAGAGGGGCGGGGCTTTTGCGGTGTCAGTCGCGGAGTTAATCCGTTCCAGAAAAAATTCCATGATTTTCTTTGCCCGCTCTATGTTCAGGTTAAAACTCCTGTCAAGAAACTTGAATGTCCGCACGCCCCGATCTATCAAAATCCCCATGTCCGCCAAAAATGGCTCCAGGGGAAATTCCCTCACGCCGCTTGTTGGATGCTCCCTTATGGAAGCCTGGCAGAATTCACAGGTAAAGGCACAGCCGCGGGAGGCTTCCACATAAATGAGTTTTCTCTGGACATCCTCATCCGTGTAAAGGTGGTAGGCCGTTTTGATTACGCTTGTGTCAGCCGCAAGCGAGGGGCGGGGATTTTCGATGCCAAGAAATAATCGGTAACAAAGGGCGCGGAATTGTTCTTCGCCCTCGCCCCGGATGACATAATCGGCATGGCGGAAAATCTCCGCGTCGTGCGGCAGCCAGGAAACTTCCGGGCCGCCCAGAACCACGATGGGCTTGGGCGCTGCCTGCGGATTTTCTTCCCACTCTTTGGACAGGACATCAAGCAGTTCCAGAGTTGCCTTGTGGTTCCAGATGGAAACCGAAAGCCCAAGGAGCCGGGGCCGGGCCGCGAGGATGGGCCGGACTTTTTCCTCAAGCGGCTGCCGGAGCGCGAACTCAAGAATTTTGCAGGAAGATTCCAGCCTACCAAGGTTTGCCTTCAAAAGCCGCAGGGCCAGGGAAGGATGTATCCACTTTGCGTTGATTACTGCGAGGACAATATCAGGCATGCGTTACCATTGGCGCTGCACCTAGACGAACATATTTTTCGTTCCGGTCTGCCATTCCTCCCTGGCCTCCATTACAAGGCGTTCCACGTCCTGCCAGGTTTCGGCTCTGGGGCCGGCAAATTCCCGGTTTGTGGAATTGGAAAAAACAATGGTGTGGCAGCCCTGATGCCTAAGACGTTTTATGTTGGACGGCGAATCATCAATATACACATGAGCGCCCACCGCGCCTTTGTCCGCCATAAAACAGAGATCCCAGTAGGGAATGTCCCAGGAATCAAGCCAATCCACGGTTTGGGTGATGCTGGTTCGGTGAAAGTACTTTAAGAAAAGCCGGTGTGTGATAATGCGGATACGAATGTCGCAGTTTGAAAGTTTGCGCAAAATGGCGGGGGCGTCCTTGATGGGCTCCATGTCCCGAAACAGGTTTCGCTGTGTTATCGCGAAACGGTGCAGGCGCTGGTAGCCGCCGTAATCCTCAAGGCCCCATTCGTCAAGGCCGAAACTGACGTCGGTCGTAAGGGAATCAAGGGGCTTGTTGAGCCAGTCGGCGGCGATCTTCCGCATGGCACCGTAAAAATCACCAACAACCCCGTCCAGATCTACGCCAAAAATAAAACTACTTTTATCCATCAGTATAATAACCTCGATATTAGTACTACCATGCTATGTTCTTTTACTTTATAAACCCAACGGTTGTCCAGTAAAGCTTCTTTTCCCGGAGTCAAAATATCATTAGGGCAAGGCAGGGCTGTATCAACCACCCTAACCCACTTTTTGCCGTCCAGGGGTTCGCAGATTTTAAAATTCACGATTTTGCTGCCCCCGTTAAACATGATGAAAAAATCGTTGTCGTCCTTGTCGGCCAGAACATCCGCTTTGCTGCCATCCACCCGCATGGCAAGGCAGGGGCCGATATCCTCCCATTCCGGAGTGTCCCCGTTTTCGTCAAACCAGGCTATGTCGGGAATGGCGTTGTAATTCCCATTCCTGCCGGTGTAGAACTCAGGCCGCATAAAGCCGGGGTGACGGCGGCGGAAGGCTATCATCGCTTTGACAAAACGGTAAAACTGCGCGTTTTTTTCCAGCAAAGACCAGTCGTACCAGGAGATTTCGCTGTCCTGGCAGTAAGCGTTGTTGTTGCCTCCCTGGGTGCGTCCCATTTCGTCCCCGCCCAGCAGCATGGGGGTTCCCAGGGAAACGAGCATGGAGGCGACAAAGTTTTTCATTTGCCTGAAGCGCAGGGTTTCGATTTTGGCATTGTTAGTGGGGCCTTCAACACCGTAGTGGGCGCTGATGTTGTTGTCGCCCCCGTCACGGCTGTTTTCGCCGTTTTCGTTGTTGTGCTTTTTTTCGTAGGAAACAAGATCCCGCAGGGTAAAACCGTCGTGGCTTGTTACAAAGTTCACCGAGTGGAAGGGCTTGCGGCCGTCCCGTAAATACAGGTCGCTGCTGCCAGAAAGCCGTGTCGCCAGATGGCGGGTTTCTTTTTGGTCGCCCCGCCAGTAGCGGCGCATATCGTCACGGAAACGGTCGTTCCACTCGGCCCAACGCCCGCCGGGAAACCAGCCCACCTGGTATGCCCCGCCGGCGTCCCAGGCCTCCGCGATGATTTTCGTGTTCCGCAAAACCGGGTCTTCGGCAATGCGCTGCAGTACCGGGGGGTTTTCCATGAGATGGCCGTTCTCGTCCCGGCCCAGAATGGAACCCAGGTCAAAGCGGAAGCCGTCTACGTGCATTTCAACGACCCAGTAGCGCAGACAGTCGATGATGAGCGTGCGGACCACCGGATGATTGCAGTTTACCGTATTGCCGCAGCCGGAATAGTTTTTATAGTAACGCCGGTTTTGATCCAGCATGTAATAAACCGTATTATCAAGGCCCCGGAAAGAAAAGGTCGGGCCACGCTCATTGCCTTCGCCGGTGTGGTTAAAGACAATATCAAGAATGACCTCAATGCCGGCCTTGTGGAGTTCCCGCACCATTTCCTTGAATTCCCGCACCTGGCTGCCGGGGCTGCGGTCATGCGCGTAGGAAGCCTTTGGCGCGAAAAAAGCCACGGTAGAATAGCCCCAGTAATTTTTCAGGGGTTTTCCGGTTACGGGGTTTTTCGTAGATAATTCGTTCTCGTTGAATTCCTGGATGGGAAGAAATTCCAGGCTGGTTATGCCCAAATCGTTAAAATAAGGAATTTTTTCAATTACCCCCCGGTATGTCCCCGGTGCGGAAACGCCGGAGTTGGGATGCTGGGTAAGGCCCTTCACATGGGTTTCGTACAGGACGCTGAAACGCAGCGGGTAGTTGAGGGGGAGGTCTCCCTGCCAGTCAAAATCATCATCCACAACTATGCAGCGGGGCTGATTAAAAAGGTCATCCACATATGAATACGAAAGATCCCCGGAGTCCGCATAAGGATCATAGCCCACGCAGGCTTTGAAATCCCAGTCTGACATATCCGTCAGGGCTTTTGCGTAAGGGTCGATCAGGGTTTTATTGGAATTAAAGCGGAAACCCTTTTCGGGGATATAGGGGCCGTCAGCCCGGTACAGGTAACAGGCCCCCGCCTCAAGACCGGGTATGTGACAGTGCCAAATATCGCCGGTACGGTTACTTTTGGTGCACAACCTAATCTCTTTATGCGGGCTCCCCTTTTCCGCTGATTCAAACAGAATAAGGGTTATTTCCAAAGCATGCCGCGAAAAGATGGCAAAATTGACGCCCTTGCCGGTCAGAGTTGCGCCCATAGGCAGGGCTTTGCCATTTTCAACAATAAATTCACCAAAAGCCATACTATAGTATAGCACTCTGGGCGACAAACTTCAATTTGCCGCATTGTTTTTTTTTCGGGAAACTGCTATCAATAAAACCAGCGAAAGAAACTTGTATGGAGGATAAAAGAATGGTAAATTTCGATTTTCAGAACCCCACAAGGGTTCTCTTTGGAAAGGGAGCAATAGAGAACCTTGGCCCGGTCATGAAGGAATGCGGCGGCACCAGGGTTCTGCTGCATTACGGCGGCGGCAGCATAAAGGCAAGCGGCCTTTACGACACCGTGAAGAAGTCCCTGGCGGCATCAGGCATAGCGGTCGAAGAATTGGGCGGCGTTGTTCCCAACCCGCGGCTTTCCCTGGTTCGGGAAGGCATAAAAATGTGCAGGGAAAAGAAGCTTGATTTCATCCTCGCGGTCGGCGGCGGCTCTGTTATTGATTCCGCCAAAGCTATCGGAGTGGGGGTTCCCTACGATGGCGATGTATGGGATTTTTTCACCGATAAGGCAATGCCGGTTAAGGCGCTGCCGGTGGCTACCGTTCTTACCATCCCTGCGGCAGGCAGTGAAGTAAGCACCGGCAGTGTTATTACCAATGAAGATGGAGCTTTTAAGCGGGCATTTAACTCTGTTCTTATATATCCAGCCTTTTCCATTCTTGATCCGGAGCTTACCTATACTTTGCCGCCTTATCAGACCGCCTGTGGAATCGCCGATATGATGGCTCATGTGATAGAACGCTATCTGACTCAGGAACGGAACGTGGAACTTACCGACCGTCTTTGTGAAGCCACCATGAAAACAATTATCAATAATGCTCCCATTGTCATGACAAAACACAACGATTATGCAGCCAGGGCGGAGATAATGTGGGCAGGTTCCATAGCCCACAACAACCTGTTAAACACAGGGCGCATTGGCGATTGGGCAAGCCACATGATAGAGCACGAGCTTTCGGCCATAAACGATGTGGCTCATGGCGCGGGCCTGGCGGTTGTAGTCCCCAATTTGATGACATACATTTACAAGCGTGATCCTCAACGCTTTGTTCAATTTGCTGTCCGCGTATTCAACGTTGAAGAGGACTTTCACAATCCTGAACAGACCATATTAAAAGGAATTGCAGCCTTGCGCGCTTTTTTTACATCCATCGGCTTACCGGCCACACTAACGGATATAGGTATAGGAGAGGAGCATTTCCAGAAAATTGGTGAAAAAACCAAGAGAATGGACGCTGAGAAAGACACTGTTGGTAATTCGTTCCCCTTAACCGGCAAGGATATTGTGGAGATTTTAAAGCTGGCGAAATAGCCTGTATTATTTGTTCACCCGCACCAGGCGGCAAGCTTTGGTTTGCCGCCTGGTTTAATAGCGCGCTGCCCGAAACAGCTCCACAAATCGCTGCGGAGTAATGTCATGGGCTCCCAAATCGGTCTTGTAATCCAGGGGCATTCCCAGGTCAAGGAAATCAAAACCGGCTTTTTCCAGCCATTGGGTCATGAGGATCAACTGAACCGTTCCCGCGTTATCTTCCTCATAGTAGCCTGAATAGCTGGTATACACGCGCCCCATAACCACCCCGATTTCACCCGCTTTAAGTTCCCCGTCACGGTAGACGGCAAAAGAAACCGGCTTTGTCCGCAGGTCATTGCGCAGGCGCAGACGCTTAAGCATTTCCGTAAGCGGCGGAGTAAGCCACTGTGCACCGTGAGTTGTAACGCACTTGTCCAGGATGGTGTCGAAATCCGTGTTTACCCGCAATTCGTACCGGGGCAAAAAACGACGTATGCTTTTTTTTATGTGCAGCTCCGGAAAAAACAGGGCACAGCGAATTAGGTGGAGCTTGGGCAGAAGAATGAAAAACGACTCCTGCTGTTCCTGCTGCGCGGGGTGCGGCGCTTCGGCATTTTCTTCACCGCCGGTTTCTTCATCGTCGGTGTCGTCCTTGAGTTCCGTGGACATGACCAGAAAACCCGCCTCAATGAGCCGGCTGATAAAGTCCTCGTCAAAATCCCGGGCCAGGCAGAATTCTTCGCTGTAGTCAGTCTCAAGCATGGCATCGACCACTTTGTCGCAGTCGTCTTCCGGGTCGATAAAAATATGCCCGGACGGGAAGTATCGCAGGGGGTAAAAACTCATGAAGAAATTATAGAGCAAAGTATACGGATTGACTATCTACCGTTTTATTTGCAATGCTTAGGTATGTTTAAGTGTCCACTTTCTGTCAGTAAGGCTCTCCCCCAGGAATACCGGGCTGCTGCGGAGGTACTGTTTCCTTCCGGCGGATTTTCGGAAGGAAAAGGCCCTTCTGTGCAAGCAGCCGGGGCTTTTGCGGATATCCTGGGCATAGGCGAAGAGTACAGGCGGTTCTTGAATGTCCACAGTTCAGGCCAGGCTGTCGGGGACTTTCTGGAGCGTTTTCAGAACAACCTTGACCTTTTGATCCAAAAAACCTGGGTAGAAAAGTCAGATGAAACCCGCAAGGAAAGGCTTTTGGATGATATTCCGCCCTTTATCGTCTTGATCGAAAAAGGCGATTATTCCCAGGCCCTGGAAGAATTCGGCCCCCTTTTGGAGGGCCTGGCCTACCTCTTTTTCGGTACGCAGAGCCAAAAAGACGATTTTGCCGAATATGCCCTGCGGATTGACGAACAAATGGGGCTTTTTTGGTGGTACAGCGGGCAAATTAACGCCTCCCGGGGCTCTCCCTGGGTAAAAAACGCCGAAACGGGCGTACATCAGGCCATGTTGTTCCTGGGAATCTGCTATCTGACTAATTTTTGACGATTTTCTGACAAACTTTTGTGACGAATTTTTAGGAGTATCTATGGAAAGCACCATTTCTCCGGGAAATGTCGGCGAAAACCCCGCCCTAAACCCCGAAGGCTCTGATTTTATCAGCGAGTTTATTAAAGAAGACCTTAAAAGCGGGCGTTTTTCCTATGTTCATACGCGATTCCCGCCGGAGCCGAACGGCTGGCTCCATATCGGCCACTGCAAGGCGTTCTCTATTTCCTTTACCATGGCGGAGCGTTTTGGAGGGAAGTGCAACCTCCGCCTTGATGATACAAACCCCGAAAAAGAGGACTACTCCTACGTTGAGGCAATTAAGCGCGATGTAAAATGGGTAGGCTACGATT
>Ga0209755_10004929_pt1 | contig 15453 bp, 12 predicted proteins | sample TergutCo191P1_FD_187301 | JGI IMG/M metagenome (GOLD analysis project Ga0209755, IMG submission 187301) | Cornitermes sp. P1 segment gut microbial communities from Petit-Saut dam, French Guiana - Co191P1 (SPAdes) (version 2) | ecosystem: Host-associated > Arthropoda: Insects > Digestive system... | reverse complement strand
AAAGTTTTATGCCTCTATAATTACTGCAATGTGTTTTTTCCTCCCTTGTTGTAGATGGGTGCAATGATCTACTCCTTCACTCCTCAGGCAACTCCTCCTTATTTCAAATAGAATTAATAAATTGAAGGATCTCAGAGTGAATTATTCTACCCCCTGCTTTAATCATTTCTGTTGGAATTTGATCAGTACCTGGTGATTTGTATCTTTTTAGCTTTTCGATAGCCATCTCAAACTCAAAGGCACTTGGCTCAAGTACCAGTGGCTCTGCTGTATGTATTTCTGTCTGCCCAACATCATTAACCCCACATACATTCAATAGCTGAGAGAAATGTTTCCTCCACCTAGCCAAAATACTGTGTGAGGCTGTAACCAAATCACCCTTTTCATCTTTTACTATATTAGTTCTAGGATGGTAAGCCTACTTAAAGTCATTTATGCCCCTTTATAAATCTATGATATTTTTGATCTTACTGTTAGTCTCAAATTCATCAATTTTAACTTTCAGATATCCTTCTTTTTGTTCCTGAAATGTCTGCTAGCTTCACATCTTACATTGTTTAGATTATCTACATGGTTTTGTTTTGGTTCCCATAACCACTGCAATTTATCTTGCTTCCATTGATCTAGAAATCATAAGCATTCTTTATCCAACCATAGATTATGCTGCTGCAGTTTGTACAGACCTAGACTCTGTAGCTGAGGCTTTGATATTTTCTTTAATGTTCTCCTAAGCCCTATTTATGTCCTCGGTATCATTTAAGTTATCCAAAGCTGCAAATCTGTTTGAGATCTTAATGTGTTATTGTTTCCCAACATCCTGCTCACTTAGCTTCCTGAGATTAAATCTTTCCACATCAAACTGCTGTGCAACTTGTTTACTGACTGCCAGTCTTTCTCTTACTTCTGTAACCATCAGTTATTAATCAGTATCACAGTCAGCTTCCTTGAAAGAACATGCATCGAGTATACTCAAATGCCATCTCCTTTCTATTAATGTGTGATAAATCTGGTTATGAGTCTTCCCATCAGGAGAGGCCCAGATGTGTTTATAAATGTTTCAGTTCAGGAAAATCATGTTCTTAACAACTACATTTTTTGATGTGGCAAAGTTTACTATTCTAATACCATTATCATTACTATCCTGATGTAGACTGTCATTTCGAATTGTCAGTTTGAAAATATCCTCTTTCCTGAATTTTGCTATAAAATCTCATAGCAGAATTTTCATGTTACTTAGGAAAGTGATCAAAAACCTGTTTTGATTCCTTGTAAAATCTGTCTATTGAATCATCACTTTTCTCCTCAGTTGGTGCATGTGCATTCAAAACAATGATATGACCCCACCGACCTCTCAGAACTATATACAACATCCTGTCACTACCAAACTTTAATATCTTAACCGCTAATACAATTCTGTGGCATACAAAAGATTCTATTCCCAATTAATGATTTTCCTTTCCTTTCCTTTAAAAAAAATATAATCCCCTGCTCTTACTGTGCCAACTTTGTCTCACATAACCTCCTGTACACCCACTAAATCTAATTTATACCTTGTTAATATCCTAGCTACTGTTGTTAGTGACCCTGACCTATACAGAATCCTTACGTTTCATATAACAAATCTCATGTCCTTTTTCCTTCGCTTAGGTCATATCAAAGGATCAGTACAGGCCTGGACTAATGTAACAAGGCCGTTTTTACGGTAAGGAGTCGTTAGCACTTCGTCCAAACCCCAAGCTGGAAGACCACCTTTTGTCGGTTGTCCTTGACTACTTATGATATATATTCACAGCTACCCTCCATATTGGAAGCTCTTCCTTCATCCTTAACCTGAGGGTGCACCATGCTGTGGTGTCAGGCACCCACTTATGAAGACTCATAGAGTTAATTTTCTTTTGTTGTAGATGGATGATGATGAAGATGATGATGATGATGAAGAGGAGGAGGATGAACAGAATTCTGGTCCCAGTGGAGCAGGTGTCGTTGAGAACGGTTTTGGAGCGTCAAGACACAGAAGGAGTGGGAATAACCCGTGGCACCGGACAGGTATCACGCACCACGAGTATCACAACTACATCGACAGCACACTGGAGTGTAGGAGTCAATCTGTCAATCGATTCTCTGTGTCAATGTTGTGGCCTGCAATGCTTGTAGCATCAGTTCTGACTTCAGCAGCAGTAGTCGCAGCAAGAATGGTGTATCGCTAGGGTGACCAGAAGTCTTGATTCCTACAGGATTCTTATATGGCTGCTTGGTCATGCACCTTTGTTTTGAAATGTGATTTAAATGTTTGTTTCACTTTTTTCTATTTGAATCTTTGCCAGAACCATTCTCAATTGCGGTTTGTTTTTGTAATTTTTAACTTGAACCACATTTAGGACAATAACGATGGACCTCCGATTCTATATTGCTTTCTGAAATAGTTATTATATGTTTTACCAGTATTTCCGTTGTATCATTACTCTCAAGATACATGTATGTCATGTGTCTTTGTATTTTAAAACTTGCATCTGGGAAAGACAAGATTATTTCTCCTCCAGTGTCCGATGTGACTTGTGCCACAGTGTAATGTGGACTTAGATATACCTGCTACTCAGGTAACGAATTCATGTTCATTCTAGCCCTGAAATCTAAGTTTACTGCAAAGAGATTATTATAATCTATATTACAGAATGTAACTATACTTAGTAATAATAACATTCAAATATCATCAAAGTTTGTACAGAGAACTGAATGCATACATGCACCCAAACTGGTGGTGTTAAAAGTTTCAGGCTCCAAAGAAAATTACTCTTTTTTATTAATTTTTATCTGTAAATGAAGCAGACTGTATTATTTTACGTGTGTGTAGTTAAAATACAGTACCAGAATATACGTCATTGTCACAGACAGTTAAAAGCATATGTTGATCAGTAACTATTTTTTTGGCATGAATATCAGCTCTCAGTGCTGCTTTGTTCAACGTCCATTAAGTTCACGAGAGAACTGTAATCAAGTACATTATGGTTTGTATTATACTATATGGTTAATGTTTAATTTCTGCATTTTTACTGAATGCTTGGAAAGAAACAGATTTTATTGTGTAATATCTGGTCACCCTACTTGTCATATGTAGATACTAGCTTGTGTCTGGCATGTAGCTTTCATTAAGTTGCAGCTACTTTTCTTTGCATTATTGTAAGCTCCTGAATAGTATTTAGTTACCAGCTTCGTGATTTTCTCTGTCTGAAATGGCATGCAAATTCAAAGACTGCTCAGTCAATTCATAATAAGTGGAGTTACTCATTTTTTCCACATGTTGAGATCCTTAAATGTCATTCAATTAAAATCTTTCCACATATTCAATTAGACAAGTATAATAATGACTATGCAGATGCAAATAGCTATGAACATAACATTAAAACTAATCAAATACTAATTGTGATCGGAAGATAAAGTGCATTGAATTGTATTCAGTGTTTTGTATGATCATGTTTATTTTACAGTAAAACTGAGGCATTAGTGTTGAAGCACATTTTGTATGGGGTGGGTTAGCAGAAAAATGCTTTCTCTTGTAAAAGAGCCTATCCATCACACTGGGTTTGGATCACTTGCTAGATAATATCTGCTATAGCCTCACTGGATTACTGATCTAAGAGTGACATTTTCTTCATAGTGAGATCTCTATCTTAAGGTCTTGCAGCTCTGAAACGTTATTTGTAAAGCTTTCTAGTGCATATCATACAAACTGCAAATGCTGTTCAGCAACTAAATACTACTCCGTCAGTGTGTCAGAAACTGCCAACATTTTTTATCATCGCTGTATTTCTGTCATCAATATGGCTGCACTGCAGCATTCATTCTCAGCACTTCTTTCACATGACAGAACTGCAAACACACTATTCATCATCTAAACCAGGGCTTCACAAATATTGTGTGCCAGGTCACCCAGGCAACCAAAATTTGTATAGTGGTGCCTAATGTGGGTGGCTTCTCAGTATGGAACTTGCTATATTTCACCCTCCTGGCATTTAGAATTTTGAGGTGGCTTCCAGTGTTTTGGATAATTTTTAACCCCTGTTCTAAACACTTCTCCCACTAATATGAGTGATGTTGCGGACACGGTTCATCACCAGAGCATTTCAGCATTGCTGAAACTACAAGCACCTTTTATAATTATTACATTTCTACTGGCAATATTGCATCTCTTGGTATCTCAGTAAAGTGTTTAAGAAAAGGTGTTTTATGGAAGGTGCTGATCTTCTGGGATATGATATCTGTAGTTTGGCAGATACATACCAACGTTCTGGAGAATCTAGCAGCCTCCATTTTTATAGTAGTCTTTGTTGAACAAAATATAATTAGAACGCCGTCAAAGTAAGTTTTATTTGTTTCTGGTCATATAGAAGGAAGCTGTGTTAGCTATAGAAAGAGTAGTGCAGTTGATGGGGAATATAAGTACACTTTGGCTATAAACTAGTACTTTTAATCTGCATTATGACAGTGGAACCATTTAGGTTTTCTTCAACTGGCAGCATAACTTGATTGATTTATTGACATGTGACTATTACATACCTACATGTTTGTACATGGCATAATGAGAGTTGGTGTGAGAGACAAGTGGGAGGGATAGTGATTGCCTAATGCATGGGTCAACTTCCCTCAGTTCCGTTTATAGGCTTATGAATAACTCGTTGCTTTTATTAATTGTAATTGAACCAGGAGAAAGCTAAGCTTGCACAAACATGACTGGAAGAAGACATGCACTGTACCAGTAACGTGCTGGATACCAAAGGCTACAAACTCACATGCAGCATGCACTGCGATTACATCATATTATCATCCATGGTCTGTCCAGCTGTACAGTATTTTTCCACATTATTTCATAAACTGAGCGATTTTTGGGTGGGGGCGGGGAATCATTGAACATGAAATGTGTGTTTTGATTGTTGCTACAACTTCTGTCTTTATGTAAAGTACCCATTATTCTTGTTAAACTTTGATTAAAGTTGAATTTTCTTGACAGATATTTTAAAAATCCTCAAATATCAAATTTTATGAATTTCATCTTGGGGGAGCTGAGTTGATCTGTGCGCCCAGCCAGACAGCCAGACATGATGAAACTAATAGCTGTGTTTCAAAATTTTGCAAATGTGCCTAAAAATTGCACAGTTGGGTGTCTTACAAGGGTGCTGTACATAACATTGTTTTTTAATAATTAAATACACTCACATATTGAGATTGAGATGCTTGCAGTTTGTGAATGTTTTAATGTGTGGATCTTGCTGAGCAAAGGAGCTTTGTGTTTTTGTTTGCTTGCACTTAGGCAGTGCACTAAGTACACTTTACAAAGTTGAGAAGTTATGTGATGATTTTTATTTTCTTTCTTTCTTTTTTTATGTAATATTTTAGCTTACTACATGATAGGATTAAAATAGTGAACAGGTGTTTTTGTACATATTAGCAACACCTTAGATTAAACTGTTGGTAATACATTAGCATTTGACAGTGGAATATCAGGCAAGTGAGAACATAAACTCATGTACCAGTAACTTATTTGAGTTACAGGGGATTTAGCAGCAAGTCTTAATCTGTTTTATAGTCATAGTTTAAGTATGTGCTTAAATTGTTAAGCAGAAATCTGAGAGCATTGGGAATTGCTCAGTAGTTGATGTAGTCTCTCAAAGGACAGTTTTTAATGCTGTCAACACAGAAACAAAATAACAAACTGAAACACATTAAGATGAGTCAATTCTAATACTATGTATTAAGGTGGTGCACAAAATATGAAAGTGCTTCAAACCAAGCTAGTTGGTTAGTTATGTATTATTTTTGTACTGTTATTCATTTGACGAAGGTTCAGCTATTTGACCTTATGGATCAAACACTCTTACAAGAAAAAGTATGCTGAAGTGGAGAGTTGTGCTATGTGTAATGGATGGAAGAGTTCTGCTGTGTGAAGGACTTATTTTTATGGATGGGACATTCATGCTGTATGGAAAAGCATGCTACGCTGTGTTGTGGGTGGATCAGTTTGTCTGCTGTGTGGATAACCAAGCTGTCTGTTATGGATGGAAGATTCTGATTACTGGGAAAGTACACAGTGTGTTCTGGATGCCACACTTCTTTCTCAATGGGAAGCACACTGTGGTGTGTTGTGGATGGACCAATTTGCCTGCTGTGTAGATACATGTACAGTATGTTTTGGACAAAACAGTTATGTTGTGTGGAGAGGAACATGATGTGTTATGGAAGAGATCTTTGTGGAGAATAACACTGTCTCAAGGAATGAAGTTTTGCAGGCAAGGAAAGGAAAAGCTTGTATGTTATGGAATAGTTCTTCTGTGTGGACAGAATGTAGAGAGAGCTGTAACATAAAGTTTTTTTACTTTCCACAAAAAAATTAAGGCAATTAGGTAAAAAACTTGAATTTATAAGGGAGAGCATGTACATTGAAATGAATAGGGATGATATATTGCATTGATACATATGCGTGTATATACTGTCATATATCTGAATATGAATTAGAATTATATTATTGTTTTGCACTAACAGTAAAAGGGTGGTGGGAAGTCAAGTGGTGTATAAACAGTTTGTAGTGTGAAACCACCTGGAAAGACTGTGAATGAAACTGGGCGAGATGTTAAGATATTTTCTATGAAGCAAGTGGATGCTGAACATGAAGTGGAGAGAGATGGTGGAGACTTATGTGGGCATTGGTAGTGTTAAATATGTTAAAGCTGCCATCAGAGTGAAAGCAATATATTGTGATGGAAATGCATTATATGCAGTAGAGTTTTATGGAGATGTGTGATGTCCAGCACTGGATGATTAGGCAAACTCTACTAACTGGTTTATCACTGAGACAACTTATATTTCACTGTTTCATATACTGGCACCACTGTTGTGAGTGATGATTAGAATAGTTAAGTGTAAGTGTCTTGTAGTTTTTTAAATAAGGTTATATGTGCCACGTAGCAGAGTAGTGATGAAAAGGGAGCAAAAATTTCAGCAGGGAAAGTGGGACAGGACATGAAGTGACAAATAAAAATGTTAGGTCTCTCCATGAGGTTGCTAGGTACACTATGGTACACCCTAGGCATAACATTCTAATATCTGCAGTATTTGGCAACAATTTAGTTCCTGAGGTGACATGTTGCAGTTTCACTGAACTTATCTGCAATTTGTTGGCAAATGTCATATTTTTAAACACTTAATGGATTTTAAAACACACTTATCTTGTTATTGTTACAAGGTGAACAACGTAAGATTTGAGATAACTGAGTGTATAAGTAACCAGTGACAGTCTAGGCAGCCAGCATTTGAGTCATGACATGACCAGGGGTTATTATCTTCAATGCTTAGTTCATACCAACACTTGATTGCACCTGTCATTCTGTCCGGTGGGTGTCAAGATGTTCCTCCTCTGTGGATAAAGTGATGGGAACGTAAAACTGTCCACTGACTTCCATCTCGTGCCATTGTAACAGATGTATTTGAATATGCTCTTGTATACTGAGGTAGCCCAATGTTCTGCCACTGAACTAAATTATGTTATGAGAGATAATGAAACAAATAACCAGTTTTAAAGTGCCCTACATAAAAATCTAATGGATTGAGGTTGGGTGAACATGGCAGCTGTACCTCAAAAACCAAGTGTTTGCAGACTTATATTGATATGAACTTTTTCCTTGTTTTGGTGTGGGGAACTCACTTCTGAAGTTTGTCCAACCATTTCAGATACATTCTGTATAATATTAAACTGCATCCTATGGAACGGGATTGTCAGGATGTATTCTGAAGCAAAGTGATTAGGGTAGAGTCCAAGGGTGAGCTTGGTTATTATGAATATTGAATCGTTCTATATACGTATGAAATACACCCCAGAGTTTGAAACCTTTGCAGTCCTAGTGCATACTGAAAGTTGCAACAAAAAGTTGTCATTTTGCTAGATTTGCTGCGTTTTCTCATTTGCCACATAGCAGCAAGACACTGTCACACAGTAATTGAAACATACATTCTTTTTAGTTAATCAGTATTGACTATATATCATACCTTTTATTTTGTACTTAGTTTCTGATTATCTTTCATATGATTTTTAACTTGTAATAAAATTACAAGCAGTATGTAGGCTGCTTGTTTTATAGCATTGTTATTCTCCAGTTCCATTTATTACATAAGTAACAAGTTAGGTGTATGTATGTATGGGAATAAGTACCTATTTCCAAGGAAAAATTGTATAATTCCCAACATTTGAGATTTTCAAAACATTATAATGTACATAACAGATTTATAATTATAAATTTTAATTGAGGTTATCTGTTTTTTATTAGAATATGTTAGGAGGTATTTCAGCCTGAATACTTTTGCTGTAAAGATAACAACATATTATGGCATAAGCAAAACATTGAGGATGGTCCATTGGGGTTGAACTGAAAATATCAGTAACACAGTGACAATATTATAATGAAATCAGCTGGGAATTATTACTTATTAATAACTTACAAATAATAAAGCTAATGCTGCTCTATCAAACCAAAAATGTCAAATTCATAACAGGGTTACCATCAACACTGCAACTATTCTTAACTATTAATTAATTTGAATTACTTTTGTACATATTATTTTACATTTTGGAACTGACATTCAGTGATTGAAGCTACAAGTCATACATTTGATGGTTGTGGTTCAGTTTCTGTTCAAGGTGTCCGGATTCATCACCATGTTCAGAATACAACTGAAGGTAACCCACCCTTCTATCAAATGAATATCAGGAGTTTGTGCCTAGGTTTGAATATGGCTAGGGCATGATTTGCCATTTAGTTCCAAGGTTTGATTTTGATCTCTAGCTTTGCAGGGTGAATATGTACAGAGAGAGCCTTATCTTTTCTCTTTTGAGTCTACACTTGAAATCATTTTCTGTAATTACTAGAAAAGTATCTGAATGGAAATCATGGCATGGTATGTGGCAAGTTGTTTCATAGGATGCTGCAATTTTCCCTCAGCTGTTGGCTTTTCTAATTGCATAGCTCATGTCACTGGATTAATGACAACAGTAACCTTGAGAGAGGTGGGATTGAGTACAGATGTACAGTGTGTACCAAAAGATCATTCTTTTTGAGATGCATACAGTTCCTGATGATCACTGTGAAGGATATTTCTACATGTCCCTCTATACACAATAACTGAAAGTTACTTGGATTTTGATGCTGAGAGTAATTTTGTGTAAGTCCACATGGTTTTTGACTTTGTTGTCAGCACCTGACTTCTGCGATACAGCATGAGCTTCTGATACATGTCTTGCACTTTCAAAGAATCTAAGACGCTGAGAGGAGGGCAGAGTGCAAGAGAGGATGCCCAGTCAAGTCATAGAGAAAATCTATTTTTTTGTATCATTACTGGATAATTTTGAAACTTGTCACATGTTGGATATCATTGTTAAAGGCTAAATAAAAGGAGTAACGAAGCTGTATATGATAGAAAGACCAGCCAATGAATTGCGTAGTGAGAAACAATCGCTGTCTACTGAAACGATCATATGTAGGTGTATCAAAAAGTTTCGAGACTGGTTCCATAGAACGCCAACCGATGGCAGTACGTGAATGCGTGCGCTGTGTTTGGAAGCAGGGAACGTCGCCACTCAGTATGCCGAGTGGCGTCGCTGTGTGAACATTGGTAGTTGCACAACACGAGTGTTTGTCACCGCGTGTGCCCTCACATTCGCGATTTCAGCATGGACGTGAAACTGGAGCAGACAGCAAACATCAAATTCTGCGTGAAACTCGGCAAAACGGGAGTGGATACTTTTGAAATGATACGACGTGCGTATGGAAATGAGGCCATGAGTCGTGCGATGTGTTGCGAGTGGCACGCGCGCTTCAAGAGAGACAGAACATCACTTGAAGACAACGAGAGGTCATGGCGAACTTCCACGAGCTCAACACATAAAAATTTGGAAACAATTCGGCGGCTTGTGCATGAGTATCGTCGGAGAACCATTAAGGACATTGCTGCGATCGTTAATGTGTCAGACGGAACAGTGCAGACAATTCTCACGTGTGATTTGAACAAGCACCGCGTTGCTGCAAAGTTCGTGCCCAGGCTTCTGACCCCCGAACAGGAAGAGCACCGTGTTGCAATTTGTCAAGAGCTTCGTCGGCGTGCCCTGGATGACTCAACCTTCATGTCGAGGGTCATCACTGGGGACGAGAGTTGGGTCTACGGGTATTATCCCGAGACTAAACAACAGTCTTCGCAATGGAAGAGCCCGGGATCCCCAAGACCGACGAAGGCGAGGCAGAGCCGCAACGCGACCAAGAGCATGCTTATCGTGTTTTTCGACATTCGAGGGATTGTGCACCATGAATTTGCCTCCGAAGGCCAGACCGTGAACGCCGGGTTCTACTGCAATGTTCTTCGCCGTCTGGGGGAGGACATTCGGCGAAAACGACCTGAACTGTAGCGCGTGGGCAATTGGCTGCTCCATGATGACAATGCACCCTCTCACCGAGCTCTCGTAACGCTTGCGTTTCTCGCCCACAACAGCATTATCACACTTACACATCCGCCCTCACCAGATTTGGCCCTATGCGACTTCTTCCTCTTCCCGAAGATGAAGCTGCAGCTAAAGGGTCGCCGCTTTGACAGAGTGGAGGAGATCCAGCGGGAATCGCAAAATGTTCTTGGTACGCTTCGAGAACAGGACTTCCAGCACGCGTTCCAACAGTGACAACGGCGCTGGGATCGATGGGTCGCTGCACAAGGGGACTATTTTGAAGGGGATGCTGCCCAAACTTAAATCAAGTAAATAATTCTAGCCTATAGGTCCAGTCTCGGAACTTTTTGATACACCCTCGTATGTAACATATAATTACACTATTGGGACAAAATGCAGTGCCCTAGTGTTAAGCCTGGAGTTAGGAGGTATGTCAACTAACTATTATGCTCTAAAGGTATGAAAATTCTTGATTTGTCTTTGGACATATTCACTGAATGAGAAACGACTGAAGGATAAATATGAACGCTTCTTAGAGTTTACAGGACTGTTACATAGGCATTCTTTTATTGTGTGAGGTTTTTCTACTCGTTCAGACTCGCCGTGGGGCCCACCCAGCCACCTATACAATGGGTACCAAACTTTCCAGGGGTTAAAGCGGTCACGGCATGTTGCTGGCCACCCACACCCACCTATCGCCGAGGTTAAAGAAAATGTAGAGCTATACTCCCACTCTGGGCTTAGTGGCCTGTTCTAGGGTGAAATTTGCCTTCATGTTTAATAAAAATAATGTTTTTGGAGTTTCCTTTACTTCAGTCTTTAAATGGTTTGTGGAAATTATACACACATACTAATGTTTATTCTAAATTTCAGTGTTGGTAGCGGCAGTTATGACTGTACCCAGAATCCATTTAATACCAGGCCACATTGTGTGTGCTTGTTGTTATCATGATATACAGTTCACTGAAGACTGAAGTACAGTCAGACAAAAAAACTGTGTTGAGCAGAGTCATACTTTTGTAGCTGCTGAGCTAGTTAAGAAATTCCCTGCTTTGTATGGAAATTGGAAAATTTATTACCACATTCACAAGAGCCTGCCACTGATCCCTTTCCTGGGCCAGATGAATAAACTCATTACTATTCTAGCCTGGGGTGGTGACAGTGAGGTACAAGGTGGTGCAGCCACTTACACCACTTTGGGATTTTGACATATTTTATATTCTATAATATATTAAACAGTAAAAATTAATCAAAAACAAAACTATGTTTCATGCAGGTCCTACAGTTTTTTTTCTCAGGATTAAGTAAGGTTTTTAATTAAATCACGTCTGTAAATGTCTTGTTCAGCAGTGTTTTAAAAAATCTGTGCACCACCTTGTGAAAAATCCTGCCAGTGCTGATGCATCCACGCTGTTTCTTTATGATCCATTGAATATTATCCTCCCTCCTACACCTAGGTTTACATGGGTTGGCCTTCTTCAATATCCTTTACATTACACTGACATACATTACTATGCACATTTTTCAGCACAGTTACATATTCGTGAACCACTTATTGTCAGAAACGTTTAGTGAATCATGCTTTATGGTGCATAAAAATTGTGAGGTTTTTGCTTGTAAATTAAGAATAAATCCTGCTGTTGATGTAGCTCTTTCACGTTTTTACACCATATGATTCTGTGTTTTTAGCATATGACCTGGCAACACAGTGTCCAAGTAGGAGAGCTTCAATGAGGAGGCACACCATAGTGGTTGGTAATGGTGAAAGTGGAAGTCAGTCATTACCACATTCACGACCACATTCTCGAGGCCCTACTCTTTCCTCAGCGAGCTCAGAAACAGACTCTGGAAACTTGGGTTGTACTTTGCCAGAAATGTCATGGTCACGCAGCTCCTTGCAAGATGATCTGCTACAGTCAGTAAGTATGTTGGCCTGGAAGTTCTGTTAGAAGTTTGCAGTCTGCTGAGGTCCTGTGTTTTTTTATCTTTCCAGCTAACCTTAAACTTTCGGTTGGGGGTTGCTAGATTTTAGCATTTATCAGATGCAGGTATGTCTGTGTGCAGACAAGCTTTTATCATTGGTGAAGCTGATAGGCTTTGGGAATATCATGTTCACATTTTGGTTCGGAGGCCATCTTGAGCCATATTTCATAATATTCTCATCAGTCTTCTATCACTGTGAGTAGCAGAATCCATCTCATGAATGCTTCCTCCACACACACTAAGCACAAGAGAATCAGAAAGGTTGATGTAAAAAAAAAAAAAGACTGCACCTTCTGGGTTATTCTCACATAATTAATTATGAATGGGTTGAAACAGAAAATATTATTAGGCAGATACATCCTGTTGTGTTGTCAGAACTATATTGTCAATAAAAAATTACAATCCAACTCAAAAATTGAGTTACTGTAAAAACATCCAATTTCTGCATAATTATGCTCTATGTTTCAGCCATTATGGTCATCATCAGGCAAAATCTTTACAAAAATGCACAAAGGAAGGAAAATGATGGTGGTGAGAGACGCTTCTCCCTTATAAGTGTCATCATACTGGTGTATGTAGTATTGTAAATAATGTAGCTGAATGTTGTGTTTGTTATAAAATAAATACATACCATTACTTGCTTTCATGTAATAATATTGTTATAAAATTTATAATCAGCTTCAGGAATATACCTAAAGATGGCTAAAAATGGTAGATGATTTAATAATTGGATGTTGACCTCCAGCTGTAACACAGCATGATCTATCGATTACTTTTCTTCTCAGAATCTTGCATTTATATTCGCTACTTCTAGAATACAGTGTAACAACTTTTGGCATCCTAAACACAGTAGTTACTATTGAAAGTCATTATACTCCTGTTTCTTATTAATTAATTTGAACATCCAATTATTAAGATGCTGCACCATTTTTAACAATTTTTCAGTATATTTCTGAAGTTGATTATGAATTTTATAACAATATTACTACATGAAAACAAGTACATATTTATTTTATAACAAATGCAACACTCAGCTGTGTTATCTACAATAGTATACACACTAGTGTGACAACACTGGTAAGGGAAAGGCCTCTCATGTCATAAATATTATACTTTTATAAAGATTTTGCCTAGTTATGGCTGTAATGGCTGACACATGTAGCATAATTGTGCAGAAACTGATTGTTTGTACAGTAAATCAATTATTGTGTGTGTGTAATTGTCTTGTTACCTGTACGGTAAAGTGTTCTTTACTTAGAGTATTGTTAGGGTAAGTAAGTAATGGACAAGGTGGAATACAGCATACAGCAATCATGAGAGTCATACTAAAATTTGTGTGTCATTGACTGTGGCCATAAATTTTTTAATCCTATTAACTCCCTCCTGTCGAGTGTCCTAATTATGATTGATGAAAACGTTCTGATACACTTGTCAATTCACAGAAAAACTGGCAGCAAGCGATGGAATGCCTGTCACTCACTCTGGAGGAAATTGTTCATATTCGTAGTGTGCTAACAAAGGCTGAATTGGAAAGTCTTCCTGTGGAGGGCCATGTTAAAGAAGATGTTGAGAAGCGAAAGGTGAGACATTTGAGTTTTTCTATCATGATTGGGTTCAAAATATTTTCAAAATGCTTTTCTTTTTGTGAGACCTGTCCACTATTAAACATGATCTTCTGTTAGTAGTCATATATCTTTGAAGTGTGAATATTTAAATTAGATATAAGTGTGAATGTTTGAATTAGATATCCAACAGAAGCATTGCTTTTATAAAATACAAAAAGGAAATGACAGAGATACTAACACACATGCAGACTGAACAAGCCTCAAATGGCTTATAAACTGGTCCTGATGGTGATGATGAAAAGATGTAAAATAATTGTATCATTTTAACATCAAGTCTGCACATTTTGTCTACAAGAATTTGTGTTCATGTTTTCAGGTGTGCTTTTTGTGTTTAAAGACACGATTTGGATTGTTTGGCCCTTGGGGACAGCTCTGCAAACTCTGCAAAAGGACTGTTTGTGCCAAGTGTTACTCAAAGGTATGGCTTTAAAATAGTCTAGGAATTTAAGCTTTGCAATAATGTTATTCCCAAGACGTAGGATGCAACTAGAATAAGACTGTGTAAAATCTGACGTACCAAAAACTTTAAACTCTTAAAGTAATATCCCATATTCAAAAGGATCTTGACTGAGACATGATTTTAACAGTCTTCTTGGAATGCTTGAGCCTGAAGATGAAGGCACCATGCCTCTCAAAAACAGAAGGCACCATGCCTCTCAAAAACATCAGTAACTCTTTTAATAGTCAACACACCTTAACATCCCATCATTCTTGATTGTTAATCAATATAGTAGTGAGATCCTCAGATCTCACATAATTTCAAAATTGGTGTAGTAGGTTTGTTACTAGCACCACAATATTTAAAGGTCATGAACATACCAATTTTTGCAATTGCCATGATCCTTTGCATTATGAAAACCTCGTTACATGACTAGGCTGTGGGCTGGATGATTCACGGTTCAAATTCTGTTAAGGGCCATTGATTTTTCTCTTATCCAAAACATCTAGACTGGCTCTGGGCCCACCCATTCTCCTCCTCATTTGTTTCCATGACTCTTTCCAAGGGCTAAAATGGCAGGCGTGTTTAATTGATCATTCACCTCCATCCAGTACTGAGATTAGGAATGAGTAAAGCCGTACCTCTCTTTCCCCTACATACCTTCATGGCATGCACAGGGGCCAACGTACTTACTTACTTACTTCATGGTGCAGAGTTCTTCCTGAGCAGCTAACTGGTTTGCAGCTATTCAAGAAATTCCCCACATTTCACGGAACCTGAAGGTTCATTACCGCACTCACAAGCATACGCCACCTGTCTCTATCCTGGGCCAGCCCAATCCAGTCCACATGCCCACATCCCACCTCCTGGAGATCCATCCTAATATTATCCACCCATCTACGCCTAGGTCTCCCCAGTGGTCTCTTTCCCTC
>Ga0209755_10004928_pt1 | contig 15456 bp, 7 predicted proteins | sample TergutCo191P1_FD_187301 | JGI IMG/M metagenome (GOLD analysis project Ga0209755, IMG submission 187301) | Cornitermes sp. P1 segment gut microbial communities from Petit-Saut dam, French Guiana - Co191P1 (SPAdes) (version 2) | ecosystem: Host-associated > Arthropoda: Insects > Digestive system >... | reverse complement strand
TCACCCAGAACGCGCCTTTTAACCATATCAAGTCCAACTATGCCGTTCCAAGCGACAGTTGTTTTAAGACCGACTCTCGCGAGGTGTTCGCAGATAACCTGCTGGTTCATCGGGTTATCTTCACATAACAGCACTTCGCCGTTGAACACCGGCTTGTTAATTTCATTTAGAAGGACTTTTTTAAGATACAGATCATTTTCCGGCACGTCTACAGTTTCCAATTTAATCGTAAAGTAAAACCTGCTCCCAAGACCGGGAGTGCTTTCAACATAAAGCCTGCTGCCCATCAGCTCCAGAATATTTCTGGTTATTGACAAACCAAGCCCAGTGCCGCCGTACTTCCGCGCCGTACCGCTTTCCGCCTGAATGAACGGGTCAAATATTTTTTCAATTTGTTCGCTGGACATGCCTACGCCGGTATCTTTTACTTCAAAAAGCATTGTTATGGTGTTTTCGTTTTTTTCTTTGATATCAGTCTGAAGATTGACAGTGCCGGTATTTGTAAATTTCACAGCGTTTGACAGAAGATTCACCAGTACCTGTCGAAGCCTTGTCGGATCGCCTATCAGCATTTTTCCGATGCTCGGTTCCGCGAAAAAATAAACCATAATGCCTTTCTCAACCGCTTTCGGTAAAATGAGAGTTCTGCAGCTTGTAAATAATTCGTGCATATTAAAAGCGATTTTTTCAAGTTCCATCTTGCCGGATTCAACTTTGGAAATATCAAGAATATCATTAATTATCTGGAGCAGCCCTTCAGTGTTTTCCAGAATCTTGCCAAGATATTCCCTTGTCTTCGCCGGAAGATCGTCGTCTAACGCAAGTTCGGAAAACCCCATAATGCTGTTCATAGGCGTTCTGATTTCGTGGCTCATGTTCGCCAGAAACGTGGATTTCGCTACAGATTCCATCTGAGCTTTGTTCGCGGATTCACGCAGCTTCTCAACAAGCGAGAATACATTCGCGGATAACTGCGTAATTTCATCACTCTTATTTTCCGCGCTTTTAACTTCCGCGTCGTAGTGACCCTGAGCGGCATTTGAAACCAGACAAGCGAGTTTATTAATCGGCTTTGTAATTCCTGAAATAATGTGAGCCAGCATAAAATAAGATATAATAAGCCCCGCGAGGCCGATAAACGCGTTATTGAATATTATCCTGTTTCTCTCTAATAGCAGTTCATCAACAGAGAGTCCTTCCGGCATCATTTCGAAAATGCCGCAATAAACAAACGACGCGTAAACCGTCATAATAACAACTAGGAAGAAAAGAACAAAAACAACCGGAAAAATAATTTTACTTTTAAAACTGCGTCCTATCATAATTTATTCCTTCTTTGTAACAGGCGTAAAAAATTTCAGCAGACAATGCCACAATTCCTGCGAGGTAAATGGTTTTCCGATATATTCGTCAATTCCGCATGCCTTGTAAGTTTCCAGGTTATCGGCCATTATGTTAGCTGTCATTGCCACTATCGGAACTCCGGTATTCAATTTCATGATTTCGGCTGACGCTTCAAGGCCGTCCATAACAGGCATGTACATATCCATAAAAATCAAATCAAACTGCTTCATGCCCTTCTGAGCGCGCTCATTGATTAAATCAAGGCCGATTTTCCCGTTTTCGGCTATAACAGAACTGATGCCGACTCTTGAAAGATGCTCGCGCAGGACAAGCTGATTCATCTCGCTGTCTTCGCATAACAGGATTTCGCCTTTAAACGTCGGCTTGTCAATTTCGTTAACCGTTCTTTTCTTTTCCGGCTTTGATGAACCGGCAGTGTCTATGGTCTCAAAAATAAGCTCAAACGAAAACCTGCTTCCAACGCCGGGGATGCTCTCAACAATGAGATTCCCTCCCATCATTTCCACAATGTTCCTTGTTATCGAAAGGCCAAGCCCGGTGCCGCCGTACTGGCGCGTGGTTCCGGTTTCCGCCTGTGTAAAGGGATCAAAGATTTTTTTAATCTGTTCTTCCGTCATGCCAATACCGGTATCTTTCACTTCAAAACGCATTTTGATTTCTTTCTCTTGTTTAGCGATAATCGATACATTCAATTTTATCATGCCGATTTTGGTGAATTTTACAGCGTTGGAAAGAAGATTTATAATCACCTGACGAATCCTTGTCGGATCACCTAACGGCACTTTCCCGACGCTCGGTTCCGAATAAAAATAAAGCGTTATTCTTTTTTCCTTGGCTTTTGGCGCGATAAACAAGCGGCAGCTTTTTATTAAATCCTGAAGATCAAATGGGATTTTTTCCAGTTCCATTTTGCCGGATTCAATCTTTGAAATATCAAGTATATCGTTAATTATCTGCAAAAGCCATTCGGCGTTCATCTTAATATTATTAACATAATCCCTTGTTTTATCGCTTATGTTATCATCAAGGGCAAGCTCAGAAAAACCCATAATGCTGTTCATCGGCGTTCTTATCTCATGGCTCATGTTCGCGAGAAAAACAGACTTCGCTTTATTCGCCGCTTGCGCGCTTTCAAATGATTTTTCAAGCTGCTGCTGCGAATTGGCAAGCGCGGCAGTCCGTTCCTGCACAAGTTTCTCAAGCCTTTTGCCCTGCTGCCGGTTACGCTGAAATACTATAAATAAAAGTATCAACACGCAGATTGACATAATGGTAACGCTGAAAAGCAGCGGAGTGCGCGCTTCCGCGACATAACGCCTGTAGTCATAGGTTTTATTCATCCAGAAATCCGCGATTTCCTTTGTGCTGATCAGGTTTATCGCCTTATCCACAATTGAGCAAATGACTTCATCGTCATAATAAAACCCGAATGTGGATTCAAATGGAATATCAAAAACAATATTAGCTTTATAACCTGCCTTCTCATGATAGTGCGTATACATGAGAAGCCTGCTTTGAGATGACATCATCAGATCGAGGTCTCCCCTTTCCAGCGCGGCAAACGCCGCGTCCATGTTCGGGTATGAGACAGTATTCCTGTGATTCGGAAACCACTCGCGGAACATCGTCGCCTGACCGGTGCCTTCTACCAGCCCGGTTTTTAAAAATAAAACTTCGTTAATTTTAATGTTACGGTGATCTACACTGGACATAAGTATCGGATAATCCGTAAAGACCTCGTTTACAGGCCATATAAAACGGTTTTCTCTTTCATCTGTGCGAATCAGCTCAGAGATCATGGACACATCTCCTTTCTCGAGCATTTCCAGCAGGACAGGCCATTCGGTATTTGGTTTATTAGTAATCTCAAATGTAAGACCGGTCAGCAATTCAACCTCTTTTAATACATCGATTGCGATGCCCTGCCACTCTTTACTGTATACATTATAAAAGCTGATAGGGTAATTATCATATTCAGCCGCGAACGGAACAACAGCGCGGTTCAAAACATAATCCTTCTCTTCATCATTAAGGCGCATAAAAAGCTTTTGCTTCATGTATTCCTGTTCGCCCATGTTGTATAACTCTGTCAAATAACGGTTGGCTCCGTTTTCCAGAGCTTTTTGCACTATAGAGATAACAGGCTCAAGCTCCTGTTTGCCCGCGGTAAGCGAGACAGGCGTGTGGATAACGGGAAAAACGTTATGCGCCGTAATATCCGGGTAAATATCAAAAGAAGCCTCAACGCCTTCACCGAAAAAAGCGTCTACTTCTCCGCTTTTAAGCAGATTATATGCCATATCAGCATTGTTTACAAGAAAAACCTCAAAATTTTCATTCTTTAAATTATTGGATACATCATTAATAGTTGTGGTGCCTTCAAGAAACGCGTAACGCAGAGGGCGCGCTGCCGCAATCACGCTTAAAGGAATACTGCCGGCGATTCTCATATATTTCACAGAACGTTCGGCAATAGCGTCTGTCATAAAATATGTTCTTCTCCGTTCGGCTGTCGCGGTTAGCTCGCCGGTAAAGTCAATATCGCCGGAAGTAAGCCCGCCGCAAAAACCGCTCCAAGTAAAAATTTGAGGTATAAAAGGAATTTCGAATAACTCAGTCAGCCACGCGCAGATTAAAGCGGAAAATCCTCCTACATCGCCTTCTGCGTTATAAAAAGTTTCGTCAGTTAAAATCATGCCGTAAGTAAACGCGTTTGTTTTTTTCTGAAGCGCCTCAACCGCTTCAATTTCCGCGTTTGTAACGCCGGGAATATCCCGGAACGAAGTAAAATGATACAATGGCATTTCTTCCGCGCCGCCGCCGCAGGATAAGCACATAAAAGAAATGATGACAAACGAAATTATGGGGAAAGCAAGGCGGTTAACTAACTGACATATGTTTTTTTTATTTTTTGGAGAATAGATACTCATGATAATAATCTCATGTTAAATTCTTAAACCTGTCAAAGCGGTTTTAGATATTTTAACAAACACCGCCATAATTCCTGCGATGTAAAAGGCTTGCTCAGGCAATCCGGCATTCCGCTTGCTTTATATACCTCCAGATCTTCAGCCATTATATTAGCTGTCATTGCCACCATGGGAATATTTACATTAAGGCTGAGGATTTCGGCGGACGCCTCAAACCCGTCCATTACCGGCATGTGCATATCCATAAAGATCATGTCAAACATCTTTTCACCGCTTTTCATGCGTTCCTTGACTTTTTCCACGCCTACTTTGCCGTTTTCGGCAAGGATTGTATTAATTCCAATTCTCGCCAGGTGTTCCTTAATAACAAATTGATTCATATTATTGTCTTCGCAGACAAGAATTTCACCGTCAAATGCCGGCTTCTCAATATCGTTAAGCAGCATTTTCTTTTCGTATTTTTCCTCATCGGTGACAGGGATTGTTTTAAAAACCATATCAAAGCTGAATTTACTGCCTACCCCAAGCGTACTTTCTACTAAAAGTTTCGCGCCCATCATCTCGACAATATTTTTAGTTATCGCAAGCCCAAGGCCGGTGCCTCCGTACTTGCGCATCGTTCCTGTTTCCGCCTGCGTAAACGGCTCAAATATTTTTTCGATCTGCTCGCTTGTCATCCCGATGCCGCTGTCTTTAATCTCAAAGTGAATAGTAACGGAATCTTCGCTGGTGTTGATAATTTCTGAAAGCAGTTTTACCATGCCGGCATGGGTAAATTTAATAGCGTTAGAAAGAAGGTTTACAAAAACCTGCCTCAGCCTTGTTGGATCACCTAACGGTCTCATGCCTACGCTCGGCTCAGCGTAAAAGTGAAGCATAATGCCCTTTTCAATGGCTTTCGGCATAACAAGAGCCCTGCAACTGTTAAAAAGCTCATGTATATCAAAGGGAATTATTTCCAGCTCCATCTTGCCGGATTCGATTTTTGAAATATCAAGAATATCATTAATAATCTGCAGCAGCCATTCAATATTAGTTTGAATCTTAACAAGGTAATCCTTGGTCTTCTCGGAAGTTTCTCCGTCCATCGCGAGTTCGGAAAATCCCATAATGCTGTTCATGGGCGTGCGGATTTCGTGGCTCATATTCGCGAGAAAAATAGACTTTGAGCTGTTAGCTGTTTTGGCGGCGTTAAGAGCTTCTGTCAGCTCCTGCTGAGATTTATGCAGTTCCACTGTGCGTTCCCGCACCACATTCTCCAGCCGTTTTCTCTCATTAAATATTCTGAAGAGAATGATTATCATAAAAATGATAATTAAGCCGATCACAGGCGCGCCGATAGCGAGAGGCATCTGCGCTTCCATGAGCCGGACGCGGTAGTCAAAAGTTCTCCGCATCCATTGCCCGGAAATAGAGTCTATATCAATAAGATCGAGCGCTTTATCAACAATTGAGCATAGTAAAACTTCATTTCTGTTAAATCCAAAAGTAGAGTAAAATGTGCGATCGAACACCACGTTTGCCTTGTACGCCGGAAGCCCGCGGAAATTTGTAAGAAGCAGGAACCGGTACTGGCTCGACATTACCATGTCAACTTCGCCGCGGTCCAGCGCAGCAAACGCTTCGCCGGAAGTTTCATACTCAACTGTTAACTCATGATCCGGAAACCATGAGTTGAATAACGCGGTATAGGCAGTGCCTTTCGGCAAACCAACTTTTATAGATAATATTTCGCTTGAAGAAACATTCGGAAAATCGGATTTTGATAAAAGCGCGTAATTATCTACTATGATCGCGTTACTAGGCCAGATAAAAGAGCGCGCTCTCTCCTCATTCGGGATTAACGCGGTAAGCATGGATACCGAGCCGTTTTCCAGCATTTTTACTAAATCAGGCCAGTCAATCTCTTTATTTTCGGGATTCGCGATTTGAAAAGCGAGACCTGTCAGCGATTCAATTTCCTTCATCACGTCAAAAGCGATTCCCTGCCATTGCTTTTCCTGAGAGTTGTAAAAACAAAGCGGGTAATTGTCAATTTCGGCGGCGAATAAAACAGCAGGGCGGGCCTGCAGATAAGTCCGTTCCTGGCTGGTTAGCTTCAAAAAAAGTTTATGCCTTAAATACTCGCGGTTCCCCTGATTATGCAGGCTTGTTAAATAACGCCTGCCGCCGTTTTGCAGCGCTTTCTGAAAAACTGTGATAACAGGTTCCAGTTCCGCTTTTCTCGCGGCCATAGAAACAGGGCTAAAAATCACGGGATTGAATTCGCTGGAAGTAATGCCCTCAAAAGTGTCAAATATGTACTCAGACGAATTTTCGCCGAAAAACGCGTCTCCCCGGCCGTTTTTCAGTTCGTTATAGGCGGAGTCAAAACTGTCAACATAAATTGCCTCAAAGCCCGTAAAGGCGTTGGATGAAATTAACTGGCTTGGTGTTATGGAGCCTTCCAGAAAAATAAAACGCAACTGCCGCGATTTTTCAATTTCATTAAGAGGCTGGCTGTTAATGATACGGAATTGTTTTAACGTGCGCTGAATAATTGGGCTTGTCATGAAAAATGCTTCCCGGCGCGCGTCTGTAGGAGACAGACAGCCGGTAAAATCAATTTTGCCGCTGTCCAATCCGGCCATTAATTCGCCCCAATTGAAAATTGACAGGTTAAATTGAATTCCAAAAAGCTCAGAGAGCCATTCGCAGAATAACGCGGAAAACCCGTTAATTGTATTATCGCTGGAATAAAACGCTTCGGAGGCAGGCACCATTCCGTAAACAAAGGGGACCCCCCTGCTCTGAAGCGCCTGAATACCGGCAATCTCCTGATCAGTTACGCCGGGAATATCTTTGAACGATTTGTACGGAAGAGCCGCGCTGTTTTGATCTATCGCAGAATCACTGCATGACAGAAGCAGAGCAAACACCGAAAATAAGAAGAAAGCACGAATTATAAAACGCATATAAGTATAAAGCCTTACTGTCAATATGAAGACGACCTTTTTTACAGAATAAAAAGCCCATTCTCTCTATTATTAATTTTAAGACACAATATGAAAAAAAGCCACAAAAATATATAAAAACATTAAAATACAAAAATTATCAGAATAATCGCGCATTTTTTGTATAAAATTAAGAATTAATTCAAAATTTAAGAATATCATTCAAATTGTTTCTGCCGGAAAATTACAAGGAGGTATCCCTTTATAAACAGCCGTTATCGCGCGTTTCTCTTTTCTATATCTTCCAGCGCTTCGTCAAATTCGCTGTGTAAAAGATGCTCGGAGATTGAATCCAGCAAGGTCTTTATGTTATGTGACCACGCCTTTTCTTTTAATTCATTCAACGCGGTTTTCGCGGTTTTTTTATCCATTGACGCGCAGGCCTCCCTGATGATATCAAGTTTACCTGATAAAAAGCCAAGGGCTTCTTCTGTGTCTTCAATATCTTCGTCTTTAGTGTTAACACTTATTCTGTTAATTATCGCTTTCAGATTTAAAATAAAATCGCTGGTTTCGGATAACATAACATTTAAGTCTTTATCCCTGCCCGCCTTTTCAAGTTTAAGCGCCGCGGAAGAGAGCTCTTTTTCGCCGATGTTGGCAAGAGCGCTTTTCATCGCATGAACATTGATAATGTACATATGAATGTAGTCTTCGCTGTTAAAATTATTCAATAGACACGACGTTAAAACGGAGGCGGCTTTTTTAGCGTCCCTCGCGAATATTTCCGCGAGCTGCGGGGCGATATTATGGCGCTCACTTCCGCCCGCGCCGGAAACTATTCCCATTTTTTCTTTTTCTTTTCTTGCCGCTTCCAGAATTTCCATCGGCTGTTTATCGCGAATTAATTTGTTGAGTATTCCGTTCAGCAGGCGCACATCTATCGGTTTGGAAATAAAATCATCAAACCCGTTGTTTAAAAACAAATCCGCCTGCCCCGCCAAAGCGTTAGCCGTCAAGGCGACTACAGGACGGGTATAACCCATGCCGCGCAGCGCCTTTGTAGCCTCCATTCCGTCCATTTTCGGCATCATGTGATCCATAAACACAATGTCATAGATGTTGCCTTCTTTAATCTTTTCTATCGCTTCAAATCCGTTAGTGGCGAGATCAATTTTCAGACCGTAGGGCGACATCAGCCCCTGCGCTACATACAGATTTGTTTCTACATCATCTACAATCATTATGCGGCCGTACGGCATATACTCATGCGGAATTCTTGTCTTTTTAAGCTGTATTGTATTATCCTTTTTGAACTGTCTTAAATTTTCCGCTGTCTGCTTTCCTAATACGCCGCGGATTCCCATGCCGTCTGTTTTTTGGGGCAGCCGCACAATAACAGAAGTCCCTTCTCCGAATGTGCTGCTAACATCAATCTGCCCGTACATCAGGTTAATTAAGTTTCGCGTAATGGTCATGCCAAGCCCGGCGCCTTCTGTTGTCCGGTTAGCTTCCAGATTAAAGCGGGTATACTCGTCAAAGAGCCTGTTTAGCTGATCCGGTGTCATTCCCTGTCCTGTGTCTTCCACCTTGAAAATCAGCGTAACGACAACAGCGCCGCCGCCGCGTCCTATAACATGGCTGTTAACGGAAAACTTTACTTCACCGCTGTCTGTATACTTAAAAGCATTGGAAAGCAGATTGTTAAGAATTTGCTTAATTCTGAGCTCATCGCCTACAAGCGTAGCCGGAATATTCTCATCAATTTCAATGGTAAAATTAACAGGTTTATCCTCATAACGGATATAATTAAGCTGGATTATATCATTGATCAGGCTTGCTACATCGTAATTAACCGGTATTAATTCAAGTTTCCCGGATTCAATTTTTGAAAGATCAAGAATGTCATTTATGATATTCAAAAGCAGTTTTCCTGAATTATTGATTTTTACGAATGCCTCGATGGTAGGAAGCGGATGAGCGGTGTTTTGCATTTGAATCTCAGTCATTCCCAATATTGCGTTTAACGGCGTACGCACTTCATGGCTCATGGTCGCGAGAAAATTGCTTTTTTGCTGAGTTCTCTTGTCAGATTTTATCTTTGCCTGTGATATATAATAAATCATGGCGCATAATCCCGGCGCGAATAATAATTCCAGGAGAATCATGACAATAATAATTAAATTCAGCCTGCTGAAATATTCATGCGCCGGTATTGAGAAACCGTAAAACCAGCCGTATTTCATCTGTGTAATACACACAACAGAAGCTAAAACAGCTTTTGTTCTCTGATTATAGACATTCTCGCCGGAACTTAAAGTAAATGAAAAACGCGAAATATCGCTGTTTAAATTATACAATTTCATTCCAACGAAATCCTGGTTTTGATGGGCGATAACATCCAGTTTATCATTTAGCAGAATTCCGTAACTGTTTGCTGTTATATCCAGACCGGCGTATTTCATGAACATCCCCGAATCAATATCAACAGATATAACAGCCAGAGGCTCGCCGTCTTCGCTGGTAATGACTTTGGAGAATGTAATAGAGTAATTCCCGAAAAAAATATCTACAGACGGGCGGGAGACTATCATCTCTCCGCGCGCGCTGACTGCCGCTTCATATAACGGTTCCTCCTGACGCGCGGAATCAAGCGACTGATTGCGGTCATTTGAAGTGAGATACACGCCGCCCCAGTTAAAAAAATATCCATGAACGGCTGTCAGCCAGGGCACTGTATCAGAAATATAAAGCGGCACATTGGTTCTGTCTTTCATGTACGAAAGAATCAAATCTTCGTCAGCGCCGTCCAAAAGCATGTTTTGAATATTAAATGAAAAATTATTCAGCAGTATTTCACAATCAGAAAAATCAGCCTCTAAACCGGCTTCCGCAATGGCTATTAAATATTGAATGTCATTATCAAAGTGCCTGCGTTCCATCCGGCTGACCAGCGAAACTCCAGTTACGCCCATTACCGCAAACACAACTATAATGATTAACATCTGTACATAAATTGAATTAAATGCCCGGCTTTTTTCAAATATTGACCGGACAACATCCTTCAAATTAGCCATAGCTCATTATAAACTATTTTTAAGTAAAATGAAATTAAATATGCAAGTTAATGATATCAAGCAGCGCCTGCGAAGAAAACGGCTTGGTAATAATGCCTGCCGCTCCAAGTTTTTGGCTCTTATCTTCGATGGAAGCATCTATAGTTCCTGTCAGGAAGATAACAGGAATGTTCCCCCATGAACTGGAACTTTTCAATTTTTCAAGCGCCTCAAAACCGTTCATCACAGGCATTTCGATGTCAAGCAGGATTAGATCGGGCGTAATCTTTCCAAGAAGCGAAAACATCTTATCGGCGGACGGCAGCGTTAAAACGCGGAAATCATCTTCCAGAGATTTTTCCGCCGTCATTAAGTTGGTATCGCTGTCATCTACAATAAAAATTGTTTTCAAGTTTTTCTTATATCCTCTACGAATCGTAATCTAATAAAAAAAACGCTTTTTGTCAAGACCGCGCGAAAACGTAAATAACCTTGCAGGCGGCGCTTTACGCCGCAGTTTCATATGAACGTTTTTTCTTGATTTTTCGTAATTTTAAGTAGAGAATTTTAATAGTCTCACGGAGAAAATATAATGGATGATACGATCAGCCTACTTATCGCATCCAGACATGAAGATGATCAACAGCAAATTCTTACTGCCTTGTCAGGACAGATAAATTATAACACCGCAGGAATAGCAAACGATGAAACAGGTGTCATCATCAAAACAGAAATATTAAAACCGGATATACTTATTTTAGACTGGCAGTTATCTGAAACAAGCGGGCATAAATTAATACGTATTATCCACAGCAGATCGCCGTCTACCTCGATAATAATAATTTACGATAACGCGCGCAAACAGGAGGAAGATTATTCTGACCTTCAGGTAATGACAGGAATCTCGGGATTCATACTAAAGGAATCTGATATTGATAAACTCGCTTATATAATAAAAATAATAATTATGGGCGGATGTTATATTAGCGCGTCCATAACATTAAAAGTGTTTAACATGGCGGCATTGATAAAAACAATAAGCAATCAGGACGGCCATACATCGCTGTCGCAGCTTGAACGCAGTATAATTGAGCTTCTAGCGCGCGGTTTTAACGGCGCGGAAATCGCGGAAGAGCTGAATTACAGCAATGGAACCATAAATAATTGCATGACAGCGATAAAGCGTAAAATGAACAGGAAAAACCATGTAGGAATTGTCACTTACTCGCTCGCTTCAGGGATAATTCGCCCGGAACATATATTACACATAAAAGAAAAAAATTAATAAAAAACAGTTTATGGCAATATATAAGTCAGAACGGGCTGTAGCTGTCAATGAGTCTTCCATGTTTCTTTATGTCATAGCGAGATCCTAGCGCATTGTCAGAGTTATAAATAACAATGAAAACCAGGGATCGTAAAATGGACTGTCAGATAACCTAACGCCGGAAAACACGCGTTTCCGGCGTTACTGAAGGGCATGAAAAACGTTTTACTGAGCTGATGAAATTGTAACGCCGTCGAAACAGCACCAGGGCAGAATGTTAATGCCGTTACAGCATCTCTCTTTAGAGATATCAATATTACCCAGAATATCAACAATATTAAAAGACACCATTGTTTCTTTTATCGCGCCGGCGATTTTTCCGTTTTCAATAAGGAAGCTGTTTTTCGCTACCCCTGATACATCGCCGCTTGGTCCAGGCATCGCGCCGGAAAAACGGTTGAGCAGCAGGCCGCGGCTGATTCCTTTTATCATTTCGTTTAACGCTGTGTCTCCGGGCAGCACTTCAAGGTTTCCGAATGCGGTATTCAACGCGCGCGGCTTGCCTGTCTTTCTGGAGCCGTACAGCGAAAGCGCGAACGATTTTAAAACGCCGTCCCGGATGATATCAGCGTCCAGACTTTCATAACCGTCAGGGGTAAAACGCTGCCCCGCGACAATGCCCGGATTAAGGGGAGCCGCGCGCAGCGTCAGTTTAGAGCCCGCTACTTTAGTGTTAAGCGCGTCTTTCCAGCGGCTGGTTCCGTCTATCAGTGACATTTCCGACAAGAAGCTGCTGAATAAAGTCTGCCAGATCATATCGTCACAAGCAGGCGTTACGATAATTTTGCCGGTAAACTTATTTTCTACCATGCGCGGATCAAGCGATTCCACTGACTCGCTAAGAAGCTGGCGGTGCATATCAAGGCCGATAATCGGCTTAGAAAGCGAAGACAGACGGGCGGCGTAGCCATTAAACGATGAAGATTTCTCCCCGTCCTTCGCGGAGAACATCGTCTGCATCTGGTAATATTCGGCGTTTGTATCGAACTCTACTCCGTTGGAATTCAAATAAACAGATTTCCCGCTATTAAATTCGGTTGTCATACCTTCTAAAACGATTTTAGGGAATTCATCTTTAAGCAGCTCAAGAAAATCTTTTGTCCTTGAAAAAAGCAAATCCATATCGCTGCCGCCGGCGCTCTGATCAAAAGACTTATTCTCAATTTTTTCCGCGATATCTTCAGCTTCATCAGGCACCGCCGAGGAGGCAAGCGACATACAATCCGATGCCGCCTGCTCAATCGAAGCCTTGTCAAGTTTGTTGACGCGCGTTATCCCCTTCCGGTTATTTTTTATCACTTTGATAACAAGCTCATTTTCAAAAAGCGTGCGCATCAGAGTAAATTTGTTAGCCTCAACATTAAACTCGTCTTTCTGCCCGGCGCTTGTCCAGCATGCCGCCTTATCAGCTCCGGCTTTCTTTACCGCGTCAAGCGCGAATCCGGCGCACTGTTTTATCTCATTATGTGTCATTATCGTCCTCCTATGTTTACATCGCAGCGGATCGCGGGACCGCCCATGCCTACGGTCATCGGCTGTTTCTTTCCGCAGAAACCGGCACATTCCCAGTTCATGTCATCAGAGACCATGTCTACTGTTTTAAGCATTTCAAAAGCGACGCCGGAAATTGTTGTATCGCGGATGGCTTTTCCTATTTTACCGTTTTTAATTTCATAGCCTAACTCTATAGAAAACATAAACTCGCCTGTCGTGTCAGCTTGTCCGTTTCCGGTTTTTACAAGGTAGTAACCGTCATCAATGCTGGCGATCATATCTTCCAGTTTGCTCCTGCCGGGAAGAACCGCTGTGTTGCGCATACGGATAAGAGGCTCATCGGAAAAGTTAAACGCCCTGGCGTTACCCTGCGGCTTTACTCCGAAGTGCTGCGCGCTCTCCTTTGAGTGCATAAAACTTTTTAAGATGCCTTTCTCTATAAGCACCGCGTCTTCGGCGGCGGTGCCTTCGTCATCAACATAAACAGGAAGCGGGCATGGTTTTCCGAGCGCGGTATGCGCGAAATCCACCATTGTTATTAATTCACTCGCCACCTGTTTTCCGAGGTTGTACGCGGCGACAGAGCCGCCTAAAACGATGTCAGCTTCTACAGTGTGGCCGACCGCTTCATGCGCGAGAATGCCCGCAAGATCAGGATGCATAACACATTTGCAAAGTCCGGCTTTTGAGTACACGCCTTCGCGCTTACGCATGAGATCTTCGTAGAGCCCGTCAAGATCGGAGACAAGCAAAGCGGGGTCAGTAAAATGAGCGTTAAAATGACCGAGTCCGCCGAAAATTTTAATAAGCTCAACAGGAATGCCGTCATCTGTCTCAGCGGTAAAAAACACATAGATCATGCTGCGCGGCTGATAAAAATGACTGTCAGCGCCGTCACTCACTACAAGAAGTTTTTCGATATTCAGGCAATTGGCGGCTACTGTGCGGCTTTTTAGTTTTTTGTATTTTTCCGCGATTAAACCGTCAAGCGTTTTAGTAAAATCAATTATAGCGCTTTGTGAAACATCATTTTCCGGTTTCATTTTTAAACCGAACTTGCCGCCGTCAACATGAGGCAGAGGCGGAAGATTTTTATTAACATGTTTATTCATAAAAGCGGCATTATTCGCCGCCGCAGCAAGAACATTTTTTATGTTATCGTCTGAATATTCCGCGCCGGACGCGAAACCATAAGTTCCGCCTTTGTACACACGCGCGGACACGCCTCCTTCGCTGCTTTGCGCGTTTGTTATCATGTTTCCCGCAAGGAACGACACATTTTTTACGGTATTTGTCTGCGCGCGCAGTTCCGTATAATCTTTAAACCCGCCCTTGTGAGCGGTGAGTAAATCATCAATCATAGGTTTTCCTCCTTAAAATATTGAAAGAGTAGTATACCACAAGAGCGGGCTTACGCGCAAATTTTACGGGTACTTAAAATTAAATTATTCTCACGGCTGCCGGCGCAGAAAAACGGCATCTATCTGATCTGCAGCACCCACCTTATGCCTGTGGCGAATTTAAAACCCTCAGAAAAATCAGAAGCAAGATCGAATTTTTTACTGTTAAAAATATTTGTCTGCCACGCGACTTCGGCGTAGGGCGCAAAATCACCTATTGGAGAGCTGATGACAAAAGGAGCGGCGGTAACGCCGATTACACCTAACACATTGACTCCCCCGGAATGTTTATCTGTTTTTCCGTCAGCCGGAATTTCCCTGTCGCCAAAGCTGAGAACAGGGCCAAGGAAAACCCTGAATTTTTCGTTAGGCCCCCATGATAATGTGACCGGCAGGCGGAAAACATTTAAAGCGCCGTCATACTCAGGCCTTACTTCAAACCCAAAAACCATCCGCGGTCCAAGAGCGGATGTATCAGCGTAAAGGCATAACTGCGAAGAAAAACCGCGAAAGAGTTCGCCGCCTTTTAAAAAACCATTCCATATCGGGGCTGCCGCCGCGCTTATAAGAAGCCTCCCGTTTGATCCGCCGGATTCCGCGCCCGCTGGAATCCCGTCATGGGCATCGGGAAGGTTCGCCACCGGAACAAACTGAGTTCCTTGTCCGCCGAAATCTCCTGAACTGTTGTATGAAACCGGCGTATTACCGCTTAAGGAAAAATTCGCGGGAGCTTCGGGAAACGCACGGCCGGCTCCGGCAAAGGCGTTATTCCAATACTGTTCATCAATGCTTGAATAGATAACGCCCGTTTGCGGTCCCGCGGAAGCTGAATGAATGAAACGGCGGCCGCCGAGGTATAAGCCGACGTGCGTAATACTGTCAGAAGCGCCTGTTCTAAAAAATAAAAAATCGCCGGGCTGCGCGTTATTAAGCTGGATTCTGTTAGTCCAT
>Ga0209755_10004927_pt1 | contig 15460 bp, 7 predicted proteins | sample TergutCo191P1_FD_187301 | JGI IMG/M metagenome (GOLD analysis project Ga0209755, IMG submission 187301) | Cornitermes sp. P1 segment gut microbial communities from Petit-Saut dam, French Guiana - Co191P1 (SPAdes) (version 2) | ecosystem: Host-associated > Arthropoda: Insects > Digestive system >... | reverse complement strand
GAACGCCATAACGCCGCAGCTAAAACACGCTCAACAATGATTGAATGATCGTCACTGAAGGCAACCTTAATCGAAGGCAGTTCCGTATCTTCAGATGTCCTTGTTTGAGCCGGGACAGGCAGCGAATAAAAAATATTCAGAATAACGAACATGAGAATCATGGTTGATTTAAACAAAATTTTCATTAATCAATTCCGCCCGTGACAGAAATCAGCGTTTTATTTGCCTTGTCTACGGCAGAACCAACCTTTATTAACTCTCCGCGTAATATATTAACGGAGATTTCATTAAGTATTTCATTGATTTCAAAAGGCCAGGTTCTTTGTTTTAAATCGGTCAGCGCTTTTTTTGCGTCTTTGATATTAACTTTTTCGCACGCTGTCATAATAATATTCAGGTTATCCCTCAGATATATTAAATCATCTCCGGAAACTCCGGACAAATTTAAAGATGAAAGCTCAGCGCCATCGTTTGTTTTTGCCGGCTTTATTCTTTCTGCCAATGAGCGAAGCGCGCTTATAAATTCCGGGATTTCGGATTTTATCACATTTATTTCACCGGTATTTCCCGCCTGTTCCAGTCTCAGCGCGGTGTTTGAAAGAGAATCCTCGCCTATATTGGCCAGCGCGCTTTTCATACCGTGAACGGTTGTAGTAAATAATTCCATATCTTCGCCGCTGTCTATTCCCGGAAATAAATCTCCCAGCACCGCAATGGCGTTATTCACATCGTTAACAATAGCAGCTGCCAAATCATCGCTGACAATCGTCTTTTGGGCAGAATCAGGAACGGGAGCGGCTTCTGTTTCCCTGTTTTTTTCAGACTGCGGCTTTTTTTTGTTCTTTATTAATTTTATTAATATTTGATTTAACTCACGAGAATCAATCGGCTTTGAAATATAGCCGTCAAAACCGTTTGCCAGGAGCATTTCCGCCTGACCTATTACAGCGTTGGCGGTTAAAGCGACGATAGGGTGGGTATATCCAAGGCCGCGTAAAATTTCTGTCGTTTTTAAACCGTCCATCTTTGGCATCATGTGATCCATGAAAATTATATCGTATACATTTTCGTTTTTGATTTTTTCGATGACCGCAAATCCGCTGTTTACAGTTTCAATCTGCAGGCCGTACGGCGCCAGCAGCCCTTTGGCGACTATTAAATTTGATTCGACGTCATCCACAACCAAAACTCTTCCGTATGGCATGGGCTCGTATTTGATCCGTGATTTTTTATGAAACATTTTGCTTTGAAAATTGAAGTTCTTTAATTTTTCGGAGATTTCCGGACCGCATATATCCGTACCGCAGCGAATTTGCGGAAGGCGGACTGTGAAAACTGATCCTTCATCCGGCTTGCTGTCAACATGAATTTCTCCGCCCATCATATCGATCAGGCGCTTTGTAATGGTCATACCCAGGCCCGTACCGGAAACGCTCCTGTTTGTTTCCATGTTGAAACGGGAGTATTCGTCAAAAATCCTGGAGAGCTGATTTTCTGTCATGCCTTGTCCTGTGTCTTTCACACGGAATATCAGCGTTACAATCTCATCAGAAGGAGCGTTTTCAGCGCTTATTGAAAGTTCCACCATGCCTGTTTCAGTATATTTGAAAGAATTGGAAAGCAGATTATGCAGAATCTGTTTTATTCTAAGTTCATCACCTATCAATTCATGCGGCGTATTTTTATCAAGTGTTACTATAAAATCTATGGGTTTGCTTTCATACCGTAAACGGCTGAGCAGGGCAGTATCGTTGATTAGGCTTGGAACATCATATCTTTCCGGAGTTATCTCCAGCTTACCGGCGTCAATCTTGGAAAAGTCAAGAATGTCGTTAATTATGTTTAACAATAAATTACCGGATTCATATATATTTCTATACCCCTCTTCCGCGTCCCTTGTAAGATTCTTGTTTTGCAGCTGGATTTCCGAAATACCCAAAATAGCGTTCATCGGTGTGCGTATTTCGTGGCTCATCTGGGCGAGAAAAATACCCTTTGAACGGTTGCTCAATTCGGCCGATTCTTTCGCGGCAATTAATTCAGTAATATCAACCGAATGCTGCATATGAACTGTCTGCCCGTCCGGCCATTTAATATATCTGTCAATCCTGCGGTAAATACAATTCGTCAAAGAACCGCGCTCGTTCCAAACAATCGCTTTATCGGGTTCCCTGTCAAGTATTAAGCAGGGACAGAAATCACACCGCTCATTAAGTCCCTTCTGAAGAATTTTATAACATATTTTTCCGACGGGATCCCCTTCAATGCCGTAATGCTGTTTCATGCTCTCATTCATAAAAAGAATTTCACATGTTTTTGGTTCGTTAACAAAAATCATAACGTCAAGGCCGTTCATTATATTCTTGACGTTTTCGAGCATGTTTTTTTCCTGGATTGCCGTACGCGCAGTTTCATCCGCTTTGCGGACTTCATCCATCATGCCGCCAAGACGGCGTTCAACTGTTTTCATGATAAACCTGGCAAGGAATATACAAAGTGAAAGTACAACAAGCGTTATCAGAATACCGATCATTATGAAAGAGAAAATTTTACTCGTATCTTCCGACGTATAATAACCGATTCCTATCATCCCTGCGACTTCGTTTCCTATGCCGTATATGGGAATGTATTTGACAAGAGCATCCTGTCCCGCTATATCCATCCTGCCGGTATATGAATCTCCGGATTGTACCGTTTTGCTGATATGTTCCTGCGCTTTCATCCCCAGGCGATAAGAGTCACCTGCATCACGGATAGTCGAGGCAATCAGCTCATCATTCCTGTAAATACTGGTTTCGCACATGGTAATCGCTTTCAGGTCATTAACAAGCTTTTGATTGTCCAGCCTGAATCCAACCGAAACAACGCCGATAATATTCATATCATTATCATATATTGGCGCGCCGGCATGTACGCCAAGGGGTATGGTTCGGGTATGCATAATATAAGCTTCTACTTTACCGTTAAAAGCCTGTCTTACATGAAGGAGATCCGCGAGGCTGTCGCCGTAAACAAATGGTTCATGGGTTCTTGCAAAAACAATGCCGTCCGCGTCAAGAATGCTGCAATAATCAACCTGCGCTATTGTCACGAAGAGGCTTGCCATGCTTATAATTTTGTTTCGATCGTTTTCAATAATCGCTTCTACCAGTCCGGGATAATTCACCATTCCCCATGCCGCGATGCGCGCGTTTGTCTTTAAATTTGCGATTTGATTTCCTGTTAGCTTTGTGGCGACATCGATTTTGTTGTACATGGTGCTGTTCAGTTCGCTGTTGAAAAGCAGTATGTAAATGACAAAAACAACGAGGCAGCAGCCAACTGTCAGCGCAATCAGGGGGAAGGAGAATTTTATTCTGATATGCTTGTCGATTTCATCATTATGTATTACTGTCACCCGTTAACCTCTGCGAACAAGCCGTTTACTTCAATAAACACATCAACAATGTTCGGGTCAAATTGTTTACCCCGGTTTTCCAGGATAATTTCCACCGCTCTTTTGTGGGAATACGCTTTCTTGTAGGACCGGTCAGACACAAGAGCGTCGTATACGTCGGCTATCGCCATGATACGCCCCTGCAAAGGAATATCGGTTCCTTTTAATCCGCGCGGATATCCAGTGCCGTCCCAGCGCTCATGGTGGTAGCCGGCAAACAGTTTGGCGTTATGCAAAAAGATCTCATCGCCTGATTTTTTGATAATTTCATCGATTATTCTTTCTCCTTCAACGGAGTGAGTCTTTATTATTTCAAATTCCTCCGCCGTCAACTTTTCGGGCTTGTTCAGAATTAAGTCTGTAACGGCTATTTTCCCTAAATCATGCAAGCGCGCTGACGAAATGACAACATCAAAATCCCACCCCTTCATTTCATCTGCGTAAATGCCGCGGGCAACCATCTCGTTCAACAATATTCGTATGTATCCTGTCGTGCGAGTTATATGTTCTCCCGTCAGCCTGTCACGATTCTCCACCATGCCGGCCAGGACGGAAACCATGCTGTTTTGCAATCGAATAAGTCTCTCTGTCCGGTTCTTTAACGCTTCTTTTTGTTCGGTTATTATAGCTGTTCTTTCGCTTATAATATCTTCAATATGCAGATGCGTTTTCAGGCGATTAAGGAGTACCGGCCTGGAAAACGGTTTGGAAATAAAATCTATGACTCCCATTTCAAAACCAAGGGCTTCGGTAGTGGGGTCGTTCTTGCTTGTCAGGAATATTATGGGAATTTTCGCATAGCGCTTGTCCTCCCTTAGACGTTTCAAAGCCTCAAACCCGTCAATATCAGGCATCATTATGTCCAGGAGTATTAAATCAGGTATGGTATTTTTAAGGAATTCAAACATTGTCGAAGCAGATGCCAGAGTGATCACATTATACCAATCAGATAATGTTTCATCTGCCGTCATAAGATTCACAGTATTGTCGTCTACTACAAAAATAGTCTTCATTGTGGAATTACCTCTTCTGAATAAATGGTGTAATCATGGTTTCACCACTGTAGAAGCTTGATGTTTTGGCTTCAAACTATATTCTAAATTATCGGCATTTCCCCCTTTTTTCACCCGAATATAGTATAGCTATTCTACATGATTACCGTTTATAACATTTTTTTTCAATTTGGCAAGCGTCTTTAATGCGTGCTCGAAGTCGAATTTTTCAATCTGCTGTATCAATTCCGCGCTTCCCGGTATCGTTTTAAGGCTTTCAATAAAGTCCAAACACTCGGTATCGACATCCTCCAGTAAAATTTCCAGTTTTTCCAGTGATTCACATGCGTTTTCGACATTCAACGGTTCTCCGGTTTCAGGCTTGTAAGGCTCAGAAACAAGCAGCGTTACCTCCGCGAGCGCGGTATTTAATTCTGTTTCGAGAGTTTCCATCTGCCGGGGTGTAACAAGATTTTTCCCGTTTTTAAGACTCTCCTCTATCTCTTTTGCTGCCTTCTGCAAGAGCATTTTATTTAACTGAGCCGCGTTACTTTTCAGCGTATGCGCCAATCTGTGCGCGAGCTTTATATCTCCGGCGTTCAGGGCATCCCTGATTTCAATATGCTTATTTTTGCTGTTTTTGAGAAAAATGCCCATTATTTTATAAAGTATTTCACTATCTGACTGCTGATTCTCCGATACGTCTTCTTCCTTCCGGATTACAGGTTTTAGATATTTTATAAGGCAGCGCCACAATTCCTGTGATGAAAATGGTTTACCGACACAGTCATTCATGCCGCTGGATTCGTAGATTTTCCTGTCATTGGGCATTATATTTGCCGTCATGGCCACAATTGGAATCTTCGCATCAAACTCGAAAATTTTCCCGGCCGCTTCAAGGCCGTCCATAACAGGCATGTGTATATCCATAAGAATCAGGTCAAACTGTTTTACGCCTTTGTTTGCGCGGTCTTTAACCATATCTACGCCCACTTTGCCGTTTTCCGCGACCTCAACTTTTAGACCAATCCGCGCAAGATGTTCGCATATGACCTGCTGATTCATGGCGTTGTCTTCGCATAATAAAATGTCGCCTTCGAATGTGGGCTTTTCCATATCGTTAAAAATAATCCGTTTGGCTGAATGGTCGTCTTCATCTGCGTCAACCGCGTCAAAGGTAATCTCAAAACTAAACTTGCTGCCTACACCGGGCGTACTTTCAGCTATTAACGTCCCGCCCATAAGTTCAACGATATTTTTCGTTATTGGAAGCCCAAGACCGGAACCTCCGTATTTTCGCGTTGTACCGGTCTCTGCCTGTACGAACGGATCAAAAATCTTCTCAATTTGTTCGGCCGTAATACCAATGCCGGAATCTCTGACCGCGAAATGCATGGTTACGCTGTCCTTTTCAACATTCTTCACAGAGCCCTGCATTTTTATCATTCCGCTGTTGGTAAACTTGACGGCATTGGAAAGAAGATTCAAAAGCACCTGTCGGAGCCTTATTGGATCGCCGTAAAGTTTTTTACCCAACGAGGGCTCGGCGTAAAAATGCATCAAAAGGCCTTTTTCAATGGCCTTGGGCATGATCACTGTCCGGCATGCCTCGAACAGCTCATGCAGACTGAAGGGAATGTTTTCCAGTTCCATCTTTCCGGATTCGATTTTTGAAATATCCAGAATATCATTGATTATTTGCAGAAGCCATTCTGAATTTTCAAGTATCTTATTCAGGCAGTCTCTGGTTCTGGGCAGGATATTATCGTCCAGCGCGAGTTCCGAGAATCCGACAATGCTGTTCATGGGCGTGCGGATTTCATGGCTCATGTTTGCCAAGAATTCGGACTTGGACTGGTTTGCCGCTTTCGCCTCTTCGGCGGCGGCTTTTAATTCCAGCGTTATATTGTTCCGCAGTAAAGCGTTTCCAATCAACAGACAGCCGGAATGAAGAATCGCGGCTTCATTTAACGAGAATATTCTTTCCTTGCGGCAGTCGTCAAATCCGACAAATCCCCAAAAATTATCCTGGACGAATATAGGCGCCGCAAAGGCAGACAAAATATTCATTCCTGACAGAAACTTGTGTGTGGAAGGCAGCATATCGCGTGTGATACCGTTGATACATTCTCCGTTTGACAAAGTTTCAAGCCAATCCGGTATATTGTCACGGTATGATACATTTTCACCAATGGCTTTTTGCGATGGGAGGGCGGTATACTCCAGCCACTCGTACAGCTTTGTTGCGCACAACTCTCCGTTACGGTCATTGTTTTTCCATATATAAGCCCTGTCCAGACCTACCGCTTTCACCATCATGCTCATACTTATGTACAGGTTATTCTCAAAGTCGGTAATCTCACTATCAAAAAGAACAGAAGCAGCCTGATTTACCGTTTGCAAAAGCATATCACGCTGCTCTATCTCTATCATCATTCGTTTCTGTTCGCGCAGATCGCGCAAATATGCCGCTACAAGTAAATCGTTGCCGAAATTAACACGGCTAAGCGTTACTTCCACAGGGATTGGTTCTCCGCCCGGCAGCTGATGCAGCCATTCAAAAACAATACAGTCCTTTTCAATGGCTTCCTCAAATAGCTGAAGTATTTTTTGTGCCGACTGTTTTCCGTCCGGCTGGTATTCAGGCGATAATTCTCCGAGTCTGCTGCTTAGTTCCTCTTTGCTTCTCATCCGGAAAAATTCCAGAGCTTTTTTATTGCAGTCAAACAGTTTTGCGTCTTTATCCAAAAGCATGCAGGAAACGGGAGTAGCATCCAGCATCAGCCTGGCATAGTTATGAACTTCCTGCAGTGCGGTAGTCTGGAGATTGCGGTTTACGGCGCTGGCAATGATAAGGCTTCCCGCATACAGAATGTCAAGTTCCGCCTGCGGCAGTATATTTTCGGTATTGCAGTTTTCAAAGGAGACGAACCCCCACCAATACCCGTTCAGGCGTACAGGGAAGGCAAAAATCGTTTTTACATCGAAGCGTTCAATAAACGTTCGTTCGCAATCCGGCAGATCACTGACCAGACTGTACAAAGGCTCATTCCGGGAAAACTTGTCCCTCCAAAGAGGCAGTTCATCGGATGAAAAAGCGCCGCCCGGAGGGAAGCTTTTTTTGTCCTGTCCATTTTCACCTATCCATTGGTGCAAAAGTACATGATAAAGTGCGCCGCTTCTCATCTCGTTCCGGAAAATATAAATGCGGTCCAGGTTCATGCATTCGGCAAGAAGCTTTAAACCGTGCGGTAATGCCTTCTCAAAGGATATTTCGTTGTCCTCAACGCTGAACAGCGCGACCGCCATGGCGTTGACCGCCTGAAGAATCTTTGCCTGCCGTTCCTGCTGCGTAAGCGAAGACTTAAATGTTTTGGCATTTTCGCTTATACGAACCCAGCCTATCACATAAAAAAGTAACGTGAGAATACTGATAATAATGCCAGCTATGAGAGCAGGATTCGGTACTGAATCTTTATCCGCCATTCCTGCATAGATCATCACGGCGCTCACTGCCGTCATTATGATCAGAACAGCAAAAATGAAAAGAATATTTGTATTTTTGAAACGTACAGCAGGCAAATGCTCTTTTTTATTGTCGCTCAAATCCATAACTTATTCCATCTGAATAATAGCACAGGTTTTACCTGTTGTAAAAGTGAGTTTTACAGATGTTGCTTCAAAACCTCAATTTTTCCGGTATGCTCCAATATCTCTATTTTTAGCATTTGAGCCATTTAAAAACCCGGTTAGTTTTGAAAATGGCTCTGCTGTAATAAAAATGTAATAGGGCTATATTAACAAAATTACTTCACTTGCTTATAATTATTGCAGAAGGAGGTTATTTCTTTTAACTAATGTTTCAAAAACATTCCGATCCGCCTGCGCCTTTCCATTTTGAGCGCTTACGTCTGAATAATCTTTTTATGCACGCGATAAATCATCAGCTGATTGTTATATGCGCCGGCGCGGGATACGGCAAAACCACCGCGGTTCACGACTTTGTCCGGAAATTCGAAGCGACTACAGTATGGGTACAGCTTTCGGAACGTGATAATGTCGGAGGACGCTTTTGGGAAAATTTTGTTCACACCATGATGCAAATTAATCCGTTATTTGCCAGGGCAGTCAGCCAGCTTGGCTTTCCTGATACGGCGGAAAAAATGAATCAGTATAACACTTATATCCGGGATCATTCGAACAGGGAGCGGAGTGTCATTGTCTTTGACGACTGCCATTTCATTGAAAACCCCGCAGTTATAAGATTTGTTGAATACGCTTTGCGCAATATGCCGCAGGAGACATCCCTGATTCTGATTTCACGTTCAACTCCAAACATCAATATTGCTGATCTGGTTTCAAAAAACCAGGTCTTCAATATCAGCGAGGATGAATTGGTATTTACTGAAAACGAAATTGCCCAATATTTCCGTTCACAGGGCATTTCACTTCAACCGGACAATCTTCGCGGGATCATGCAGGACACCGAAGGATGGGCATTCGCCATCAATCTGATTATTCGTTCGTTCAATAAAGCGCCGGCTTACGAAGGTTATTTACGCAGCGCGATGAAAACAAATATTTTCCGTTTTATGAATACTAATATTTGGGACACAATTTCCGAACCTTTACAGCGTTTTCTCGTACGCCTTTCTTTGATTGACCATCTTTCGTTGGATCTGATTTCGCTTTTGGCCGGTACAGACAGTAACCTGATTGAAGAGCTGGAAAAACAAAACGCGTATGTGCGGCGCGACAGTTACATCAACGCGTACCTGATACATCCCCTGTTTCTTGAATTTCTTGCTACCAAGCAGGAACTTCTTTCAGAAGAAGAAAGACGGGAAACTTACACAATCGCCGGTGAATGGTGCCATAAAAACGATTTCAAAATTGACGCGCTGTCATACTATGAGAAAATAGGGGACTATAAATCGATCGCCGGTTTATTCATCGGCTCGCAGTCTCAAATACCTTATGATGTCGCAGGTTACGCGGCGGCAATTTTTGCGCGTACGCCGCCGGAAGTGTTCGATAAAGTGCTCTTTCTTCCTTCAATACATATGCGCACAGTTATGTGTCAGGGTCTTTGGGAAGATGTAATTAAATTGGCGGAGTATTATGAGGCGCGATATATAAAACTGCCGGTGGATGATGATTTCAGGAGACTCACATTGAGCAGTATATACTACTGCTGGGGCATTTCCCGTTCATTGATGTGTTTATCCGATGATTTTTACACTTTTGATCAATACTATGAGAAACTTGACAAATGCTTTACGCAGCCGTTTGATCCGGGAATACTGATAAACAAAAACCCGGGCGGCGCATGGATTTGTTCCGTCGGTTCTTCGAGAAAGGGTGCGCCGGAAGAATTTCTTGCCGCTTTTAAACGCTCATCAGAATATCTGGCGCACTGTTACATCGATTTTGAAACCGGAAAAACTGAACTGGCCGAAGCGGAAATACTGTTTTACAAAAACGACATTGAAGCCGCCGAAGCGAATCTTGCCCGGGCACTCCTCATCGCGCGGGAAAAAAAACAAGCCGGGGTGCTACACAGGACATTGTTTTACATTTTGAGGATCGCCGTTTTACGGGGGAATTACGCCCGAGCGGAACAGACAATAAAAGAGATGAGGAATAATCTGACTGAGGAAGAATACTTCAACCGTTTCATCGACTTCGACATTTCTCTCTGCTGGTATTACTGTACCCTTGGCCTTCCGGAAAAAGCGCCGGACTGGTTAAAGGACGATTTTTCCCTGTATGCGCACGCCACCTTTATAGAAAATTTCGCGAACCAAATGAAGGCCCGTTACTTTTATATGACAAGAGATTATCCCATCCTGCTTTCGTATATCCACGATATGAAACAGCGCGAATCATTTCTGTTTGGCCGCCTGGAAATGCTGGCTTTTGAAGCCTGTATTCATTACAAAATGAAGAACAAGAAAAAAGCCTATACCACGCTTGAAGAAGCGTATCAAACAGCGTCGCCCAATAACCTGTTGATGCCGTTTATCGAGCTTGGCAAGGATATGCGTACCTTGACCTCCTCCGCGCTTAAGGAACCCGGCAGCGCCATTCCCAGAGCCTGGCTGGAAGATGTGAACCGTAAATCCGTGTCTTATGCCAAACGGTTGGCTCATGTCACCAGTGAATACAGACAAACCAACCGTTTGTACGGCGACATTATCCTGTCTCCGAGAGAGAAAGATGTCCTCACGGATCTTTCACACGGTCTTTCCCGCTCCAAAATCGCTGACAGCCGTAACCTGTCAGTTAATACGGTAAAAATGGTGATTAACAACATCTATTCCAAACTTGGCGCGGAAAACATGGCGGATGCCATCCGAATAGCGACTGAACGGAAGATTATTTAGCAGTTTAACCTCCTGACGGTTGGCTCTTGATTACGAGATGCCCTTTGCGATAAAATTATAAAACAATGCCTAACGTAGCCGATGTGAATCCCTTCTATGTCCGCGGTCTCCGTTTTTCATGTATGCGTTGTTCTGTTTGCTGCCGTTTTGAAAGCGGGTTCGTTTTTCTGTCTGAAGAAGACGTTTCGATGTTATGCAGCACTGTAAAATTGGAAAAACTGGACTTTTTGGAGAAATATTGCCGTTGGGTGCCTGGAGAGGCAGGAGAAGACGTGCTTTCTTTGAAGGAAAAAAACAATTTGGACTGCGTTTTCTGGAGTTCCGAACAGGACGGCTGTTCGGTGTACAAAACACGGCCTCTACAGTGCCGCGCCTTTCCTTTTTGGCCCTCTGTAATCAGGGATGAAAACAGCTGGAAATTAGCCGCCGGCGACTGTCCCGGTATGAATAGCGGAACACTTCATTCCTGCGATTCAATAAAAAACTGGCTGACTGTTCGGAAAAAAGAACCGATAATTTCGAGGTGCATTTAATCCAAGGGAGATCCTGATGCGTATCCGGTTTTGGGGGGTCCGCGGTTCTCTACCGTCGCCGCAGCTTCCTTCCCAGATAAAAAGTAAAATATCCGCTATTCTCGAAAGACTTACCCCCGGTGATTTGGAAAGCCCGGAAAACCGTGAGCGTTTTCTGGCGGATCTTCCACCCTGGCTTTTTGGGACAGTAGGAGGAAATACCCCTTGTGTATCGGTACAGCTCGAAAATAAAAATGAATTATTTGTCTTTGACGCGGGTTCCGGGATCAGGGAGCTGGGCATCGCCGTGGCAAAAGAAAAACCAAAAATCTCAAGATTACACATTTTTTTCTCCCATTTCCATTGGGATCATATTATGGGACTGCCTTTTTTTAACCAGGCTTATGACCCTTCCGTAAAAATTGATTTCTATTGTCCTTCGGAGGAAATGGAACCGGCTCTGAATGGTCAGATGAATCCGCCGTATTTTCCCGTTCACATGGATACCATGGCATCCAAAAAAAAGTTTCACACACTCTCAGAGCCGATCAAAATCCTCGGCGCCGATGTTTCCTATAAAAAGATGAGCCATCCGGGCGATTCCTATTCCTATAAGGTGGATACGGGAGAATGCAAATTTATTTATTCAACAGACGCTGAACTTTCGACTAACGATTTTTCCAAAACTGAGGAAAATGCTTCGTATTTTGAAAACGCGGATTTGATAATCATTGATTCCCAATATACCCTTGGCGAGGCTATCGAAAAGCACAATTGGGGACACAACGCCTTCAGTCTGGCGGTGGATTTCGCCGCCAACTGGAACATCAAACATATGGTACTGTTTCATTACGACCCCACCTATGACGACCACAAGCTTTACAAAATTTTGCAGTCTGCGAAATGGTACACCGAACGAATGAACATAAATGGAATTAAGCTTACTCTGGCTACGGAAGGGATGGAGATTGTTCTTTAAATGCCAAAGGGTATTCGTTTCTTTTTGAAATTTATAAGTGTGATCTGCGCTTTTGTATTGATCATGTTCGCATTGATCGTTGGAGGAGTTGTTTACTTTAACTCGGCGCCTCCGTCCAGACCGCAGGCAAATGATTGGCTCGAGGCGGAATGGCGCCCGGACAACGCAGGATTACGTCTGGAAGGCGATGTTATGTTTTTGGAGGTCAGACAGGGAGAAACAGCGAATTCCGTAGGGAACCGGCTTGAAAGCGCGGGAGTTATCAGAAGCAGGTACTTTTGGTATCTCTATTCCCGCTTAAGCAAGGATTACCTCAAAACAGGATCTTACAGGATTGAGCTTCCCGCAAGCCAGACAGAGATTCATTCGATACTGACAACCGGGAAACAGCTCCTTGTGAAAGTTACCATTCCGGAAGGAGTCACTCTGAAAAAAACAGCCAGGATTCTTGAAAGCTCAGGTGTCTGCGGAGCGGAAGCTTTTCTTACGGCAGCTTCCTCCCGTGAAATACTGGATTCATACAACATTCCCGGCCCTTCAATGGAAGGTTACCTGTATCCTGACACCTACTTTTTTCAGTTGTCATATCCGGCTTCAAAGGTGGTTCAGACCATGGCTGATACATTTTTCAGCCGTGTCAGAAATATTGCCGGTGAAATCGCGAATTATCCGGGAAGCGGCGAATTCAATCAGCGGGTCATAATCGCCTCAATTGTTGAACGGGAATACCGCGTTCCTGAAGAAGCCGCCGTAATGGCGGGGGTGTTTTATAACAGGCTTGGCATAGGTATGGCTCTGCAATCCTGCGCTACAGTAGAATACGTGATAACCGAGATCCAGGACCGGCCGCATCCTGGAGTTCTCTATAACCGGGACCTGGAAATACGGAATCCCTACAACACTTATTTGCGGCCGGGCCTTCCTCCGGGACCGATTTCGGCTCCGGGAGAAATAGCCCTCAGGGCGGCATTCAATCCGTCACCAACAGAATACTTGTATTTCCGGCTCGTGGATTCCGGCGAGGGAAGGCACTATTTTTCCCGTACACTGGACGACCATATCAGAGCCGGCGCTCTTTATGTAAAGGGGAACTGACAGGTGCCTTTTATCTCCCAATCCTCAATTCAGAGCCTTCAGGATCGCATGGACGCAATATCGGTTGTTTCCGATTATGTGCGTCTTGAAAAAAGAGGAGGGCGTTTTTGGGCCTGCTGCCCCTTTCACGGAGAAAAAACCGCATCTTTCACGGTGAATCCGGATCTTAAAACCTATTACTGTTTCGGCTGCCACAAGGGCGGAACAGTGATCAATTTTGTTATGGAAATGGACAAGATGGGTTTCCCGGAGACAATTGAACTTCTCGCGAAAAGGTTCGGCGTGGAATTGGTTTATGAAAATTCCGGCGGGGCAGGGGTTTCCCCGGAAGATGACGCGAAAAAAAAGCGAAAAGAGGAACTTTTCGAACTTTATCAGCGAATATCGGGAACTTTTCATCATTTTTTGCTTAAAAAGCCTGAAGCTTTGGCAGCAAAAGACTATACTATATCCAGGGGCATTAATATCGAAATGATTGAACGTTTCGGCCTGGGTTACGCTCCCGCAGACCGATACTGGCTTCACAGATTCCTGTGCAAAAAGGGCTATTCCGGAGATTTCCTTTCCTATTCTGGATTGTTTTCTTCGAGGAATCCCAGGGCCTCACTTTTTTCAGGAAGACTCATGTTTCCCATAAGAGACAGACAGGGAAGAACTGTTGCGTTCGGGGGGCGGTTTTTACCAAGCGCCAGTAACAGCGGAAACGAAGCGCCCAAATACATCAATTCGCCGGAATTGGGAATCTATAAAAAGGGAGAAACGCTCTATGCCGCGGATCTTGCCCTGCCTGCGATACGGAAAACGAAAACAGCATACATAGCTGAAGGGTATATGGACGTAATAGCGCTGCATCAGGCTGGAATTACCAACGCGGTTGCACCGCTTGGCACTGCTTTTACCGAAGAGCAGGCGAAACTTCTTAAACGCTGGGCGGAAAAAGTCATACTCTTTTTTGACTCCGACGACGCCGGTCAGACAGCAACGATAAAAGGTATCTATAACTGCAGGAAACAAGGCTTTAACTGCGCCGTAGTCACACAGGGAGACAAGAATTCGCAGGCGAAAGATCCGGCGGACATTCTGCATCAGTCCGGTCCCGCCTCACTTTTGAAAAGGTCAAATAATCACATAAGTGACTTTGATTTCATGCTCAGGAAAGCCGCCTCTGTTTACGGCATTGACGGAACCAGCGAAACAGGACCCGGTGAAAAGGCCAGGGCCGCGGCTTTTCTTTTCCCGTATCTGGATCTGCTTGATTCCGAAATTGCCAGAGCTTCCTGTGTGGAAAATATCGCGGACGCTTTTGGACTGCTTCCGGCCCTGGTCTTTGAAGACTATCGCCGTCATACTCCGGAAGAACCGGGAACAGCGCCTGCGCCGAAGAAGTCAACCGAAACCGCAGCTGACAGAAAACCCAATCATCCGGTGCGAGTGAACGACGAGCTTTTACTGCTCACAGTAGTCGCGGTAAACTATGCGACTCAGGGAGCGGAAAAGCTTTTCCCGAAGTTCAGGGCGGTTTTGGAAATAAACGATATTGAAGACGCGAATGCAAGAGAGATATTCGTCGCGCTTGAGGAATGTATCAGATACGAAGAAAGCGGCATACAGGAACTGCTGGAGCGAATCAGCTCAAAGGAGCTAAGAAAATTTATTATGGAGCGCAGTGCTGCGGGAGAATTTTCTTCCAACGCGGAGCAGCTCATGAACGACGGCATAAAAACAATAATCGGAAAAAGATTAAAAAGGCAGCAGGAAGAAATCATACTGAAATTAAGGGCAGCAAAAAAAAACTCCCGTTCCGGCAATTTTCAAACGGACGCGGAGGAAAGAACTTCGCAGGTGAAGGAATTGCTCACCGAAAAAATGCGAATTGATGAAGAATTATACCAATTGAAGCAAGGAACACAGGCATGGCGGAACTAAAACAGAAGAAGAAATCCTCACCAGCGCCCGCTGCAAAACCTGCCGAGGGGAATGCAGAAGGACAGGGTGATGAACTCGACCCGGCAATCGTAAAACTCATTGAATACGCTAAAGCGAAAAAGGAAATATTTTTT
>Ga0209755_10004925_pt1 | contig 15462 bp, 12 predicted proteins | sample TergutCo191P1_FD_187301 | JGI IMG/M metagenome (GOLD analysis project Ga0209755, IMG submission 187301) | Cornitermes sp. P1 segment gut microbial communities from Petit-Saut dam, French Guiana - Co191P1 (SPAdes) (version 2) | ecosystem: Host-associated > Arthropoda: Insects > Digestive system... | reverse complement strand
AAACTTATCTAATAGTTAAAAAAAAGATAAGTTTAGGATTGTTGGATTACAGGCTCAATCCATTATTAAGATCATTCGTTGAGGTTATTATTTTATGTAATTTTTTTTTGTACCAGTACGGTATTTTGGTTACTGTACAATTTTTATTTTGTTGATTGGTAAATTAAGTGATTTTATTTCTTTATATTACCTCTAATAGTGTATTGGATTATTATTTAATATAATCTGAATGTTTTGCACCATTGTTAAATTTTTGATTTACTAATAAGTGGATATTTGATCCACTCAGGTTTTACTTGCTTGGTGCATATGCAAGGGTTTACTGTCTGGGCTATAAACGTTATAAAAGGGGAGAGACGTCGACGTCTTCTCCTACTTATATTTTTATTTAATATGTATTGTTATTAGAATATTTATTGTATGAACCAATTTTCTTATTGTTGTGTCCCATATATGTAAGTTTTATTCTTGCTTTATTTGTTCAGTATGTGCTTGTTTTATATGTAAGTTTGTGCGTGAGTTTGTGTTGAGGATTTTAATAGTCTTTGCTTTATATTATTAATTAATTCTCATTAGTTATTATTGGTTGATCAAGTATTCTTGTAATTAGCAATGCATATAGTTTCGGTTAAATTTTGTGCCAGCAGCCGCGGTTATACCTTGGAAGCGTTTGAATGTGTTCGGCATAAGGTAGTTGTATTATTATTAATTTTATTGATTTAATTTTTATTATTGTTAGGTGGAATTTTTATTGTTGTTAATTTCTTTTATTTATTTGGAGACTATGAAATTCTTTTATTAAACTAGGATTAGATACCCTATTATTTTAGAATGTTAATTATTTTACGTGCTTGAGTAGTATTAGTTATGTTCTTGAAACTTAAAGAATTTGGCGGTATCTCATTCCGTCCAGAGGAATCTGTCTCGTTATCGATAGTCCACGTTGGACCTTACTTAGTTGATTTGGTTTGTATACCGCCGTTTATTGATTATCTTTTTAGAGTTTATTAATTTTCTGGTTTCTTTATTTTGATTTATTTCAGGTCAAGGTGCAGCTTGTTTCTAAGTGAATGATGGATTACATTATTATTTGTTTATGGATTATTTGGTTTAAATATTGATATGAAATTGGATTTGGTTGTAATTATTTGTAGACTGTTATTATGATAAAAGGTTCTGAGATATGCACACATCGCCCGTCGCTCTCGTTTATTGTTAATGAGATAAGTCGTAACAAAGTGGTTGTACCGGAAGGTGTAGCTGGATTGATTTATCAGATCATTTCTGTTAGTTGAGTTTTCATTTACGCTGAATTATTATGTCGTGCAATTCGACATGATCTGATATTTGTTGATTGGCTTGTTTTATGTAATTTGTATTTGTTTATATTTTAATTGAAGAATCATTAGGGTTATTGTATTTTTGTGATTTAATTTTTTAAACGATAGTTTATTTGTACTGTGAAGGGTAGATTATTATTTTAATGTTTATTTAAAAGTTGATTTTATTTGTTGTACCTTGTGTATCAGGGTTTATTGAATTTTATTATTTATTTTTATTTCCCGATTTTGAAGGAGTTAATAATTTATGTTAGTTACTGTTTTAGTATTATTAAAAATAATTTATTAGTAATGAAATGTTATTCGTCTTTGGTGGTCTCTGGTTTTTCAAGAAATGAATTTAATTCATACATCTTATTTAATTTCTGTTGTTTTTTATTTATTTTAATTTGATGTTAAGATTAAGGGGGATTAGCTCCTTATTTTATTTTTATAATTTTCTTATATATTTAGTTTTGTGGATTTTATAGTGATTTTCAATTTGATTATGTTAAAATTTTATTTGTTCTTTTGTTTATTTTATTTTATTTAATTTTTTATTGAAATATTTGTTTTAATTTGTGGTTGCATGGTGATTATTGTGAAATTAGTAAATTTATTTTTTATGTTGTATTATTGGATGTTAATTTCTTTTAAGGAATTAGGCAAATTTTTTATGTTCGCCTGTTTAACAAAAACATCTTTTCTTGTTAGTTTTTGAAGTATGGCCTGCCCACTGACTTTGAGTTGAAGGGCCGCGGTATTTTGACCGTGCAAAGGTAGCATAATCATTAGTTCTTTAATTGTGATCTGGTATGAATGGCTTGACGAGATATAAGCTGTCTTAAGAGTATTGTTTATTGAATTTAGTTTTTGAGTTAAAATTCTTAGATGTTTTTATGGGACGAGAAGACCCTATAGAGTTTGACATTTGTTTTGTTTAGGTTTAGTAGTTTGTTTTATTTATATAAGCTGAATTAATGTTTTGTTGGGGTGATGGGAGGAATTTATTTAACTCCTCTTTGCTTTTATATATTTATTTATATTTTGTTTGATCCATTTATTTTGATTATAAGATTAAATTACCTTAGGGATAACAGCGTTATCTTCCCTGAGAGTTCTTATTGGCGGGGAGGTTTGCGACCTCGATGTTGGATTAAGGTGAATTTTTGGTGCAGGAGCTGAAGTTGATTGGGTCTGTTCGACCTTTAAAATCTTACATGATCTGAGTTCAAACCGGCGTGAGCCAGGTTGGTTTCTATCTATAAATAGTTTTTATACCTCAGTACGAGAGGACCGGGTATTTGGAATAATTTTGTTTAATATGATTGTCATTAATATTGTTACTATTTTGGCAGATAAGTGCACTGGATTTAGAATCTATTAATGTAAATTTTTATTTTACAAGTAGTACGTGTTTGATCTTTTTTTTGTTATTGTTGTTTTTTTGTTGTTGATGATTTTTGTTATAGTTGGTGTAGCATTTCTTACTTTGCTAGAGCGGAGGGTTTTAGGATATATTCATATTCGCAGGGGTCCTAATAAGGTTGGGTTTGTTGGGCTTTTCCAACCTTTTAGTGATGCTATTAAGTTGTTTACTAGGGAACAGTATTTTCCTTTGGTTTCTAATTATTTAGTTTATTATTTTTCTCCTATTTTTGGTTTTTTTCTTTCTTTGTTGGTTTGATTATTAATTCCTTATTTGAGTGGTTTAGTTTCTTTTGAGCTAGGTTTATTGTTTTTTTTGGCTTGTACTAGATTGGGTGTTTATACTGTTATAATTGCTGGTTGGTCTTCTAATTCTGGTTATTCTTTATTGGGTGGTCTTCGTGCTTTGGCTCAGACCATTTCTTATGAGGTTAGATTGGCTTTTATTTTGTTATCTTTTGTTGTTTTGATTTGTAGATATAATTTAATTCATTTTTATTCTTTCCAGGTTTATTTGTGGTTAATTTTTTTCTCTTTCCCTTTATCTTTTGTTTGATTTATTTCTTGTTTGGCAGAAACAAATCGTACTCCTTTTGATTTTGCTGAAGGTGAGTCTGAGCTTGTTTCTGGATTTAATGTTGAATATGGTGGTGGTGGATTTGCGTTAATTTTTTTGGCGGAGTATGCAAGAATTCTTTTTATGAGTTTATTATTTTGTATTATTTTTTTGGGCAGTGATCTTTATTCTTTCCTTTTTTATTTTAAGCTTACTTTTATTTCTTTTCTGTTTGTGTGAGTTCGGGGTACAATACCTCGATTTCGTTATGATAAGTTAATGTATTTGGCTTGGAAGAGATTTTTACCTCTTTCATTAAATTATCTTTTGTTTTTTGTTGGAGTTAAGTGTTTTGTTTTTTCTTTGTTATAGTGTATTAATTTAGGTATATAAGTTAATAGAAGATTTAAACTTCTTTCATAATGTTTTCAAGACATTAGGCTTATTCTGTAGCTTTTTAACTTTTAGTCTATTATTTTATCTCATAGTTTTGTCGTTATTGGGTTTATTGCGTAGTATATGAAATATAATACTGTCAGGATTTGTCCTGTTAAGATGTATGGGTCTTCTACTGGCCGTGCTCCAATTCAGGTTAATAAGATTACTGTGTTTGTTATTGTTCAGAATATTACTTGATTAATTGGATAGAATTGTGTTCCTCGGAATTTGGATTTTTGTGTGGGTATAATAAAAAGGATTGCGATTGATATAGCTAGGGCAATTACTCCTCCTAGTTTATTTGGAATTGATCGTAGAATTGCGTATGCGAATAGGAAATATCATTCTGGTTGAATATGTACTGGTGTTACTAATGGGTTGGCTGGTGTGAAGTTGTCAGGATCTCTTAGGATGTATGGTTCTTTTAGTGTTAAGATTGTTAAGGCTATAATTGCAATTGTGAATCCTACAATGTCTTTCACGGTAAAGTAAGGGTGAAATGGGATTTTATCTGTATTTTTGTTTAGTCCTAAGGGGTTATTTGATCCTGTTTGATGTAGAAATAATAAATGAATTAGTACTATTGCCATAATTACGAAAGGTATTAGGAAGTGTAATGCGAAAAATCGGGTGAGTGTTGCGTTATCTACTGCAAACCCACCTCATACTCATTGTACTACCTCTGTTCCTACATATGGAATTGCGGATAACAGGTTAGTAATTACAGTTGCTCCTCAAAATGATATTTGCCCTCATGGTAGTACATATCCTATAAATGCTGTTGCTATAGTAATGAATAGAATTGCTACACCAATGGATCACGTATGTATGAAGTTGTATGATCCGTAATATAAATTTCGACCGGTGTGTAAGTAAATGCATACGAAGAATAGTGATGCCCCGTTTGCGTGTAGTGTTCGTAGGAGTCATCCGTAATTTACATCTCGGCAAATATGTCTTACTCTGTCGAATGCTATGGCTACATTTGGGCAGTAATGTATTGCTAAGAATAGTCCTGTTACAATTTGGGCTACTAGGCAGATTCCTAGTAGTGATCCAAAGTTTCATCATCCTCTAATTGTTGACGGAGTTGGTAAGTCTACTAGGGCGTTGTTTGCAATTTTAAATAGGGGGTGTCTACTTCGTGTGGGTTTGTTCATTATCTTGTGTGTCGTAGAGGCCCCCTGGATACATTAATAATATTTACGACTACAATTAGTGTTAATAGTATATATAGTACTAGCATTGTTGTTATAGTTCCCATTATTTGATTATATATAACGGTTGTTGTGGTTGTGGTTTCGTTTTCTATTATGGTTTCGTATATTTTTATTTCTTTATTATTAATTACTGTTGGCATTACATATAGTAGACCAGGCAGTAATATTAGTGTGGTTAATATTATTTTATTTGATGGTGAGAATATCTCATTTGATGCTAGACTTGTTATATATATAAATAGTACTAACATACCTCCAATTATAATTATATATAAGATGTAAGAAAATCAAAATCTTCTGTATATTGTTCCTCTGATTAGACATACCATTGTAGTTTGTAATAGGAGTATGAGTCCTATTGCTAAGGGGTGTTTTATTTGTGTGAATATTAGGCCTGTTATTGTTCTTAGTGATATAAGTAATTTTGTTATGTCAGGGGGTATTTTATTTAAAATATTAATTTTGGGGATTAATGAAATGACTTTTTGTCTTTCCTCTGAAGTTTTAAAAGGTTTATTCCTTATTTTTGATTTACAAGACCAATATTTTTGTTAAATTATTAAAACTTGTTTAATGCCAATGTGATTATATTTTTTTGTTGTTTATTTTTGTGGTATTTGGGCCTTTTCGTCTAGTCGTAAGCATTTATTAATTACTTTATTAAGATTGGAATTTTTAGTGTTGGTTCTTTATTTCTCTATTTATTTTTATTTGTGTAGATTTAATTATAGTTTATTTTTTGTTGTTTATTTTTTGGTCTTTTCTGTTTGTGAGGGTTCATTGGGTTTATCTATTTTAGTTTCTATAATTCGTAGTCATGGTAACGACTATTTTCAATCTTATAGTGTTCTTCAATGTTAAGGTTTCTTTGTTTTCTTATTTTTTTAACCCCATTATGTCTTTATTCTTGATCTTGATGATTAGTTTGTTCATTAATATTTTTTATTTCTTTTATTTATTTCTTTTTTTTTCCTTATTTTTTTTGTTGGGGCGGCTTAGGGTATATTTTTGGTTGTGATCTTATTTCTTACGGTCTTGTGTTACTTAGATTGTGGATTTGTGTTCTTATGATTTTGGCTAGAGAGTCTATTTTTCGTACTGGTTATTTTTCTGGGTTTTTTGTTTTTGTTATTGTAGCTCTTACAATTATATTGTATTGCACCTTTAGAAGAATTAGTCTACTCTCATTTTATATTTTTTTTGAGAGTAGACTAATTCCTACTTTATTCTTGATCTTGGGCTGGGGGTATCAGCCTGAGCGTGTTCAGGCAGGTATCTATTTATTATTTTATACTTTGTTGGCTTCTTTACCTTTATTGGTCGGTATTTTATTTATTTATAATTCTTTGGGTTCTTTGTGTTTATTTTTGTTGAGTGGGAACAGTTATATGGTCGGTGGTTTATTTTATGTTTGTATAGTTTTTGCTTTTTTGGTAAGGATACCAATGTTTATGGTTCATTTATGGCTCCCTAGGGCTCATGTTGAAGCTCCTGTTTCTGGTTCTATAATTTTGGCTGGGGTTTTATTGAAATTAGGGGGGTATGGTCTTCTTCGTGTTTTTCCTATTTTATTTAGGTTTGGTTTTAAATTTGGTATTGTTTGGGTTGTTTTAAGCTTGGTCGGTGGTTTATTTGTTAGCCTTTTTTGTATGCGGCAAACTGATTTGAAGTCATTGATTGCTTATTCTTCTGTAGCGCATATAAGTATGGTTATTGGTGGTATTATGACCTTGAATTATTGAGGGGTTTGTAGATCTTTTGCTTTAATAGTTGCTCATGGTTTATGTTCTTCTGGTCTTTTTTGTCTTTCTAATATTTCTTATGAACGGTTTGGTAGACGGAGTCTTTTGGTTAATAAGGGTTTAATTAATTTGATGCCTAGAATGGCCATATGATGATTTTTATTAAGAGCTTGTAATATGGCTGCTCCCCCTTCCCTTAATCTTCTTGGGGAGATTGGTTTATTAAGTAGTCTTGTTTCTTGATCTTGATGTTTAATGTTTGTTTTGGTTTTTTTATCATTCTTTAGTGCTGCTTATACTCTTTATTTATATTCTTATAGTCAGCACGGGTCTATTTATTCTGGTATTTATTCTTGTTCTTTAGGTTATGTTCGTGAATTTTTATTGTTGTTTTTACATTGATTTCCATTAAACTTAATTATTTTGAAGGTAGACGTTGCTGTTTTTTGGGTTTAATTTTGTATCAGATGGGATCTAAATAGTTTAATTGAAAATATTGGTTTGTGGTGCCGATGATATATGTATATTATTTTAGATTATGTTTTTGTCTATTTGTTTTATTAGATTTATTTTTTTATTCCTTATGGGTTGATTTTGTTGTTTTTGTGGTGTTTATTTTATTATAAATGATTTGGTTTATTTTATTGATTGAAATATTATTACGTTGAATGGTAGATCAGTAATTATGACTTTTTTATTTGATTGAATGTCTCTATTGTTTATGGGGTTTGTTTTTATTATTTCGTCTTTGGTAATTCTTTATAGTGACGATTATATGTTTGGTGATTTGAATATTGTTCGATTTATTTCTTTGGTTTTAATATTTGTTGTTTCTATAATATTTTTAATTATTAGTCCTAATATTATTAGTATTTTATTAGGTTGAGATGGTTTGGGTTTAGTTTCTTATTTGTTGGTAATTTATTATCAGAATGTAAAGTCTTATGGTGCCGGGATGTTGACTGTTTTGTCAAATCGTATTGGTGATGTTGCTTTGTTAATGGTTATTGCCTGGATAATTAACTTTGGTAGCTGGAGTTTTATTTATTATTTGGAATTTTTATCAGGTTCTTTTGAAATAGAGTTAATTTCTTTTCTTGTTGTTTTAGCAGCCATAACTAGGAGTGCTCAAATTCCTTTTTCTTCTTGATTGCCTGCGGCTATGGCTGCTCCCACTCCTGTTTCTGCTTTAGTACACTCTTCTACTTTGGTTACAGCGGGTGTCTATTTGTTAATTCGGTTTAGACCTTCCTTTAATAGTTGATTGAATGTTATCTTGTTGTTGATTTCTGCTTTGACTATATTTATAGCTGGTCTTGGGGCCAATTTTGAGTTTGACTTAAAGAGGATTATTGCTCTTTCTACTTTAAGTCAATTAGGTCTTATGATTATAACTATTTCTGTGGGCCTTTCTGGTTTGGCTTTTTTTCATTTATTGACTCATGCTTTGTTTAGGGCATTATTGTTTATGTGTGCTGGTGGTGTTATTCATTCTATAGGGGATTCCCAGGACATCCGTTTTATAGGTGGCTTATCTATTTATATACCATTTACTTCTTCGAGTTTAATGGTTTCTAATTTTGCTCTTTGTGGCATACCATTTTTGGCTGGTTTTTATTCAAAGGATTTTATTTTGGAGATGTTTTCTATGAGATACGTGAATATATTTGGATTTTTTTTATTATTTATTTCTACTGGTTTGACAGTTTGTTATTCTTTCCGTCTATTTTATTTTGTTTTGTGTGGTGATTTTAATTTTGTTTCTTCTTATTCCATGGTGGAAACCAGTTATAACATGGTGGTTGGTATAATTGGTTTGTTAATCATGTCTGTGTTTGGTGGTAGTTCTCTTATGTGATTGATTTGCCCTACTCCTTCTGTAATTTGTTTGCCTTATTATTTAAAATTTCTTACTTTGTTTGTTTTATTTGTTGGGGGTTGACTTGGCTATGAAATTGCTAGATTTGTTATAGGTGATGGCTTATTTTCTATTTATTATTATGGGACTTCCTCTTTTTCTGGTTCTATATGGTTTATGCCTTTTTTTTCTACTTATGGGGTTTCCTTTGGTCCTCTGGGTGTTGGTTATATGGCGACAAGGGTTTTTGATTCTGGTTGGATAGAATATTTTGGTGGTCAAGGTATATATTGAATTCTTTTTAATCTTGGTAGGGCCAATCAGTGGTTTCAGTATAATAATTTGAAGGTATTTTTGGGGCTTTTTGTTATGTGAGTAGTTATTTTATTATTTGTTCTTATTTATTACTTGAATAGCTTATTATTTAGAGCGCGACACTGAAGATGTCGATGAGGTAATTAATACCTTTGGGTATATTTATTTATAAAAGTTTTCCTTTGTCTTTACAGTGAAAGTGTAATGTTTTTTTAAACTATATAAATAGAAGTGTAAACGGATTTTAACCGCTATAGTGATAAGTTAGCAGCATTCACTTTTTCTGTCACTTCCTTAACTGGAATTCTAATTCAATTTTATTATTAACAATAATATACCTCTTGCTTTGGTTTCAGTTAAAATATAAAGTGAGGATAAGGTTAGATTTATCTAAGATCAGGTCGAAACTGATTGCAAAATTGCTTCTCACTTACTTAATATAATGAGGCTAACTACTTGGAGGTAGTACTTTTTGAATGCAACTCAAATGTTATTATTAACTATAGTCCCTTAATTTCTTCATTCGAGAGATCCTTGATTTCATTCGTGGTATAATCCAATAATTAGGATTAGTAGGAAAATTGATCTAACTAGTATTCATGATTTTATGTTTGATGATAATATGGTGATTGGTATTGGTAAAAGGAGTGCAATTTCTACATCGAAAATTATAAAGATTACTGCAATTAAGAAGAATCGTGATGAGAAAGGTAGTCGTGCGGAATTTTTTGGGTCGAATCCGCATTCAAAAGGCGATCTTTTTTCTCGGTCTTCATTTATTTTCTTTGAAATTAATGTGGTTAGTACTATGATTGCTGCTGATAATAAGATGGTTACTGTAGCTGCTGATATGGTTATTATAATTACCTGTCTTGTTTTTCACAAATTTCTTGATTGGAAGTCAAGTATACTTTATTGTATTAGATAGGTATTTTATCTTCCTCATCAGTAAATTGAGATGTATAGGAATAGTCAAACGACATCTACAAAGTGTCAGTATCAAGCTGCTGCTTCGAACCCGAAGTGGTGATTTGATGAAAAATGTAGTGTGGTGTGCCGTAGTAGGCATGTGGCTAGGAATGTTGTTCCAATAATTACGTGTAGTCCGTGGAAGCCTGTTGCTACAAAAAATGTTGATCCATAAGCTGAGTCTGCAATTGTAAAAGGGGCTTCTAAGTATTCATAGGCTTGTAGTGCGGTGAAGTATAATCCTAGTAGTACAGTGAAGAATAATCCTTGGGTTGTTTGTGTAGCATTATTTTCTAAAAGACCATGGTGTGCTCAGGTTACAGTTACTCCTGAAGCTAATAGGATTGCTGTATTTAGTAGTGGAACTTGTATAGGATTGAATGGTTGAATTCCTGTTGGAGGTCAGGTTGATCCTAATTCAATGGTTGGGGATAGTCTTGAGTGGAAGAATGCTCAGAAGAATGAGACAAAGAATAATACTTCTGATACAATGAATAGAATTATTCCTCATCGTAATCCTTTTGTTACTATTTTTGTGTGTAATCCTTGATATGTTCCTTCTCGGGTTACGTCTCGTCATCACTGAATTATAGTTAGGACAGTGATGATAGCTCCAATTCTTAATAAACTATCATCATATTGATGGAATCATTTAATTAATCCTATTAGTGTAACTATTGCTCCAATAGCTCCTGTTAGAGGTCATGGTCTCTTATTTACTATATGAAATGGATGGTTTTCGTGTATTGACATTAGTTAACTTCTCTAGAATATAATGTTCTTAGAATTGCAAATACATATGATTGAATAATTGCTACAGCTGCTTCTAGAATTAATAGGAGGATTTGTGCAGTGATTAAAACGGTTAGTAGTGTATGTCTTATTGATGGTCCATTATTACCCAATAATGTTAGCAGTAGATGTCCAGCAATTATGTTGGCAGTCAGGCGAACTGCTAGTGTTCCAGGTCGGATTAAGTTTCTGATTGTTTCAATAATAACTATAAAAGGTATTAATATAGATGGTGTACCTTGGGGTACCAAGTGTTCAAATATGTGGTTGGTATTTTTAATTCACCCAAATAATATAAATCTTATTCATAAAGGTAGGGCTAGTGTTAATGTAAGGGTTAGATGTCTTGTTCTGGTAAAGATGTATGGGAATAATCCTAGGAAATTATTTATTAAAATTATAAGAAATAGTGATGTAAGGATGAATGAGTTCCCCTTATTTTCATTTCCTTTTCTTAGGATTGTTTTTATTTCTTGATGTAGTTTATTTATTAATAATCTTACTATTATTCTATTTCGTGAAGGGATTAATCAAATTCTTGATGGAATTAATAGTAGTCCAATTGCAGTACTTGTTCAGTTTAGTGATAAATTATTAATTTCTGTTGTTGGGTCAAAAATTGAGAATAGATTTCTTATCATTTTCAATTTGTTTTGTTAATATGAATGATTTTCTTTGTTTCTCTTTGTCTTCTTGGTGATTGAATAAAATAATTTATGATGTTGAATATTAGGAAAGTTGCTAAAAATGTAATATATAATATTATTCATTCTATGGGTATTATTTGAGGGATAAAAGGATATCTTTTTGATTATTTCAGTTTGACATTCTGATGTTATATAATTAACTAATCCTTTATCATCAGAGATATTTGCTAATATATCATTAACTGGTTTAAGAGACCATTACTTGCTTTCAGTCATCTGATGATTCTCTTATCTTTGATACTCAATTAATAAATTGATTTGTTGATACTCTTTCGATTACGATTGGTATGAATCTGTGATTTGCTCCGCAGATTTCAGAGCATTGTCCATATAGTAGACCAGGCCGATTGATTGAGAATCTTACTTGATTTAGTCGGCCAGGTGTAGCATCAGTTTTTACTCCAAGTCTAGGTACTGTTCACGAGTGTAATACATCTGCTGCTGTTACGATTAATCGCACTGGTGAATTTATGGGTAATACGATTCGGTTGTCTGTATCAAGTAGTCGGAATGTGTTTATTTGATGGTCATCTTGTTGTACTATGTATGAGTCGAATTCAAGTTTTGTGAAGTCTGAATATTCATAGCTTCAATATCATTGATGTCCTACTGTTTTTAATGTGATTGCTGGGTTGTGGATTTCATCCATTAGATATAGTAGGCGTAGAGATGGAATTGCAATAAATACTAGGATGATTGCTGGTGCAATTGTTCAGACGGTTTCAATTATTTGTCCTTCTAAGATGAATCGTCTGGTTTGTTTATTTTGAACAATTCTAATTATTGTGTAAAATACTGCAGTAATAATTATAAGCATAATTATTAGTGCGTGATCATGGAAGAAAATTAATTGTTCTATGACGGGCGAAGCTCTATCTTGTAATGTTAAGTTTAATCATGTTGCCATTTTCTAATGAAAGTTTTAAAACTTTATTCGTGGAGCTTAAATCCAGTGCACTTATCTGCCACGTTAGATTTAATTAGTTAGTTAATGAGATAGTTGGTAGTTCCGAGTATCTGTGTTCTGCTGGTGGAAAGTTTTGTAATCATTCTACCGAATTTCTTGTGTGGGTAGGGAATAAAATTGATCGGTTAGATGTAATACTTTCTCATATGATGAATAGAAACATTATTACTCTCACAAAAGAGATTGTTGACCCTATTGATGAAATGATATTTCAGGTAGTATATGCATCTGGGTAGTCTGAGTATCGTCGTGGTATACCGGCTAATCCCAGGAAGTGTTGTGGGAAGAATGTTAGGTTTACTCCTACAAACATAACGGTGAATTGGGCCTTTAGTCATTTTGGGTTTATAGTAAGACCTGTAAATAATGGGAATCACTGCACAAATCCCCCTATAATTGCAAATACTGCTCCCATTGATAGTACATAGTGGAAATGTGCTACTACGTAGTAAGTGTCATGTAGTACAATATCAATTGATGAGTTGGCTAGAACTACACCGGTTAGACCTCCTATTGTGAATAGGAATACAAACCCTAGTGCTCATAGGCAGGCTGCTCTATATGTTATTCGAGTTCCATATAGTGTTGCAAGTCATCTGAAGATCTTAATACCTGTTGGCACAGCAATAATCATTGTTGCTGACGTGAAATATGCTCGGGTATCAACGTCTATTCCTACTGTAAATATGTGGTGTGCTCATACCACAAATCCTAGTAGTCCAATTGCTATTATAGCGAAGATTATCCCTAGATTTCCAAATGCTTCCTTTTTTCCTCTTTCGTGACAGATGATATGTGAAATTATACCAAATCCTGGTAGAATAAGAATATAAACTTCAGGATGTCCAAAGAATCAAAATAAGTGTTGATATAGAATAGGGTCTCCCCCTCCTGCTGGATCAAAGAATGACGTGTTTAGGTTACGATCTGTTAGTAATATTGTGATTGCTCCTGCTAGGACTGGTAGAGATAATAGTAGTAGAAGGGCAGTAATAGCAATTGATCATACGAACAGCGGAATTCGTTCGGGTTTTATACTTTTTGGTTTTATATTGATAGTCGTTGTGATAAAGTTTACTGCTCCTAGAATAGATGAGACTCCTGCTAGATGGAGTGAGAAGATGGCTAGGTCTACCGATGCCCCAGCATGTGCAATTCCTCTTGCAAGAGGAGGATAAACAGTTCACCCTGTTCCTACTCCGCTTTCTACTGTACTACTAGTAAGAAGAAGAGTTAATGATGGTGGAAGAAGTCAAAATCTTATGTTGTTTATACGTGGGAATGCTATATCAGGTGCTCCTAGTATTAGTGGAACTAATCAATTACCGAACCCACCAATTATGATTGGCATAACTATGAAGAAAATTATGACAAAAGCATGTGCTGTAACAATAACGTTGTAGATTTGATCATCTCCAATCAAAGATCCTGGTTGTCCAAGTTCTGTTCGAATAAGCATTCTTAATGAGGTTCCAACCATTCCTGATCAGGCCCCGAATACAAAATATAATGTTCCAATGTCTTTGTGATTAGTTGAGAAAAATCATCGAGAGAAAATTAGTGGGATGGCTGAGAATAATAAGTAGGCGATAGGCTGTAAATCTATTTAGGGGCGTTTACGTTGCTCTTCCACTATTAGTGTGGCCTTGTATTCATTTTGTGATTGTAGAATGCAATTCTACAGGGGTGAGTTAAAGACTTACCAAGGCCTAAAGGAAACCCCTTATTTATAGCTTTGAAGGTTATTAGTTTAGTATTTAACTTAAGGCCTTGCCTCGTTTAGTTGATATTGGAGATGATCGAGCAGGCTGCTATTCCTGTTAGGGAAATAGTTGATAGGGCTAGAGCTCTTATATTTTTGGTGGATTTATTTTTGTGGAACTTTAAGTTTCATTTAGGTTCTGTATTCAAGATTATGAAGCTTGAATAGGAAATTTTCAAGTAGTAGTATAAGGTAATTAAGGATGTTACTACCACAACTGTTGCTAGCGGGGCTATATTGTTTGTAATTATGGCTTGGATAACAATTCATTTTGGTAGGAAACCAAGGAATGGTGGTAGACCGCCCAAAGATAAAAGTGATGTAAATATTATAAATTTTATTAGTGTGGCCTCTTTATTGGTCATTATGGTTTGGTTAATGAAAGACACCCCGGATAACCTAATGGCTGATACTACGGTTAATGCTAGTATTGAGTAGATTGTGAAGTATACTAATCACAAATTTTCTCTTGTAGTTAGTGCGATTAGTATTCACCCAGTATGATTAATTGATGAATAGGTTAAAATTTTTCGTATTGAGGTTTGATTTAACCCTCCAATTGACCCAACAATTGTTGATAATAGGATAATTCTTAGTGTGAAGGCATTAATTTCAATCAGGTATGATATTAATATTAATGGGGCGGCTTTTTGTACTGTTATTAATAGTGCGCAATTTTCTCATCTTAATCCTTCTATTACCCCTGGAAACCATCAGTGGAGTGGTGCAGCTCCACTTTTTAGCAGTAAGGGTGTACAGATAATTATTGATGTATACAGATTTCTATCGAATGAGAACAGGTCTTCCGTTAATGTTTTTATTGTTACTAAAAATAATAGTGTTGCTGAGGCAAGTACTTGGATGATGAAATATTTTAATGAAGCTTCTGTGTTGTATATATTTTTGATGTTGGACATCAAAGGGATAAATGATATTAGATTAATCTCTAAACCAATTCATGCTCCCAATCATGAATTGGAGGATACAGATACTAATACACCCCCTACTAAAGTAATTAGTAGGAGGATTTTTGTTGAGTTACTGGGCATTAGAGAAGAGAGTGATACTCTATTTATGGGGTATGAACCCATTAGCTTTAACTTAGCTTACTTTTCTACGTTGATACTTTTTAGATTACATCTTGGTGTATGGTGCACGGTGGCTTTTGATGCTTGATGGTAATAGTTTGATTCTGTTAGATGTAATGAAGGTAGTTTTAACTACATATTTTATCCTATCACGATAGCCCTTTAATCAGGCTCATCATTCGTTGAGGTTATTATTTTATGTAATTTTTTTTTGTACCAGTACGGTATTTTTGGTTACTGTACAATTTTTATTTTGTTGATTGGTAAATTAAGTGATTTTATTTCTTCACGTGCATGCGTT